>Ga0307509_10010891_pt1 | contig 11088 bp, 3 predicted proteins | sample 10_EM_MG_FD_202245 | JGI IMG/M metagenome (GOLD analysis project Ga0307509, IMG submission 202245) | Populus trichocarpa ectomycorrhiza microbial communities from riparian zone in the Pacific Northwest, United States - 10_EM | ecosystem: Host-associated > Plants > Roots > Unclassified | place... | reverse complement strand
GTAATCTTAATAGCATTAGAAGTTCTATTTTTGTAAGGAGATAAAATTGGTTGCTTGGGAGTTTTGTTTTGCATGGAATCTTTAATTTTCAAGGATACCAAGTTAGTAGCTCATGGTTTGGAAAAAAAGATGTTTTTTTGAGATTATTTTTTATACATAATTTTACGCTAACAAGCATAAATTTTGATTTTATTGTTGGATAGAGCTTAAATTTTTCCAAATGATTCTAGAGGTCTTATTTTATATAGGGTTAAAATTTTGTAATGATCAGATACCATGAAAGCCTTACGATAAAGACTAGAAAATACTATGTGAAAATTATATTAGTTTCCTAGTAGATTTTTTAATTTTTTTTTAGAAGTTTTTTGCTATTTCTCCGGTATTGTTTAAGATATTTTTACATGCTATAAATAAATTTTATTTAGCTTGTATTTAGAGTTTTTTTTTAGAAGACTTGGATTTTGGCAATTAGTATCATATGTATGAGGTTGCTTATACTTTTAATTCTTCATTGAACTTTTCTTGGATTTATTAAACATCATCTGTTTTTGTGGGGTTTTATCCTTGTACCTACAATTCTTGATTCATTATAATCAACGAGTTGGAGTTTTCTCTTTATATCTACGGTTCTTGGATCGTTATAATCAACAGGTCAAGATTTTGTATCCAATAGTTTCGGTCTCTTGGTTCAGGTAATTATTAGATCGAGTTTTTACCACGAGTTGTTTTTTTTTACATGTGGGTTCAAGAGTTCTTATCCTTCGGTTCCTATCAAGGATATCCAATGCACCATGAAAATAATTTTATACTTGATGGTGTTAAAAAATACACCATAATATAGAACATGTTATATTATATGATTATGGTATATTACATCATATAATATTTCATATATATATAAAAGATAATACAGAAAAGTATTTTCAATGCACATCATCAAAGGCTGAAATATTTTTGAACTTATTTTCTATGAAAATACAAAGATCGAAGTTAATTCATAACCTGTGAAAAATCATTTTTCATGACATTTATTTTCTAAAAATAATTTATTCGGCATACAACAAGGCCTAATAACAAATAGCAAATATTTAATACTATAATGAGCTAGCTTTTAGAGAAAGAAAAAGGATTTTCTAAGGGCTAAAGAACGATAACAAGAAAGGAAAAAAAACTATTGTCCCTAAAATGCCAAAGGTGTGCTTGAACTTCATAGTATAGACTAGAGTTGATTAGTGTGATAAAATGTTTCACATATTAATAAAATAATTAAAACAACTAGTTTATCTATAATATTTGTATTACCTGACCCGACTTAATTTATCAAAGTTGGATAATATGAATATTATATATGATAATGGATAAAAAACCTAATAAATGAATATTATGGGTTGAGTGAGAGTTGAGATTTTTGAAACTCACTCAACTCAATCCAACCCATATAACCCAATGTAAGTAACTCGAATTCTTGGTATAAATAATATTTCCCCTTCTCTCTTTTAATTTGTTCCCTCTATTGCCTTCACACTCACAGAAGTTATAGTTGTTCCTTTAAAAGTTTAATATACAATTTTAATATTTTCTGTTTGATAACCAAGAGACCATGATAAAACATGAAAATTTCAAGAATTCCAATTGAGCTTTTATTTTCTTAATCAAACCGCAAACCCAAAAATACTTTATAGTCTCTTCTTACTAGTTTGTCTTTATATCATATTGCACCATAACTATTGGATAAAATGCTTGATTGTGATTTCTGTTTTATTTTGTTTTTATATGAAAATTGTAATAGTTTTTATATTGTCCCTAATATATACATTTTAGGGGTCTTATGTAGTTCCAATAGTTACAACTCAATATTTTTTTAGGATCGTCAAAGAATAAGAAAATTAACATGCTCAATTTGAATACATCTATAATAGCCATAAAACATTTAGCATAACTTGATATATTCAACCCGCTCGAATCTAAAAAAATTGAATGGGTCAGGTTTATCTTTTATAAAATATCAAAAGTTGAGTTGGATATAATTATATGTCAAAGCCCAACCCACTATAGTCACAAACAACTCTAGTTATTTGTGGTACAAAGACTTCATAGGTAAGGTCTAAATGTCTCATTAATAATCTAAAGCATTTATTGAGTTTGAGTTAGTGTGTTGGGGAACTCTAATCACACTCTCCCAGGTAAAACGAGGAGCATCTCAGAATTACAAACCTTATTCCATAACACAACCCTAAAAGTGGAAAGAATATTATGAGGACAAACATTCAACATTTCTAAAGGTATGATTAATTGAATTTTGACAGCCCAGGGTCACAACCCAGTCCCTATTTACAAGGCTACCTATTTAAGAATGGAAATGCGTATTCATGGATCGAGTTTTGTAATATCCATAATCAAATTTGAACTCAAGATTTTTACCAGAACCCGACCCGAACTTGATCAAGTATAAATCAAACCCGACTCGATCAAGTTTTAGGTATCCATAGGGTATTTGTTGGACATCCCAAACTAGATTTTTCTTCTGCCAATTCAATGACAAACAAAAACAAAGAATCTTCTTCCGTGAAAATCCAAATTACATCTAATGAAATCCAAAATCACATCTAATAAAATCCAAAACTACATTTTAAATCTAGTCCAATCAATTACATAAAATAACCCATCTCAACCCCAGAACAAGACAAGACACTCTAAAGAAAAACAAAGTAACAATATCCCTAGTAGACTATTTCCTTACAACCATTGTTTCAACATTCAAACTGTTAGGTCTTCTACGTACATCAACTTCTTTTAAAAGATCAAACTCCCTCATTTCTTCTTCAACTCCTTAATACACTTAGCCAACAACCGACCATATTCCTTCTCTCTCTCTAACAACTTCTCTAAATGGCATTCAACATCATTTTTATAACTAACAACCCAAATAATCCCCAAAGAACATAAAAGATAACACAATAAAAGGATTCATGATCTCTAACAAGATTTTGATCCTTTAGCTTCAAAAGGGTCTTAGAGGATGAGTTGAAGAGATGAAGCAAATAAATGAACAAGAAAAGAAAGAAAAATATTGAAGAAAAAAAAAGTGGCTAAAGAAGAAAGATGGTGAAACGAGAAACAAACCCTAAATTTTTAATTTATATATGCTTGATAAAAATGTAGTTTTTTCAAACTCTAAAGATATTTTATATTAATGTGGTTTAGGCTGGGCATGACATTAACCATACCCTACCTGAACCTAAATTTTTGACTTCATGTATTGCTCGAACTCGACTTGACCTTGAATGGGTAAAAAAATTTCCTATATATTTGGGTCAGTATCCATCGAGTTCAGGTGAAATTGCCATCTATATTCTTGTATGCATGAGAGACAACTAGTCATTTTCCAATGCAACACATTTTTTTTTGAAATTAATAATGTGTTAATAAATAAATTAAAAAAATTAATGCATACATTTAATTAAATAAATTAAGAATTATATGCATTAACAAATATATAAAAAAGTTATTAACGATAATTAAAGACTAAACTACAAAGTTGAGCGATAGATATAACTCTTAACATAGACCATGAACAACAAGTGAGCTAGTAGCTCAACTAGCAATAGTCAAGTGGTAAGAAGTCAACAAGGGGGAGAGGTCATCTCTAGTTCGAATTCTACCACATGCATTTCACAACCCTCGTGTAAGTGTGCGATCGACTAGGCCCCTCGAGTTGACGAGCTCTCCATGTAGGTCATGTCTAAGAGTGTGTCCATGATATAAAAGAAAGTCATGAACCCGATTGTGTTTAATAATTTTAATTCTTAAAATCAATTATTTATTTAATTAAATGATAATAAAAATAAACATGTATAGAGAAGTAATTGAATAAAATTAAAGAAAAAAAATATTATATAGTGTTTCAAAAATAGAGCGCCTATTATTATTATTAGAAAAAATGTTTGTAATCTTATTTGAAAACCAAGTAAAAAATAAACAATATTTTATTAAAAAATGTCACAAAATCATTTTTAGTTAATTTCAATTGGAATTGAATACTCGCCGCATCTACACATATATTTAATTAATCTAAATTTAAATCAAAGAAAAAAAATATTCAAGTAAAAAAAGGTGCAAGATGCCTAGGTTAGTAAAAGAAAAGGCCATGTGAAACTCAACTTTTGTTTTGTTTTTTTTTATTAAATCTAGTTTCTTTTTCAAAAAAATAAAAAAAATGTGTTGTTTACTTGTACATTTTTCAACCATCAAAGAAGTGGTTGGAAAATCAGGTTAGGTTTTTTGGCCAAAAAGTTTATTTTTTTCCAACATGTTTTTCACCTAAAAACATCTAACAAAAATCTTTTTAATGTCAGTAAACTAATAAATCAACTCAAAACACCCTTAAATTTTTCTAAAAATAAAAATTAAACTAGAAAAAAAATCTCTCAACCTCAATCTATATTTTTTGGCAAAATGAAGTCAGATCGATAACATTTCAATTGAACTTCTCTCGTCAAAAGAACTTTTTTTTCATGGCCAAAATATGGTCAACAAACAACTTTCTATTTCCCATGTTGTTTTCCATTGATTCTCTCTCATCTCAAACTTAGAGACCAAAAAATAAATAAAATTAAGTTTTGGACCAGAAGTAAAATTTCAAAAATGAAAGGAACTGAAAATAAATACACAAAAAGTAGGTGGACTAAAGTGAACTTTATAAGGAGAATTTGTAATTATCCACTTGATTTCCCCGTGTTTTACACTTTGTTTCTTGTTTCTTGTTTCTTGATATTTTCCCTTTATTTAACAAATTCCATAGTCATTAAATTGACAAAAAAGGATGCAATCTAAAAAAGGTTTGATGTAAAAAAAAACCCATTTTCTATGAGTGAGTGCATATTGAATGAATAATAAATGTATATTATGTTTTAATTTTTTAATGAAGCATGTATCAAAATAATATTTGCTTTTTAATTTATTAAAATAGCACATTAAAGCCTTTGAAAAGTTTAAAAATCATTTTAAAAAGCATATTAAACTGCAATACCAAATACACCATTAATCAAAAGTTGCATTACCACCTGAAAGTCAATTTGTTGGAGCAAGTGTCTCATCCCTTTGTTTTAAATAAAGATAACAATGAATATCCATGAGTCATGTTTCTATTATATTCATATTTTATTTATTTATTATTTTTTGAGTAAAACAAATATAGATATTCATACTCTATTACTTGGATTTCAGATACTTATTCAGGTATTTATTACTCGAGTACTATTTAGTATTTAACATAAAATAAAATAATAATATGTGTGTTTGTGTGAGAGAGACATGTATACATATATTAAATGACAAAATTACAAATGTTATACTATGTGTTATGATAATAGTGGGATATGTATAAATTATATTAGATTAATAAATTTAAATGTTTTATATATATATACTTTGATCGGGTTTGGATATAATTTTATATCAAACTTAACAAAATTTACATTCTATTCATTATAAGATAATTATCAAATAAATAAATAAATCAATATATTTGAATTGGTATCTAACAGGTTCAGGATAAATTGTCCCTGGTTAGAAGCCAACTCCAAATCCATTTCAACGGCTAGCCCATAGTTCAGCTTTGATATCATCACAGCACCCAACACCTGCTGGTTTTTAGCTTGCTAGTCGGGTCAATCTTTTTCTTTTTGCTTGTTAGCTGGGCCATTTCATTTGGAAATGGATTTTGAGTATCTGTTTACATGCAAGTCTCCGTGTTTTTAATTAACCAACCAATTAGCTAGGAATGAAGCCAATATTTACCATCGGCAAGCATGCATTGTTTACACAAACATGCATATACTCCTCAGTTGAAGGGGAAAAAAACAGCTAAAAAGCATTGAGATTCGTGTTGAGCAATGCCGTACGTATCTACGAGATAATCATTCTATTCTTGCACATTTTCAGGCCATTTTATTTCTGTACATCCACAGACATAGATGTATTTGATAGAGTACTAATGGTAGAATTATGGTAATTCTTGTCAGATAAATTTCTGTCAAGCACACCATGCATCCACAGCTAAATGCTAATGATGATATGAAGTTGAAGTTGGTAGATCCATAGATATTGTCAGCCAGCTACATTTACTTCCTGCCATCAAATGTTTCCAACATTTTTTGGTGCAGGAAACGGGCAGCTTCATGATACTGTATCCACTGGAATTACTTCATCATATACTCTTTCAGTAGCCTTCTTTGCCTAAATCAAACGAGCAAATTTGGAAAAATGAACAAGATATGAGTATAGATTGAGGTAGCACTTCACAATTAGGGGGACGATAAATAAAAAAGGAAAAGGAAAAGGAAAATGTAAGAGAAGCTAGCACACAGAAGAAGGCTATCTTACTTCTTGCTCCCAATTTGTACGAATAGTAATAGTGGCAAGAGAAAAAACTTGCACGATGAGTGCACATATTATCCCCAGCCAAAGGCCCTAGTGAACATTTTTAGCAGAGAAAAAAATATAATGAAAATAAGTTGCTTTCAATTCAGCGAACATGATGAATAACAACAGCCAAAGGCCCTAGTAAAAAAATTTAAGAGAAGGAAAAAAAGAAGAAAAAGAATCCATACCTTTCCTCCAACATGAAAGACAAAAGCTAATAAAATTGCAATGGGGATTCCCACCAAATAATATGATCCAAGATTGATGTACGCACCAATCTTCTGCCAACCACATCCTCTGGCAACGCCTAAATGTTCATAAACAGAGTTTATTACAAATTATCCGCGTGATCCTAAGCATAAGTTCTAAAAAATAATGCTCTTAAGGCTAGTAAATTGTGACAAAGTGCAGAACCTGAAAGAACACATTGGAGTCCATCTAAGAAGTTGGATGTCGCTACAACAGGCAACATGACTGCTACATAGTCAACAACTTCTATGTCATTGCTATAGGCGTAGCCCCAAACATTGCGAATCAATATCAAGACTATTCCCACCAAAATGCCTTCAGCAACAGCAATTGTGATGACAACGCAAACTGCTAATCGCGCGCGGTATGGATGCTGTGCTCCTAACTCATTTGAGACTCGGGTGCTACAAAGAAGACAATCAAATCGCTCTAAAAATTATCTAAACAGTGCAACAAGGCAGGGATCAGGATGATGAAACTTGTCATATAACTATTTCCAGTTCAGCATAACTTGCCTGGCAGCACCACTTAGTCCGTAAGGGATCATCCAAACAGTTGCAGCTGTATTAAGGCTGAGAACACAGATTCATTAAAATAACAAAATTGCTAATCATCTATGATATCCTCTAAGGATTCACAGGTTTTCAGAAAAAAATGGTCATTGAAGGCTCAAAACAAACCTAATAGAAAGAACTGAAGTCTCCAATTCTGGATTAGGGAGCAGACCAGACATAAGAACCATCGATTCAAAAGACCACATTTCCAAGCTGTGTTTAAAGTCAGCAAAAAATATCATAATCTAGTGATTAGGGTTAGATATGTGATTGTTTCTATTGAATACAAAATGAAATATGTTTACGAAGAAAATTTACCAAACCATAACAGCTGAAGGAATTGCAAGCCTCATAAAATTAACAATATCGTGGAAGGCCTCCTTTGAAAAGCCTGTCCAAGTTTTTGAACATGAAGAAGAGAACTTGACATAAAGTACCAAAAGTAATACATTGATCCAATAAGAGAATGAACTAGCCAATGCAGCTCCTATATATCCAAGGCCAGATTTGAAAACCAGAACCCAACACACAAGGATGTGAAGTAAAGTCGTGATTCCTGCGCATAGCATCATCGGAAATACTATGTTCTGAGTCTGTAAGAATTTGACCAGGCATTGAAGAAGACCATATGCAAAAAGGCTTGGGATCATGAAACGAGCATACAGTCCAGCTTCCTCTGCTATATCTTTTTGTTGGCCACAGGCAATTAGGATAGGTCTTGTGTTTGCCCAGATGATGGCAAGGGGTATGCTAACAAGTAAAAGAACAACCATGGCTCTCTGCATGTGTATGCTGAGCATATGAAACTGCCTTGCTCCATATGCCTGCCCGCAAAATGTATCAAGCGCACTTGCCATTCCCAACTATTTAAATAGCAAATCAAGACAGTAAAGAATTTATGTATGGTCAGAGGTAAGAACTTCGTAAAAGAATCCAATCTGAATCAGACACTCTGGAAAAAAAACAAAGCATGAAGATATTATTTTACGAATCATTTAGTCAGACAAAGTATAGTGGAGAAGCAATGAAGCATTCAAAAGCATTTCAATCTGCTCCCGTTAGATGCTAAAGGATCTGCATTAACTGAGGTCTGAGAGTATTGAACAATTTAACTGTTTAGTTGTTTCCCGATGGTTATGTACACCAAATATATCCAACATGCTGCAAAATGATGCAGCTTATGAATGACTCCATCAATGTCCCTTTAAACAACAAAGTTAAATTGTACTTTAATTGATGCAACAGCAAACTAATCTGATAGAAGCCATTCAAGGCTTCAAGCACCTAGAGGTGAGACTTGCTATTTAGTAATTACCACTTTTTCAAGAAATAAATTCGTGTTTTCAATTTCCCACAACACATCAACAGCAAGTCCTCAACCCCGCAAACCAGATTATCAGCTCTCAATGTACTACTCCTATAAAACTCTCACTTTCACTTTCATGTTTTAAGAGCTGTATTAATGATTATGAAACAAGTTTTGGTCATGCTTTTGAGCATAAATAACGATACTACTGTGATTTCAGCACAATCAAGACTTCAGTACATATAGCAAACCAGATTTTTGCTTCATGGCCTTTGTGGGTTATTCATCATTACATTATTAAAAAACTAATTGTTTGTGGCCTAGTTGGATCATTCATCTCATCAAACCCTAACTATAGCCTAATCATTCAAAAAGAAAAGACAAAACCAAAAGAAAACAGTACCTATACACTACATGTGAAGCATATAAAAACAAAAAATGGGCCTACAGTTTTTTTTATGTTTTGTTTAACTTGGCAGAGGGGGGCTCTTTAGCACGTTACACCTCGATTTCTTGCATAACATCAAATATTTTATTCCTCATTCCCCTGGATAACATTAAAGATTTCCCTCTCCTTTAATTTTTAATAAGGAAAGGGACAAATTGTCACACGCAGATAGCCTTTATAATAATAAAAATATTATTATCACATGTCTTATATGGAACGACGGACAGAAAATATATATTAGTTAATAATTAGGATGCCAAATGACTGTTTTCTTCAATTCAGGCGGCGATAATGCTCCAAGGCAAGCCATGCCCTTTGGACTGTATGACATAACTTACCAGTTGATCAAACCACAAGACAAGGACAAGACAAAAAAGAAAAATACATAAAATAAAATACTCAGAAGATTTGATAGAAAGGGGGAATCAGCCCCTATCAGACAGTCTGGGAAATCACACTAACAAAATTGAAGGAAACTGATTTAGGTTGGCTAGTAGCCAGAAATATCCAGTTCTTTTGCTTGCTATCTTTTAGTGAGGAGAACATCTTATGCAAAATATGATCACGAGTATCTACGTTGAAAACGCCTGATCAAACATCTTAAGAATTTCAAGGGATCTGTTTGCCAAGGCAGACAGCTGCAGAAGTGACCTTGAACATCCTACACATGTTACCAATTAAAATCTTACAAAGTTATAGAGCAACCTAACAGTATTGTAGTTGGATGAAACCATTATAAACCATTGTTCTTCTTTAGTACTGCCATCAAAATCCATCTTTGTAGGTATTTAATTCTACAAACAACTGTAACACGGTTATGTACAAATTGCATAGCTTGAATCCTTTTAACTCAGAACACAATCAATGCTAAAGATACTATATTTTTCACTAAAATCTTACAAAAAGGGAAGTCATCGAGCACTTGCTCATCACATTTTTCAGTTAGCATCCATCACATACTGTTATATCAACTGATCAAACAGTTCTAGTAGAAGTGTCACTGTCCCTGGTATTATTTACAAACATTTTTTTAACATTTTGATAAAACAAAAAAAAAGGGGAAATGAAAAGAAAAAGATGCAAACTTACCAACAAGCTGAAACCAGTGACACTCGCAAAGGAAGTGGCCATTGAAGCACCAGACAAGCTTAACTCACCAAGATGACCTACAAACATCACAGAAATCATTTGTATACAATATTGCAACAGACTCACAGATATTAAAGGACCTGCTAGCCATAGCTGCCTTTTCACTTCTTCAAGAATCTCCTTCTTGCTGATACCCCTTTCTTGGTTTCTTTCTTCGTAAAGTCCGACACCGTTTCCTTCACATAAAGGTGTATTAAGAGACAAACTTTGCTGCTCTCTCTCCATTTTCTTTCAAGTGGGAGATTTACAAAGTGGAAGATAAATGTTCTCGCGATAAAAGACAAGTGGTCTTGAATCAGTATGTGTCGATGATTAAAGTTATAAAGTAAAAAAAAAAAACTATCATTATAATAAGATAAAGAAATTAAATTCCATCAGTACGTATGACAAAATGACCATAACTGAAACGAAGACAAAAACTTTAACGCAAATGGCGGTCGTCAATTTCGGAGGATGTAATTGTCTACTGAACCAGACAAATTACTCGGTGGATAGAAATTAAGCGGTCTTGTGCTCCCTTTCAATTCTAAATATCATTTGAAGTTTATACAAGGGTTTTTTCAATAGGCATATGTGATCTTCCTTGCCATTAATCATAAAACCCTTCAATTATTGCATCATGTAGATATTTCTCTCTAATTCTCTACGTATGAATGCGACAAGTCTCGTCACTAAAGATAATAGAATTTTAATAGAATTATGCCTAACTATAGAAAAAAAGAAATACCTTATTGAAGTCAACACCGGTCTATATCCATCTAAAACCAGCCAAGTTTTGTATGTAGCATCTTCTATCACAGGGATAGCATCCTTTTTCTATAGATCCAGTTACAGCAGCCACCTATCTTCTTTCCTTTAAGAGGTCGAACAAGCTACCAAGTTTGATTCTTATGTAGTAATTCCATCTCTTTATGCAAGACAACAAACATTCTATAATTAGCACTAGTAATGGCATCCAT
>Ga0307509_10010890_pt1 | contig 11089 bp, 7 predicted proteins | sample 10_EM_MG_FD_202245 | JGI IMG/M metagenome (GOLD analysis project Ga0307509, IMG submission 202245) | Populus trichocarpa ectomycorrhiza microbial communities from riparian zone in the Pacific Northwest, United States - 10_EM | ecosystem: Host-associated > Plants > Roots > Unclassified | place... | reverse complement strand
CGCAGATCGGCTGCCCGGTGGCCGGCGCCAGGTTCACCCGGTACTTGCCCGCGCGCGGGGCCAGCCACTTGCCCTCGATGAAGTTCTCGTAGCGCGGCGCGACGTCGACCACGCTGCCGGGCGCTCCCGGCCTGTCGTACTTCATGGCTCGAACCTCCTAGGGTCTTGCCGTTGTCGTGCGGTTCGTGACCACCAGCGTCGCCGGGCCGCGAGAGCGCGGTCAGGGCCGTTGGTCCCCGACTCCGGGGGCGTCGGGCGGTGCCGGTCCGGGGACTCAGTGCTCGGGCACGACGGCGACCGGGCAGCGGGCGCGCATCAGCAGTTCGTGCAGGACCGGCCCGACTCCGCGCCCCGGCAGCAGACTGCGATGCGAGCCGGCCACGATCAGGTCGGCGTCGCGTGACTGCTCGATCAGCACTTCGGCCGGGTTGCCTCGCAGTACCTTGATCTCCCTGGCTACGCGGTACTGATCGGCGCGCGCGGCCTTGAGCCACTCGAAGATGCGTTCCTGCTCGTGCCACACCGTGATGTCGGTGTCGCTCAGGTAAGTCGAGGAGTGGGCCGGGTACGCGTTCCACGCGTGCACCACGCGCAGCCCGCCGCCCGCGCACTCGGCATGGCCGAGGGCGTAGCGCAGCACCTGCACGCAATCGTGCACGTCGACGCCGACGACGGTCGGGCCGTGGTGCGCGGACGCCGCGTGGCCCTGCGGCACGACCACGAGCGGGCAGTGCGCGCGGGCGGCCAGATGCAGGCTCACCGAGCCGAGGGCCAGACCGGCGAACCCGCCGAGGCCCCGCGAGCCGACGACGAGCGTCGCGACCTCGCGCGAGGCGACTTCGAGCGCGCGCACCGGGTCGCCGACCAGCACGTCGCGCTGCACGAAGAGTCCGGGATAGATCTTGGTCAACCACGTCTCGGTGTCCGAGAGCAGCTCGAGCGAATCCTCGTCGATCTCGTCCTCGACGACGGTCAGCACGCGCAGCGGCGTGCCGCGGCGCAGCGCCTCGCCGGCCGCCCAGTCGGCGGCGGCCTGAGCGTAATCGGATCCGTCCACCGCGACGCCGACCGGAAGGTCGCTTACGGCTTCGAGGTTGCGGGGCTCGGACATGACTGCCTCCTGTGGATGAGTTCGCTCGTGTTCCACAAGGTCAGCGTCGCGCGTGCGCGGCCGGATGAGCAGAGGCCATGGTCCTGTCCCGGCGCGGTCCCGGGCCGGGACATTCGGCTCTGGTGGGCGCGTTCCCCGCCCAGCGAACGACCGGGACCGGACGGAGATCGAGGGCTGGGCCCAGTCGATCTTCGAGCACTTGGAGCGGGTACCGATCGGCGCCGACTGACGAGTTCTATCAGCGGGCGCAACCGTGGCGGGGGGCTACGACGCGCTGCAGGAAAGTCGAGTTTGAGGGCGAGGGTGGGGCAGAACGCGTGTCGCGGAATGGGGTCGCGAACACCATCTGAGCTGGGCTGTGTCGTGGCTGGAGAACGAGACCTACACTCCGCCGCCCACCGGCGGGAATCTCAGCGCGGTTCAGCGCAAGGCGCTGCTCGGCCAGGGCACCGCGCCGGACGCGCACCCGCACCCGTCCATGTCGGCCGCCGCGCCCGTCGACCTGCCGGTCGACGTCCCTGCGCAGGCGGCGAATCCGCTGCCGGGCGAGGGGGTCTGGCATCCGGTGACCCGTGACTTCGCGGGCAACCCGGTGATCGAGGAGGCGGCGCTCTGGTCAGGACGTACAAAATTTTCCGGGCCGGCGCGCGGCGATAAGCCCGCGAGGCGCGCGGACCGGTCAGCTGCTGAGCGAGAAGTAACTCTCCTCTTCCTGGCTGTTGTGCAGGCGGAGTACGGCGTGCAGTCCGTACAGGCACGCGCGGAGGTCGTCGATCTGCTCAGAACGCAGTGCGCCTTGCTGATCGGCGAGTTCCAGGTGCGTGGCGATGCGTCGTGCCAGCCGGTCGATCTCGGTGTGCGATCGGCTCATGGTCTCAGTCGCCTCGGGCCCGCCGAGGAGTTCGGCCAGCGCTGGGTAAAGCTGGTGTTCCTCGGCATGCTCGTGCGGCAGGATCTGCCCGGTCAGCAGCCGGTCGACCTCGCGGACGGCTTCGAGGGCACGCACGCCGTCTCCAGTCGCCAGCACTCCGGCGGCATCCCGGACGGACTCGATCGCGTCGGTGAGGTCTACGTGTTCCGCCGCGAACCGGTGGATGAGCTCCTCGGCCGTCGCGGTCAGCGGCCGACGCGCGGCGCGCCCGGGAAGCAGCGCGCGCAGAGCATTGAGGATGACCACGACGTCGATCGCTTCCTGCAGCAGTGCCCCGGGCGCGGCGGGCAGGTAGCCGAGGGAAGCAACGAGCATCGCGGCCAGCGAGAGCGCCATACCGCCCGCGGCGCTCTGCACGGCGATGCGGCGCGAGCGCAGAGCGGCGTCCATCGCATCGGCGAGCCGCGCGACGTGGTCAGTGGTCAACACGACGTCGGCCGCTTCGGACGCCGCGGTCGAACCGCGCGCACCCATCGCCACACCGACGTGCGCGGCGGCGAGCGCGGGCGCGTCGTTCAGGCCGTCGCCGACCATCACAGTCACCGCATGCTCGGATTCCGCGCGCACCGCGGCGACCTTGTCGGCCGGGCTCTGCCGTGAGCGGACCTCGTCAAGTCCGAGCAGAGCACCGACCTCGCGGGCGGGCTCAGGCCGGTCACCGGTCAGCATCACCAGTCGCGTGAAGCCGGCCGCGCGCAGCCAACGCAGAGTGTGCGGAGCGTCCGGGCGAAGAGGATCCCGCAGAAGCACGGCGCCGACCGGTGTCCTCTCGACCGTGACCCACACAGTGGTGGCCCCGTCGAGCAGAGCGCGGTTGTCGGCCGCACGTGCCCACGGCGGCAGCGCCGCGACGGATGCCTCGATGCGCCCGACCGCGATCTCACGCCCATCGACCTCACCGGTGGCGCCGCGGCCCGGCTCCTCGATCACCCGATCGGGCAGCATGATCCGTGCCTGACGACGGCGCGCCTCGCGCACGATCGCCTGCGCCAGCACATGCGTGGACACCTGGTCCACGGAGGCCGCGAGCCCCAACACCTCAGCGGGCGCGAAACCCGGGGCTGCCGCGACCTCGATCACGCGGGGCCGACCCATGGTCACGGTGCCGGTCTTGTCCAGTACGAGCGTGCGCGCCCGCGCGAGCCGTTCGAGCGCCGCGCCGTCGCGCACGATCACCCCCAGCCGCGAGGCACGCGAGAGCCCAGAGACGATGGCGACCGGCGCAGCCAACAGCAGCGGGCAAGGCGTGGCCACCACCAGCACCGCCACGGCCCGCGCGGCCGAACCGCTCAACAGCCATGCCAATCCGGCGATCACAAGGGAGAGCGGCAGGAACCACGCCGCGTACCGCTCGGCCAGACGCACCGTGGGCGCGCGCTCCGCACTGGCTTGCTGCGCCAGCCGGACGATCTCGGCGTACGTACTGCGCTGCGCCGTGGCCGTCGCCCCAAGCTCGAAAGCGCCGGCCGCGTTGACCGTCCCGCTCCGAATCGATTCCTCGGGACCGTATTCGACCGGCACCGACTCGCCCGTCAGCGCCGACTCGTCGAGCACGACCCGCCCGCCGATCACGCGACCGTCCACCGGGACCACCTCACCCGGCCCGACCAGGAGAACATCGCCGGGCTCGACCGCGTCCAGCGGCACCTGCTCGACCTGGTCGCCGACCCGTCGACGGGCGGTGCGCGGCGCACGCTCAAGCAGCGCACGCAGATCACGCGACGCCCGCCGTTCGGCCGCAGCGTCCAGCGTGCGCCCGGTGGCCAGCATCAACGCGATCAGCGCTCCGGCGAGATACTCCCCGACCAAGAGCGTGCCCACCAGCGCCAGCGTCGCGATCACGTCCACGCCGGCGTGTCCGCGGCGCAACGCCGCGATCACCCAGCCGATGGACGGCACGATCGCGACCATGGTGCCCGCCGCCCAGCAGGCGTGGGCCACGGCGTGATCTCCAGCCCACCAGCTCGCACCGCCCGCGAGCAGGGCGGCGGCGGTCAGCGCCAGCAAAGCGGGTTCCAGCCATCGCTTCGCCCGTGCCCGCCGTATATCGATACCAGTCGAATCCACCGCCACGTCGGTCACCTCGATCCGATCGCCCGCACGGCCCGGCACCAGGGGAGCGGCGTCGGACCGGACCGTGCCCACCTGCCCGAGAGGACCCGGAACAGCGTGCGCGCGGTCCATGCCCGACGCAGTCCCCGGTGACTCACAGCAGGCTGCGGTGCCGGGAAACGAAGGGAAGCTCCGACCACCAGGCACCGAGTCCGAAGCGGCTGCCCGCGCCGAACACGGCGATCGCCAGCAGGGCGAAGGCGTCCATGACGTGCTCGTCCACGATGGGGTTGGTGGAGCCGGTGGCCACGCCGCCCGCACCGGTCTTCGCCGGCGGGAAGACCGCGAACCACATGAAAGCCACCATCAGCGTTCCGCACAGGGCTGCGAACCGCACCCCGATGCCCAGGATCAGCGCCACGCCGATGCCGGCCAGGCCGATCATGAACAGGTAGTCGGCCCACGTGTGCCCGGCCCAGGCGTTGAACCAGGACTGGAACGGTCCGGCGTTCACGCTCGACAGGAAGCCCTTGGTGGGCGAGCCGCCGTGGATCCAGGCCTTGCTGGACGGGGTGGAGTAGCCGAGCCCGAAGGTCTTGTCCAGGAAGGCCCACAGGAACACGAATCCGGTGCCCACGCGGATCAGGGCGATCGCCGCGTCGCGCAGGTCGGTCTTGGAAAGGGCCGCGGTGCCGGACGCCGCCTGGGCGCTGTCGTGGTGCCAGGGGTTGGCGAGCCGGACGTGTAGCCCGTGATTCGTCGCCATCTTCTTCTCACGCTCCTCGAAAGGGGTTGTCTGACAGCCCGTCGAATCCGGGCTCAGTCCTCAGCGTGGCCGCGGCACCGCGCCGCCGCAGCGGGTCGAACGTCCCGAGCTCACGGGTCCTGAGTCATTCGGCACGGCAGGAATCCGTGCGGGCCACGAAATGGGTGCCGTCTCCGGCGGGCAGCGAGAAGCCGTCCGCGTATCCGGGTTCGACGTCGAGGATGAACGAGGGCTCTCCCCAGGCGTGGTGGCGGCGGACCTCCATGTAGAACGGGGCGTCCTCGACCATGCCCAGCAGCAGATCCCCGTTACCGAGTGGGAAGGCCCCGAGTTTGTAGCACATGGGGGCGGTGCCGTCGCAGCAGCCGTGCGACAGCACGAACATCAGCGGACCGTACTCGTCGCGCGCAGCGGCGATGGCTTCGCGCGCCGCCGGAGTGGCGACGACGTGACCGGTCGGTTCGGCGGACTCAGACATGATTCTCCTCGGTCGGCTCTACGCCTTCGGCCGTCAGTCGCGCCAGCGGGGGTGCTGGTGCGGCGGGACGTCGGCGGTGGCGCGGACGATGTCGTGCGCGGTGACGAGGCCGAGGACGCGGTGGTCTGCGTCGAGGACGGGGATGGCGTCGAGGTCGTACTCGACGAGCATCTGGGCGCAGGTCCGCAGGGTGTCGGGCGGGGAGAGCGCGATCCAGGGGGCGCAGCCGAGCTCGGAGATCCTGATCTCCTCGTCGTTGCGCAGGTCGAAGCGGTGGGCCTGGGCGATGTGCCGCGGGCAGACCACGCCGGCGCAGCGGCCGTCGCGGTCCAGCACGATCAGGTGGCGTCCCGGACCGTCCAGGAAGCGGTGGACGGCCTCGCGCAGTGTGGCGTCCTCGGCGATCACGTTGTCGACCGGGCTCATCAGGTCGCGGGCGGTCGGTTCAGCGGACGAGCGGTCCGCGCGGGCCCCAAGGGTCTGAGTCGTGGTCATGACTCCCAGCCTGCGGCCGCGGGGCACACGGCGGCAGGGACGGACGGCTGCGGCGCACCGGGACCTTCGCCCCTGGCCGTCTGGGCCACCCGGTCCGAGCGTGGGACTGGACAGAGCTCTCGATCATCGGAGGAGACCATGAAGGCCTTGGTTTATCACGGTCCCGGCAAGCGGTCCTGGGAGGACTACCCGGACCCGGACCTGATCGACCCGACCGACGCGATCGTGCGGGTGGACGCGGTCACCATCTGCGGGACCGACCTGCACATCCTCAAGGGCGACGTGCCGGAGGTCGCCGAGGGCCGGGTGCTCGGGCACGAGGCGGTCGGCACCGTCGTCGAGACCGGCACCGGGGTCGGCGGCCTGCGGGTCGGGGACCGGGTGCTGGTTTCCTGCATCAGCGCGTGCGGGCGTTGCGACTACTGCCGGATCGGGCGCTACGGGCAGTGCCGCGGCGGCGGGGGCTGGATCCTCGGCCACCTGATCGACGGGGTGCAGGCCGAGTACGTGCGGGTGCCCTTCGCCGACACCTCCGCCTACAAGCTGCCCGCGTCGGTGACCGACGAGGCGGCGCTGCTGCTGGCCGACATCCTGCCCACCTCCTACGAGGTCGGCGTGCTCGCCGGCCGGCTCAGCCCCGGCCAGAGCGTGGCCGTGGTCGGGGCGGGCCCGATCGGGCTGGCCGCGATCACCACCGCGAAGCTGTACAGCCCGAACCCGGTCATCGCGATCGACAAGGCGCAGTCCCGCCGCGACGCGGCCAAGACCTTCGGCGCCGACATCTCCCTCGCGCCGGACGAGCGCTGTGTCGAGCAGGTCATGGCCGCGACCGACGGCTTGGGCGTGGACGTGGCGATCGAGGCCGTCGGCATCCCCGAGACCTTCGAACTGTGCACCCGCCTGGTCCGTCCGGGCGGACACGTCGCGAACATCGGCGTGCACGGCAAGCCCGCCACCCTGCACCTGGAAGACCTGTGGATCAAGGACGTGACCATCACCACCGGCCTGGTGGACACCAACTCCACCGCGACGCTGCTGAAGATGACCGCGGCCGGGCGCTTCGACTCCGGCGCCTTCGTCACGCACCGCTTCGGCCTCGGCGACATGCAAGAGGCGTACGACGTCTTCGAACGCGCCGCGGAGACCGGCGCGCTGAAGGTCGCACTTTTCCGGCGCTGAGCAGCACTCGCACACCGCACCGGCCCGCCGCCCACCGGGTCCTTCGTCCCGCCGACGACGGGCCGGTGCGCACTGACCGCGCCGCTCGGCCCGCACAAGGCTGGAGGTAGTCCGGTATATCCGCAGTCCCGTGAGGAGACGCCCGCCATGTCCGAGACCTTCGCCCGGCACGGATCGCCGTCCCGCGTTTACGTCTATGACTTCGCCCAGGGCCGCGCCGGCATGGCCGACCTGCTCGGCGGCAAGGGCGCGAACCTGGCCGAGATGACCTGGCTCGGCCTGCCGGTGCCGCCCGGATACACCGTGAGCACCGAGGCCTGCCGCGCCTACCTGCGCACCGGACGGCTGCCGCTCGGTCTGCCCGAGCAGATCGACGCGCACCTGGCCCGGCTCGAAGAGCGGGCCGGACGCCGCCTGGGCGATCCGGACGAACCGCTGCTGGTCTCCGTCCGCTCGGGCGCGAAGTTCTCCATGCCCGGAATGATGGAGACCATCTTGAACATCGGGGTCTGCGACGCCACCGTGGACGGACTCGCCAAGCTCTACCGGGACGAGCGCTTCGCCTGGGACTGCTACCGGCGCCTGGTGCAGATGTACGGCCGCACCGTCTACGACGTCCCCGCCGACGTCTACGAGTACGCGCTCGCCGAAGCCAAACGCGAGACCGGGGCCGCCGGCTCCGCACCGGACAGCGTCCTCGGCGCCGACGGACTGCGCACCCTGACCCGCCGCTTCCAGCACCTCACCCGCGAACACTGCGGCCGCGAACTGCCGCAGAACCCGCGCGAGCAACTGACCGGCGCCGTGCGCGCCGTATTCGAATCCTGGAACGGCGAGCGCGCCCGCATCTACCGGCGACGCGAACAGATCCCGCAGGACCTCGGCACCGCGGTGACCGTGATGCAGATGGTCTTCGGCAACCTCGGACCCGACTCCGGCACCGGCGTCGCCTTCACCCGGGACCCCGCCACCGGAGCCCCCGGCGTCTACGGCGACTACCTCACCGACGCCGAAGGCGAGGACGTCGTCTCCGGCGTCCGCAACACCCTGAGCCTCGACCGGTTCGGCGAACTCGACCCCGAATCCCACACCGAACTACTGCGCATCGCGGACCGGCTCGAAGAGCACTACCGCGACATGTGCGACCTCGAATTCACCGTCGAGCGCGGCAGGCTGTGGATGCTGCAGACCCGCGTCGGCAAGCGCACCCCGGCCGCCGCCTTCCGCATCGCCGCCACCCTGCTGGCCGACGGCGAGATCGACGAGGACGAGGCGCTGCGCCGCGTCACCGGCGAGCAACTGGCCCAACTGATGTTCCCCTGCCTCGACACCGCCCACGCCCCGGCACCGATCGTCACCGGAGTTCCCGCCTCCCCCGGCGCGGCGGTGGGCCACGCGGTGTTCTCCTCGGCCGACGCCGTCACCCTCGCCGCCCAGTCCACCGCCTGCGTGCTCATCCGGCGCGAGACCAACCCGGACGACCTGCCCGGCATGATCGCCGCCGCCGGGATCCTGACCGGGCGCGGCGGCAAGACCTCGCACGCCGCCGTCGTCGCACGCGGCATGGGCCGGGTCTGCGTCTGCGGCGCCGAGGACCTGGAAATCGACGAAAAGGCCGGGACCGCGACCGTGACCGCCGGGCCCGGCAAGGGCACGATCATCCGCACCGGACAGATCATCTCGATCGACGGCGCCAGCGGCGCGCTCTACCCCACCGAGATCCCGGTCATCAGCCCGCCCCTGGTGCGCTACTTCGAAGGCGAACACGACAACGCCCAGACCGACCCGGTGATCGGCGCCGTCACCCGGATCCTCGCCATCGCCGACCGGCGCGGCCGGCTCGGCGTACGCGCCAACGCGGACACCCCCGAAGACGCCATCCGCGCCCGGCTCTTCGGCGCCCGCGGCATCGGCCTGGCACGCACCGAGCACATGTTCCTCGGCGAGCGCCGCCCGATCGTGGAGCGCCTCATCCTCGCCGAGACGCCGCGGCAGCGCACGGCCGAGCTGGACAAGCTGCTCGAACTCCAGCGTGCGGATTTCGTCGGACTGCTGGCAGCGATGGACGGGCTGCCGGTCACGATCCGGCTGCTCGACCCGCCGCTGCACGAATTCCTGCCCGACCTGACCGAACTCGCCGTCGACGTCGCGACCCACCCGATGAATCAGGAGCGCGCGACGCTGCTCGCGGCCGTGCGCCGCTGGCACGAGCAGAACCCGATGCTCGGCCTACGCGGCGTACGCCTCGGCCTGGTCATACCCGGCCTGTACGCCATGCAGGTCCGCGCCCTGGCCGAGGCCATGGTGTTGCGGCGCCGGGACGGCGGAAACCCGGATGCGCACCTGATGATCCCGCTCGTCGCCGACGCCCGCGAACTCGAATTGGCCCGCGAGGAGGCCGTGGCCGTGCTGCGGCAGGTCGATCCGGCGCTCGCCGTCCAGATCGGCGTGATGATCGAACTGCCGCGCGCCGCGCTGACCGCCGACAAGATCGCCCGGCACGCCGAGTTCTTCTCCTTCGGCACCAACGACCTGACCCAGACCACCTGGGGCATGAGCCGCGACGACGCCGAAGGCGCCTTCTTCCCCGAATACCTCTCCCGGCGCGTGTTCACCGTCTCCCCCTTCGAGACGGTCGACCCCGAAGGGGTCGGCGCGCTGATCGAGACCGCCGTCCGGCTCGGCCGCACCACCCGACCGCACCTGGAGATCGGCGTCTGCGGCGAACACGGCGGCGACCCCGCCTCGATCCGCGTGTTCCACGACCTCGGCCTCGACTACGTCTCCTGCTCGCCGTACCGCGTCCCGGTGGCCAGGCTGGAGGTCGGCCGTGCCGCAGTCCTGCGCCGACAGGACCCCGACGGGGACGGCACACGATGAACACCGTGTCGGCCCGGGCGATCGAGACGGCCTTGCGCGGCCGACCGTTCACCGTGCCGACCGCGCTCCTCGCCGGGATCGACGGCCACGACCGGACGGCGTACCGCGTGTGCGCCTGCCGCGCGGTGGAGGCCGCACTCCGCGTCGAGGCCCCCGGCCAGGTCGAGGCGCTGCGCCGGCTGTTGTGCTGCGCGGCCTGGATCGAGGGGCACGCGACGCACATCCACCTGGTCCAGGCGCCCGACCTGCTCGGCCACGCGGACGCGGCCGAGACGGCCCGGCTCCACCGGACGGCCGTCGCCCGCGGAGTGGAGATGCACCACACCGGCGCCGCGTTGGCCGCCGCCGTCGGCGAGAGCGTGCTCCACCCCGCGGCCGCGCAGGAAAGGCCGCCGCGGGCGGGCACCGACCTCGCGGCGCTCGCCGGGCTACGTCCCCGGCTCGACGACGCGGTCGAGGCCGCGCTCGAGACGGTGCGCTGGGTCGCCGGATTCGACATCCCGATGTCAGTGCTCGACATCCCCTTGGTCGCCCTGGACGACCCGGGGCCGGAATCCGCCGCGGGCGTCCCGGCCCGCTACCCGATCGACGTCGGCACGGGCGTGCTGGTGAGCAACGGCCTCGGCTTCCCGCTCGACGATTTCGAGTCCTTCGTCAGCCGCCCGCGCAGCGGGCCGACCCGCACCGGACGGGCCGCGCTGCGCGGCGCCAAGGCGACGCTGACCGGCCCGCTCGCCCGGTACGCGCTGTGCGCAGCCCGCCTGCATCCGGCCGCCCGGAGCGCGGCGCAACAGGCCGGGCTGGCGCCCGGCGAGCGCAACCCGTACCGCTCGGCGCTGATCCGCGCCGTCGAGCTGGTGCACGCGCTCGAGGAGGCCGCCGCGCTCATCGACGCCCACCCGACGCCCGGAACCTCGACGCCCGCCCTCTCACCGCGGCCGGGTCGCGGCGTCGCGGCCGCCGAAACCCCCGCGGGACTGGTCTACCAGCGCTACGACCTGCTGGCCGACGGCACGGTCGGGGCGGCTCGGGTGATCGGCCCGCACGAACTGAACCGCACCGCCATCGAGCTGGATCTGCGCCGCGCCGAACGCGAGGCGCGGCGTCGCGATCCGTCGATCGACCCGGCCCGGCTGGACACGCTGCGCACCGAACTGACGGACAACTACGAACCCTGCGTCAACGGGTCGTTCCCAG
>Ga0307509_10010887_pt1 | contig 11091 bp, 8 predicted proteins | sample 10_EM_MG_FD_202245 | JGI IMG/M metagenome (GOLD analysis project Ga0307509, IMG submission 202245) | Populus trichocarpa ectomycorrhiza microbial communities from riparian zone in the Pacific Northwest, United States - 10_EM | ecosystem: Host-associated > Plants > Roots > Unclassified | place... | reverse complement strand
AGGCGCGTGCATGCCATCACAACGTTAGTCTTGGCCAATCTCAGCAGGGGTGTCTCCGCGAGCTTGTAGGCCATGTCCACGACGACGCCAGCATCTGCGCTGAAGAGGGACGACGGGAGGAACAGCGCGTCCGGGACGTGCTCTTTCGTCGTCGTCGCAGACGCCGGCACAGTGGAGACGATGATGCTCGGCAGCGGTCCCTGCACGGACGTCACGTCGAGCGTGTCGAGCAGCTCAACGGTAGCGTCCGGGATCGCGTGCATGAGTTCTTCCGCGCTCTACCGAGTGCGTTCGAACAAGTAGATCGACCTGCGCCGAGAGCGTGAAGCGCGTAGATCACCGCACGTGCGCCTCTTGCGCCGATGACGAGACAGCTGTTGACCTCGTTCAAGGACTGTGGCAGGTGAGCTTTGACGACGTTCCTGGTCCCTATCCAGTCCGTGTTGTCGCCAAGTAGACCCCGATGACCACCCGCTTTCGTAAAGGGGGTCGCGGTGTTGACGGCTCCGATGGCCTTGGCTTCGGGAGTGAGCTCGTCGAGTGGCGACATGATATCGCGCTTCAACGGAATCGTGACAGACACACCTCCAAAATCGGGGTGCGCAAGGGTGGAGCGTACGTCCGCGTCAACTTGATCGGTTTCGAGGCGCCCGTAGGAGACTAGGAGTGCGGGAGGCCCAGATGGTTGAAGGCGGTGTTGTACAATGTTCGGGGACATGGAGTGGGCGATCGGATTTCTAAAAATGCAGAACCGCTTTGCTAGGAGCTGGTCAACCAAGTGCAAGGCCTTTTGGGTCTCGACGAGGGACAACTGGCCTGGCGCTGCCGTCGTCGGGAGGAGCGGATGTGTCACGGGCGTGAACGTCATATTGAGTATGCTGGATAACTGCCCCACGATGGATCAGTAAATAGATAGGATGTGATGGAGAATTACCGGTCATAAATCAGGGTGCCGACGCTGCTTTCATTCTAACAATTCTTTCGGACCCAGCCGGCGGTTGCGTCGCTTTGTTGAGATCCCTTATAAACGAGCCGGACATCTAAAAAAAGTGTTCATACGATCATGTCAGTGACGTTCCCCGGCCAATCATACAGTCACCATACTCGAACTTTGCCATGTAATCCACGCTTCCGGATTCCTTGTTCGCCGCGGCCTCCGAGTCCGAGTCAGCACGGAACGGGGAACCGAATTCGTAACACCGTGCAACTACGGTGACCAGTGGTTACCGCATTTAGTTCGGAGCCTGGGTAGTTACTGCATTTGGTTTGGAGCCACGCTAAACCAAACAATATCGAGCAAACAACGCTTGCCGGGCATCATTGTCAAACCTTGAAATTTGATTGGTGGAGACCCCGGGCCGCTGGTCTGCCAACTCGTTCTTGACATCCAGCCTGGATACATGAGGTGTAATTCGGAGGAGCAACAATCTGTTATATTTCCGCTCCCTCCCTCCTCCCTTCTCAACCCAAAAGCTCATCTTATTCGCATGATGCAAGATCAATATGATCTCCTTCGTCGCGACTCCCGCATCTGGCAATCCATCATCCACCCAGACGGCAAACCCCCCCCCTTTATTCAAGGCGCCATTTCACGCAAAGACCGCCGCACCTTCTCCTCTGCGGTCCAACTTGCCTTCGATCACGCATTCACCACCACCTATTCTTGCATTTTCCGCGCGAATGCCGGCAATAACCCCTTTTGCCCTGAGCACGACACACCCCCCTCCTCACCTCCGGCCTCACCCCAATCGGAACAAGCCCGTTTCGATCGCCTCATGGCCCAACTCCACGACCCTCGGGCTTTTCGCCCTCCGTCCTTATCACCTTCCCCACCTCTTTCCCGAGCATCTCTCCCCCGTCCTCAGCGGCTTAGTCCGAGTCGACGGAGTCGGTCACAGCGGCATAGTCCGAGTGCCCGTTATCACAACACGACTCAACATGTCTTGTTTGAGTGCTCCCCTCTTTCATCCCCTCGCCGTCGCTTCTTTGGAAGCCGTCCCTTTGACGCCTATGTCTTTGGCACGTTTGATGGCACAGTCTCCCTTGGCGATTTCCAACGCGCCACCAACCGTCTCCTATGCCCCCTCCCCCCCAGACCGGACCCTCCTTGATTGGTAAGTGCCGAGTCGACAGCTTGGCCCTGTCCCTTCTACACCTTTAACACTTTCACCTTACGCCTCTTAATTACCACCTACTATATCTTCTCCTTTTTAAACCGATAGTCTACGATGATTACCACCCTGCGCATGTATATTATCTCTCGTAGCATGTCTGATGGCCTTAGGCTAAGGACAATAAACAAAAATTCAAAAATTCAAAAAAAAAAAAAAAAGAGGTGTAATTGGTAAATGAAAATACGGAGCTGGCGCGGGGGCCTTACTACTTTGGGTCCTAGCTTGAAGAACACTGTCTAAACAAAACAAGCAAACACCGTGAGAACAATGAACGTGGTGTTACGAAAACTAGGTAAAGGCAAACACATCCACCATCTGACATTCAGTACTGGATCATTCTCACCAATGAGCACTCACAAGTACGCCCATGACTCATTGTTCTCAGCTCACAAAATAACACAATGTCTATTTCCCAGCGTCGCCGTGTCTACATTTCCCCCTCGAGCGTTAGCAACCCCTGCTAGTCGGCGATCCGGAATAGGCCAGCGTGACGTGACAATCGACATGCTCCATGACGATATCCTCTTAGAAATATTCGATTCCTACAGAAGACTCGGATCCTGGAACGATGGAATGTGGAACTGGCCAAAGTTCCTGCACGTATGTCGAAGATGGCGATACATCGTCTTGGAATCACCCCGGCGTCTGGACCTGCAAATTGCGTGCGACAGATGTACGCCCACTAGGAAGTCATTGGACATCTGGCCACCCTTTCCTATTTCCATATCTTGTTATCCGTGGAATACAGAGGGTACTCGGGGCAATCACAACATCTTTGCGGTGCTACAACGACCCAATCGCATCTCCCAAATTGACTTCTCGGAAATAACCTGTACGGAAGTGGAACAATTTGCTGCCGCGATGGACGAGTCATTTCCGGTTCTGACCTATCTTTGTGTTCATACATTCGAAGTGGATCTGGAGCCACCTGTGGCGGCGGAGCTTCCCGACTCATTCTTGGGTGGATCTGCCCCACGTCTACAATCGTTCGTTTTAGAAGGCATCGCATTTCCGGCATTACCAAACCTTGTTCTGTCTGCAAGCCACTTTCAACATCTTCACCTTCATAGTATCCCACATGCTGGGTACATTCCACCTGAAGCGATGGTCACATTCCTCCTCCCGTTGCACAATCTCAAAGGCCTCACCATCGGATTCATCTCCCCTGAATCTCGCCCCCTTCAAATGAGTCCCCCTCCCTTGACACACGCTCTCCTGCCCTCTCTCACTGAATTTAATTTCAACGGCGCTAGCGAGTACTTGATGGATTTCATCGCCCGAATTGATACCCCCACGCTCGACAGCTTCCAGATGGCTCTCTTCTCTGACGTCATCCCCAACATTTCGCAACTTCACAAGTTCATCGATCGTACTGATAGGCTCAAGCCATTCATTCAGGCTGAGGTGTACCTTCGTTCTTGGGTAGTCCAGGCTGTCTTTAAATCTCCGGCTAATCCCGGATTGGATATTAGATGCGACGGGTCAACTAGTCCACTTTCGTCTATGATACGACTATATGAACAACTCCTGACTATCCCCTCTCAGGTGGAACAGCTTGAACTCTGTGGGGAGGGTTGGGAAGAAGTAGGCTTTTCAACTGAAGGGTGGCACGAGGACAACGATCCACTATGGCTGCAACTTCTCAATCCGTTTGTTTCAGTGAAAAGTCTGTATGTATCCAAGAGGCTGGGACCATTCGTTGCAACTGCGCTGAAAACACTCACTGGAGAAAGTGTCATAGAAGTATTACCCACACTCAATGATCTGTTCATAGAGGACTTTGGGTCATCCGAGTCATGGTCTAAGCGGGCTATGCGGGCAACCATCGAGCCGTTTGTTTCTAGGCGCCAGTTGTCTGGTCACCCCGTAATTGTACGACACTGGGAACGAAATTCGGCGTCCGAATCATCTTCCGAGTCGGGTGGGTCGCCATTTAGCTCCTGCGGACATCTCGTATTTCTTTTCTGACCGTGCCCCTCGACAGTTTGAGTTACGATATGTACAATGTCCTGCACCCCAATTCCTTACCAACCCCAATACGGACCTTGCAAGAGCTATAAGTGTTCAATTCAAAAACCTTGAACGGAAAATTCGTTCAGAGAAAGTCGCAGATTTCCGACGAAGGCAATTGTACGCCTACCAAGTTTGCATCAAGTCTCCATCATGCTTGCCCAATCTCCTTATGTTCGCTTCATCGTTGCTCCTTCGAATGGTGAATGCGAAGAGGGAATGGGAACCTTGGACACAATTCTCACATTTCATGGCTACGGAGATGGGCCGAGTCCATACAAGGAGGAGGAGGCACTGGCCCGGCTGCCATGTTCGCCGACGCTTGACTTTGCATGTAGGGGAAGCCAGGGCAGTTGGAGCATGCGATCTACCGTTGCTTGATGGGACTTCTATTAAAGACCTGTCCGTTCTCCCCTAATCTGCAAAGCTTACATCATTCCGTGGCCTTAGGCAGCCTCCTACGTCGTGCCTTTCAATCTACCCAAAAAATCGGGTACCTCAACGAGGCAATTTCAGCCACTCGGGATAGTATCAATACCGCTGATTCGTGTCACACCACTTGTCGCGCTTATTTTTCTCCTATCAATCCGGCTCAGATTGCTATGTCACGAAGGAGGCTTTTATCAACTCATCCAAATCTTCCCCACCCCACTACGGCCGACTATAGCCTCCCCGGCTCACATGACCAGCTACTTCATGTCAATGGGCGGCAATTGCACGCTGCTTTAGACACCTCGCTGCCTCGACCGCGTATGACCATGCCATGTCGTCGATGCAAGCCTCTCTCACATCTGCTCCTACACTTGACAAACAGCATTCCCGGCTCGTCGCAATGTAAGGTATGGACGCGTCATCTAGGACCACGTGACAGCCTCCACGACTTCCAACTCGACGCGACGCGACACGTCACTCGGCGTCGCCTTCGCAACCACGCCTCCACGCCTCGTCCTCTGCCTCCTCTGCCTCGATCGATTCCTTCCCCCCGAAGTCCCCTCTCGCGTCACCTCAATCTCTGCTGCCGACGACACGCGGATCCCTCACCTTCACCGGGCCGGCACCACAAGCGCGCCCCCTCAATAGCTGTCAACCCACGTCGAGTACGAAGTGCGCGACACCTCGCAAGTCAGACCCTGTTCGGACCCACACCCTCGCCGGAGACGCATCTTGCTGTATGTCGGACCATTTCATTGTCTTTTTGTATGTTTCTTTGTCTTTCTTTTGTTCTAGATTTCCCACTCCTTGTCACCTCGCGCTCGCTGTTGCGCGCGTAGAAACTATTCGCGTACTTGTATTTAATCCCCTCGCCTGGCTTTGGCCAAAGGAGGCAATGAAGAATCCTCTCGATGCAATAGACCATTCTTTTCCCATCTTCCTGTTCGCGTGCCGTCGTCGCCTCAAGCCTCCGTTTTACGCCCCGTTACGATCCCCTTCGCGCGTTCTCGGCTTTTCGGGAACGCGGCCCCTCTCCTTCTCCCCTCGCGCCTTCGCTTTCCCTTCGGGATCGCGAACCCGCACCAGATCTCAGAACTACCCCCGAACTCACAAGCGTGGATTTACCACCTGCGCCACGGCAACGCGTAGTTTGCACACAATTCCGTTGGACTACCGTGACGCATCCTACCACATCCACACTGGTCATTTCGAGTAGGCCATAGAGACCCTCGAACGAGGAAGAGCATTATCATGGTCAGAACTGCACGGCCTTCGTACCTCGATCGATCAAACTCGTTTGGCCGACTCCAATTTAGCAGAGAAATTCTCCGCGGTCAATCGCGCTTACCCTGGCCCTCTCACCAAACACCAATGTTAATGGAAGCAACGACCTCGAGTGAATGGATCCGTATGGTTATAGCGTGATGCGGAAACAGAAACCTTTGGTTGATCATTTGCCTAGAATCGAGCCCTGTCAGGCTTTGATCTGGCCTGATTCCTACTGCGGACGACCTCTATATCCGCGCGAACAAATTGCAGGGTCAACTACCGGGGGAAGGAAAACAGGGCCTCGAGTCTGATGCACACGAGGGCGCTCTACGTGCTATTCCCAAGGGGCTCTATGAGCTTGTCGGCTGGCCAGTGTTCAAAAGACTAAACGAATTGAATATACCGGAACAACCTCGTGTATGGTGGTACCCGACACCCGTCTTTTGTTTGCTTCCACTCCACGCGATGGGTCCGATCCCATCAGACGTGGGCCCACCACGACATTTCCTCGACCTATATACTCATATGCGCCACCTCTTTCCGCGCACATCGAATCCGGTAAGCTCAATCCACAAACCATCGAAAAATCTTCAATGCTTCTCATTTTACTGCCAGATGCTGTAAGGTGCGACCGTCCCTCCTTCGATCCCTGACGTGACACGCCTGTCCCACTCCTTGTCACTCACTCTCGTCTTCCCTGCACTTGCACCCTCGTCTCGTCCGCCTCGCCTCCAACCGTTCGTCTTCCACCCCCGTCGCTACACGATCGACACATTTCCTCTATCAGTCAAGCCACCCCTCCCGTCGCGCCCTAACCCTCACGGCCGAAGGTACGCAGATCGCCCAAGTTCTGTTGGCCGACGCCGCGACGCCGCAAATGTAGCCACCTCGAAATCCCATCGTCGTTCCATGTCGCACACGGCGTGCATGGGCCCTCAAAGCCTAGACCTCGCCCCTGTCATGAAGGATTTTTACTGTGTATTATACACACTTGATTAGGGCTCTTTCGTACGTCTCCTTGTTTTTCTTCTTCGTTCTAGATCGTCCGCTCTCCATTTCAGATTCTCCCCTTTTTCCTTAGACTTTTTACCACCCAACGTCACCCTCGCGCTCGCTGTCGCACACGTCGATACAATTCGGTACAATTTCTTGGCTTTGAACACCGTCTTTGTCGCCGCGCTACCTCATTCGCCCTGTCCCACCTTTCTCTCCCCCTCTCCTCAACTTGTGCATAGCGTACTTGTTTATAACAACCCACTTGCCTGACCTCGTCAGGGAAGGCAATCGAAGCCCAGTTTCTCACTCTCTCCGTGTTCTCGTTTCCCGCCAACTGTCTGACGACAATCCGGGGTAGCGTGCCACTGATCGTCTTTCTGGTCTCGTGTCCGACCTCTCACCCTCACCCTCTCTTTCTTCTATCATCTCTTTATTCCTATCGCAGCTGGCACTACAATGCGTCCATGGTACGGGCATTGGATGAGATGAAAGCGGTACAGGGAGCCAGTTCCCGGGCGACAACCCTTATTGGAGCAACTGCAACATCTAGTGTTGTGCTAGAACGCCTCCTCCGAGTCGGGGATGATCGGTTCGTCCATATTGTGTGCCACGAATTACTCGAGACTGGCAAACCATTCGGCTCTTCTCTCAAGCTTTACCAAGGCAAGTGCCTGTCGTTGCTCAATATTGTACCATCTCGGCCTCCAAAAGCTGAATTTGCTTTCTTGGCGGCTTGCCACATGGCGGAACTGACCGACGAGAGCCCGGCTGATGAAGCCCTACATCTTCCTGCCGGGATGCAATACTGCGGATTCCGAAGCGTCGTTGGGACAATGTGGGCCATGTCGGACTGATACGGATGGTCGGGACCTCGCGGAGAACTTTTACAAATCGGTGTTCTCTGGTGGAAAGCGAGGGGTACATTATCATGAGAGAATGGCAGAGGCAATTCGAGGCGCCGTAGTGAAATTACGGAGAAAGAAAGGGAGAGGGATGACTTTGGAGCGTTGAGTGAATTACGTTCATTATGGAGCATGATTTTCAGCTGTCGGTTGGTGGCTAAGTTTATCTCATAGAGAACCATGGGCAACGACTAGCCTATGATGTATCTGTAGGAGATAGGGCCTTGGCGCAAGTCTCAATGTCTCATAAGGTCTTTCAAACTTCCAATGTTTTGCCCATTAAGTCATTTTTCTGGGCCAAGTGTGAGGTGACCCCATAAACTGGGGCGTAAATTAGTGAACGCAAACACGGAGCTCCTAACCACCCGTCTGGGCAGGTTACGCCTAATCCTAGTAGCGTAGCATAATCCTTGTAGCTGTGGGTAGCCAATCAGAGCCAATTCACAGCAGGATACCAGGATTAGGCGTAACCAGCACCGACGGCTGGTTAGGAGCCTGGTGCGGGCCTTACTACTTTGGGTCGTGGCTCGCCCTGAACGTGAAGAACCAAAAAATACCGTGAGAACATGACGGCGACGAAAGCCGAACGGGGTAAAGGCAAACATATCCACCGTCTAAGTCATTCAGTACGGAATTATTCTACCAATGAGCTCTCACAAGTACGCCCCAAACTCACTGCTCTCAGCTCTCGAAATAACATATATTTCCCAGCGTCGCCCTGTCTACATTTCCCCCTCGGGTGTTAGCAACCCCTGCTAATCGGCGATCCGGGATAGGCCAACTTGACGTGACAATCAACATGCTCCATGACGACGTCCTCCTAGAAATATTCGATTCCTACAGAAGACTCGTGTCCTGGCATGACGGATTGTGGAAGTGGCAAAAACTCCTACACGTATGTCGAAGATGGCGATACATCGTCTTGACATCACCCCAGCGCCTGGACCTGCAAATCGAGTGCAACAGACGTACGCCTACGAGGAAGTCATTGGACATCTGGCCACCCTTTCCTATTTCCATATCTTGTTATCCGTGGGGTAGTGAGGGTGCTCGGGGCAATCACAACATCTTTGCGGCGCTGCAACAGCGCGATTGCATATCCCAGATCGACTTCTCGGATATAAGTTGTATGGAGGTGGAACAATTTGCTGCTGCGATGGATGAGTCATTTCCGATTCTGACAGATCTTTATGTTCACACATTCGAAATGGGTCTGGAGCCACCCGTCACGGTGGAGCTTCCCGACTCATTCTTGGGTAGATGTGCCCCACGCCTACAATCGTTCGTTTTAGATGGCGTTGCGTTTCCTGTATTACCAGACCTTGTCCTGTCTGCAAGCCACTTTCAATACCTTCACCTTCTTCGTATCCCACATGCTGGGTACATTTTGCCTGAAGCGATGGTCACGTTCCTCCTCCCGTTGCACAACCTCAAAGACCTCACCATCGGGTTTTCTGACTTGGAATCTCGCCCTCACCAAATGAACCCCCCACCCTTGAAACACGCTCTCCTGCCCTCTCTCACTGAGTTTGAATTCTACGGTACTAGCGAGTACTTGTTGGATTTCATCGCCAGAATTGATACTCCCATGCTCAACAGCTTCCAGGTGACGCCCACCTTGGAGTTCACCCCCAACGTTTCGCAATTCCACAAGTTCATCAATCGTACAGATAGGCTCAAGACATTCATTCAGGCTGAGCTGTACCTTCGTTCTTGGGATGTCCAGGCTATCTTTAAATCCCCCGCTAATCCCGGATTGGATATTACATATGAGTCGCCAAATTGGCCACTTTCGTCCATGATGCGACTATGTGAACGACTCCTGACTATCCCCTCTCAGGTGGAACGACTTAAACTCTGTGGGGAGGCTTGGGACGAACTAGACTCTTCAATTGAAGAAGGGTTGGATGATGAGGACCAAGATGATCCACTATGGCTAGAACTTCTCAATCCGTTTGTCTACGTGAAAAGTCTGTATGTATCCAAGAGGCTGGGGCCATTGGTCGCATTTTCTCTGAAAAAACTCACTGGGGAAAGAGTCACAGAAGTACTACCCAGACTTGAGAATCTGTTCCTCGAGGGTCTTGGGTCCTCAGGCCTCAGGGTTTGTGGAAGAAACTATCAAGTCATTTGTTTCTGTGCGCCAGTTGTCTGGTCATGCTGTAGTTGTACGATGTTGGGAACGAAAGTCGGTGTTCGGGTTCGAACCATCTTCAGGTGGGTCACCATTTCGTTCCTGCAGACATCTCGTTTTTGTTTTTTGACTGTGCCCCTCGACAGTTTGAGTTACAACCATATATACAATGTCCTGCACCCCGTCATAGGGTCTGGCCTTGCCCACACGCCCACATGCGTCGTGTATATTTATGGGTATTTGTACATTGCCCAATTAATCCCCATTCCCATTCCTAGTGGATAAGGCTCAGATCAGATAAGCAGGTGCTATAAGCTCGGGTACAGGTATGGACCTGGCTGGTTGACGCACAAGGAAAACACGAATCCTTCACTTGGGATCACATTCCGTCACACTGTCTTGAAGGTGAACTCTCACTGCACGTGCGGAACGACCCAGACCCGACTCTCCCCGCAATTGCAAATTCGCATCAAGACACCGCCCACCCTCGTTTCCATCCCCGACGTCACACGCCTTGCCTCTTACTCTCTGTCACTCTTGTTTTCCTTGTGCTCGCCTCCTTCTCCACCCCTACTGAGCCTCGAACCCCACGCCCCATTTCTCCGGCCGACGCCACTGGTTCGCGCCCCCCTCGAAGACCCCGTCGTTCCACATCAGTCGCACACTGAGTGCACAAACCCTTGGAAATCCGGACTTTTACTGTGTATGGACTTGATTAGGCCTCTTTCGTACGTTTCCTTGTTTTCCTTCTCGTTCTAGATCATCCGCTCTCCGTTTCAGAGCTACTCCTTTACCTTAGACCTTTGCCATCGTACTGATTCGTACATCGCCGCACCCTCACCACCCTCGTTTCCTATGCGCTCGCTGTCACGGACGTGGATACTATTCTGTAAAATTTCTTTCGCCTTGAGCACCGCTCTCTTTCGCCAACGTTGCCGCGCGACCTCGCTCGCCTTTGTTTCACCTTTTCTCTCTCCTCTCTCGACTCGTGCTTAGCATACTTGTCTATAAAAACCCTCTGTCGTGACCTCGTCGGAGGATGGCAATCGTAGCCCAAATTTCCCTCTCGTTCCATTTCGCGTGCTTCTCATCTTCGCACGACCGTCCGACGGTAAACTGCGCCCCCGTGCCATCCTTCGACCTGTCAGTCTCGGGCCTCTCTCTCTTTCTTCAT
>Ga0307509_10010886_pt1 | contig 11091 bp, 7 predicted proteins | sample 10_EM_MG_FD_202245 | JGI IMG/M metagenome (GOLD analysis project Ga0307509, IMG submission 202245) | Populus trichocarpa ectomycorrhiza microbial communities from riparian zone in the Pacific Northwest, United States - 10_EM | ecosystem: Host-associated > Plants > Roots > Unclassified | place... | reverse complement strand
TATAACCCAGTTAAACAAATCAATCATGTTGTTAACATGATATGAAGCATTTAAAACTTCGATTGCCGTCTAGAATGTCTACCATTTCTCTTAAAAAAAAAAAAAACAAATCATTGCCAGTATGAATCCCATCAAGCTTCCGAGTGTGATTTTTCTTTTTTCTTCTTTTTTTTTTAATGAAATAGAAGCCCGTGAAATAAGTTTGGAAGGAGAAGACCTTGGTCAATCAATGAGACAAAAATATATGTGCTTTGGTTTCTAATAAAGCAAGACACTACAGTACTAGACACACATAACTTCTAGCCCAGAGTTGCATAGTTGGGAAACATCTGCACATGACATAGCAACTTATATTATAGCAAATTTTATACAGGTTCGCCCAACTGATGTTATTAAAATACTTGTTAAAAATTATTTAATATTGTTCCAAATTAGTTTTTAGCTTATGCCTTCTTATATATCAAAGTTTTTGCCACTTGTGTTTCCTCTAGTTATTAGTCTATGCGTAATTTTCGCCGCTTAAATAAATAATCACATTTATATAGCATTGGTTCATTACAGTATTGGCCACATTACATTTGTGTGAGAGAATACCTTGCTGATGCTGCCTCGCCTAGAGGAAGCATTTATCTTGCTTTCTAGGTTAAAAGTTCTGATAAATTATACCGACCACCTTAAAATTTGCTGTATAGCAAAGATTCCCTTATCTTAGGTTAATCAGGGTACTATAATATTATCTTAATGTGAGATCGTTGTTTAACCCACCTGTCTTGTTTGTCTTTGTTATAGAAGGAATAGAATTGCAGACTATGATTTTTTTATTCGGATATTACTTAAAGATTTATGCACCATGTATAATTGAGGGTAGCTTTTAACTTATCAAGCTGGATAGTACTGTTTGATCTCTAATTATAATTTTATTCGTATATTACTTAAAAGATATATGAAGATATATTTGTTCATCAAAAACTATGTATGTATATCAAGATTATAACTATTTTCATAAAAAAATTTAAATCATAATTTATAATAAGTATTTTAATATTTTATGTGCGTGATAATTTAAAAATTAAATTAAATTTATTTTATTTAAATTAAAAATGATTATGAAAAAGTTATATTGTTAACTCAAAGAAACAAAACCCTCTATATTGGATTCATAAAAAAGAATAAATTTATAATGCTAACTAACTAAATATGAAAATGTAAGAAAAAAAATAATTTTGATTTTTTACATTTCTAAAAAGTGATTGTATATAAAGAAAAAAAAATATTGTTTGCATTTTTTCTTTTGAAAAACATTAATGGAAAACTGTAAAGAATTTTTAAAATGTGTTTTTAAAATTCAGTATAAATTTGGAAAACTAAAAAAATAGCTTTCCAATTTGTTAGATGAAAAGATATTGTATTTAAAAAAAATATAGATTTTTTCTTAACTTTAAATTTATAAAGATTTGGAGTATTATGCTGTATTTGAGCAACCCCTGTACGTATATCTTGATAAATATTGGAATCATAGAGTTTCTGTTCCCTAGCGTGCATGTGGGACTTGGCCTCTGAATAAGGGCTCAACAGAGAAATTAAAAGCTGGAATATTATGGGTTTCAGGCAGTTCATAGCTGCCTCATGTGATTATCGATTAATTAATTATCAAGACCCTTGTGCAAGTATAAACAATGAATCCTGGAACACTCGAGGAATTTGTTTGTTGGAAAAATCCAAGTAGATACAAGGATCTAACCACAGCTGCAATTGTTTTTAATTCAAGAAAGGCCCAGACAAGAAGTTTGATTAAAAGAAAGGGAGTTCATGTTGAGCACCTTAAAAAGCCATCCTCACATGTTTTCTTAAACAGATAACCTAAGATGCTACTGTTACCTGTTCTGTCACTCCAACTCATCATCGCAAGTTATTTGTTTAATTTAATTTCTCTTAAGCTCCCCTAATAAAAACCCTAAATCATAATAATAGGAATGCTGTTTGAAGACGCATTGCCCTCAATGTTTAAACCATTCTCAAGCTAAGACGATCACACAGTGTGGCAACCTCAATAAATCTCATGCCGCCGGCATCTTTCCAGTCAATGAAACTGATTTTGGAATTCTCCTTACTGATCAAAATGGACAATTTAAATCCGATTATAGTTGGTAAAATTAAAACCCCTCATTCTGTCAGAAAAGCTTTTTCCCAACTAAATCTTGTTGGGAAAAGTTCATCGTTTATGTACAAGTAAAGCTATTTCTTATGTCGGCAACCGGAGGTCTTTTTTACTTTAAGAGATTCCATCCAATAGTATTGGCAACGGAATTTCATCTATCTATCTGATTGCATGTTGCTTTTCACGCGAAAGATGACATTCAGTACAGTTTGGACATATAGATATTACACAATTTGTTTCTGGACTTCTAAGGATGTGTCTGTCTTCACAAATGTTTCCAAATCTCAACCCCATGTTTGTTTGTATTAGAGATGAGAATAAAACTTGGATAACATGAACAAATATTTTAAATTCAAAGTTGTAGAAAACGCCTACAGATAGTTGTAAATCAAGGAAATATATAATATATTTACTTGGAAGTCAGAAGATGATTGAAGTAGTTGAGCATCTAGTCACTGGCCATCAGATTGATTTAACAATCTCTTTCAAGAAAAAGTCTTGTTGTTTAATAAATATGCAAATTCTGAATACAATAATACCACTCATTTCTGTTTAGATACATTAAGAAAAGCCGCCATCATCACAGCCTCAACGAGAGAGGAAAAAAATAAAGAAGAAACGAAAGAATGTTTTATTTCACTTGTAAGCATTACAACCAATGTTCAGGTTCTACATGAACTAGGAAGACGGGTGCAGTTTTATGAAAATATGAACTAAGATTATACATACAGATACATTCAGACTTTGACACTTGCAGAACCATCTCGGAAAAGGCCACCTCGTTAAAACCCTAAAAGAGAAAAAAAAATCAAGCAAATAATACAAGACAAGTCTATGCATGCTAAGTGGGCGGCCCAGGTACTTAACCCAATGATGGATATCCAGTCAAATCCCTCGAAGCAATACAAAATCATCAAAATACGTCTCTACTTTTTCTCAGACCCTTTAAGGTTCAAGTTGAACCATTTCTTTTTGGAGGATTTATCCTTTCCATCAGAGCCTCCATCTTCCACTGGACTCTCAGCTTTTGAATCGTCACCGATAACTTTGCTTGTACTTCCATTACTTAAGTAGCTCACCATCTTAGTTACAGTGAATGAAGCATGTATACTATCCCGCTGTTTCAGCAGCTCATCAACCTGCAGCAACCAAAATGATAAGGTGAGCTAAATAAAAATAATGAACCTGGACCTCCAACGTACAGTGCGACCAGAAGATATGGAGCCAGAGTAAGCTATGGCAGCTATGATTCCACCATGATGACGGGAAAAAGATATCAAATACTAAGTTGGATGGGAAAACAATCTTAAACAGAGCTTTCCAGCATTTTCAGGTGGCAAATGGTTGTGTAGAATAAGAAGCTACACCCTTGATTTTCCTCGTTGTAAAAATTCATTTTCACCTTTTTTTTTCCATCATATAACTTTCCTTTGCTGAAAGACAAAAAGGGAAGATACAAGGTAAATGTTGTCACTATGACCAAGCAACGAGATGACCTTCTTCTCCTCTTGCAATGAACTCAGCTCCAGAAAACAATTCAAGGAAATTTACAATAGCATGTGTATATGCTTTTGTATGCTGCTAATTTAGTTTGGAAATATTGCACACATGTAGAATAAGAACATCTAACAGGAGACACCAAATTTTTGAAACATACCGATTGCTTTTCCTGGCTGTATCTGTTGGTTACTTCTTGGAAACGAGCCAAAGCCTACAGAACATCACAAGTGAGTTTCAAGGACAAATGGGCACCACCCTATACCCATGCAAGTCACATCAATAAAGCGGATTCTACCTTTCTGTACTCTGTTTCAAATTGGCGTAGCTCATTTCTTTTTCTAAGAATTTGGGCCTCAATATCCTTGAGCTTCTCTGTGGTATCCTCGTAAGTCTTTGCACAAAGTGCCTCGATTGTGTAGGTAGCAGTCTTGAAAAAATTATCTCCTGAAAGAATTCAGTAAACGTCAGACAGATAAAAATTCTGTACGACAACTAAACCATGCTCTAAGACACAGAAAATAGTTCGAACCATAAACTGCGAATATATGAGTCCCAGCTTTCAGTTCAGAAACTTCACAAGGTTGAAGACCTTCCAACCTTTTAAAGAAAGCAGCATCAGGATCCTTGGCTATTGCTAACTGCACCACCATGGTGTAGAAAAAGATTACTACAGCCACACGAGGAAAAAAGCAGATAACATCCACCAAAGTAAGAAGACGGGGAAAAATCAAGTGACAGGATGGGACCCCATACCGCATTCAAAGTTGAATCCATTCTGTACACTTGAAAATGTAAGAAATACATCCCTGCAGAGGTCACCTTGCCAGATTTCTCACTATCTTCCTGTATATAGATAGTAATATAATTAGTTTTGTGAATCCGCAATCAAGGTGTTGATTATAACACCACCGGATAGTGACTGGTGATTTAAGCAAATGCATGCAGAGGTCACCTTGCCAGGTTTCTCACTATCTTCCTGTATATAGATAGTAATATAATTAGTTTTGTGAATCCGCAATCAAGGTGTTGATTATATCACCACCAGATAGTGACTGGTGATTTAAGCACATGCATCTAAACAGCTCATGCGGACAATTTAAATACATGTCTAAGTGGTCGAGCAAATAAAATAGGATGATCAGAAACATTATCCAGGGTACATAACATCATAAGAAAGGGAAATTTCATAAACCTAACATAAGTTTTAAATGCTAGGATGAGATATCACTTGATTTCACAGTAATCATGGAAATCAAATTGAACTTCCAGGGAAATCTGAAATGAATAGTTAATATATTTGCTTTTGAACAACTAGAATAAATCCATAAGTGAAGCAACTACAATCAAGTGATCAAACTCTGATGTTTGAGAGAATATGCTCCTCATAACTTTATTAAGAAAAACAAGAAATCTTTAGTTTTTCCTCATTAAATTACACACATGTCCAAATGCAAGATAAACATGGTAGGCATTAAATAGCAGGTAAGCGAATGTAAAAGTAAAAAGGTTAATGCGGTTTGGCTCAACCGAGATCAGTTCAACATATAACAGGCAGTCCTAAGTACTTTGAAAATCTGAGATTGTGCAAAAGAGGAAGTCAAAGTAGAGACAAAAAACAGTAAAGATTTAGGAAGTTCGGCACCCGAGTAGCAACTCTTATATGTTCTCTCTCTATGGATTACAATTGCAATGCAGCTTGGGGAACTCACATGCCCACAATCATTAAGCTTGCCCCCCAAAAAATAATCAAATTAGCATGTACCATTCATCACAAGAGGAAATGCTAAACCAAACTTTCTGGAAGATCACTACAATCCTTAATAAGGGCCAAAACCATCCAAAGAACCTTTAAACAGCTTTTGAATGATATTTGCTACACCATCAGAACCTAAAAGAAAGTTAACAACTACAGATGGTAGTTGAAGTCAAATTCTTCCAGTGCAAACCAACCTTTTTGGGAAGAATATTGCCATCTTTCTTACTAGTCAATTCCTTTAATTAATTAAGCCCCAATTCAAAACTCCCAATATAAAGAATTTCATCCTAGATATCAAGGCTCAATCAGCAGCAAAATGCGACAAATGTTTAAAAATGTACCACTTCAAAAGAAGGAATATTGAAACAACTACAAAGACAGGCCCAAGTCATCTGATAGAAGGAGCTCATCTCCAGATGTTCAAGCCACAATATCTTCCCATCTAAGAGACTGCCATTGGCACGCGTCAATACCTTTATCATCCACATAGTACTACCATTTAATGAGCCATCACATCCTCTATTGGGTTGCTTCCTCATGCTCTCTTATAATTGATTAGGAGGGAGAGAAATTGAAGATTATTTAATGAAGACACCCTTGTTTCTAGTTTAGAGATCTCTTCTTTAAAGATTTTATGGTGCAGGTTAGTTAAACACGATACTTGGTTCACTACTTTTTTTATTGTAAGCTAGCAGATGACCTAAATCGTAAGGATAACACTTTTAGCTTCCAAGGAATACTTGTGGTATACACAAATGGGAGGCACTCTTTTGGCATATTCTTTTTCCTCACTAATAGCCAAAAAGAATACATGTTAAGGGAAAAGATAATCCATTAAATTCAGCAACGAGTCACCTTGCCCGAGAGCTCCAGTAATCCAATAATCCATTAAATCCAATTCCTGTGATTTTCTCATGGTGACTCGTAATATACGTCGACAGTCTCAAAGCTTTATAAAGCTCAACATATACATTTTAAAGAGCCACCTTCACCACCATAAAATCAAGTAAATATGAGTCATTAATTAAAAGCCTCCACATTGATCCACCATTACAGGTCAGCAACACCACATATCAGTAACCCAGAAGATCTATATAACAGAGAACAATCCTATAGTTGGTACAACCTCTCGTTCTGTCTAACTTGATAAATTCTTTACTATTTGTTGGTATGACAATGTATAATCCATTTTGGTGCATGTAATGGTGAAAAAGGATTGGAATATTAACATTTGCTGCCTGAAACTACAATATTATATTATTATGATTGCATATATTAAGATTCAAAACCTAAAAGGGTGCCTTTTAAGTGGTTGGAATGTGGGATTCAGGTTGTAGTGATACAGAAGAGCATGGATGGCTTAACAGGTAGAAACTGATTGGAAAAAAAGTCTTAACAACAAGCCCTAATCATAAGAATACGCAACACTGTCATCCAAAGTTGCAAGCCAATAAGGATATGGCAATAAGCATACAAAATGTTGCCACAACATCAATAAAGGTACAGAACTTTGTTCCACGCATACTTTATGGAGAAAATATAGCAATAAGCTAAAACAACACAAAAGTTATTAAGCTTTCATCCATGATTTTGTCAGTCCACAACTTTAAAGAAAGTTTTTCCTTCAAGAAAGAATAAGCTATAAGCATACAGGAGTGTAAGAAAGGAATAGCACCTGTAAGGCCAAACCATAGCCACCATTGGCATCTTGTTCAAAATATAGCAACTGTAAATCAGAAATGCAATACAAAGCTGTTATATTCGCATAAAAGGAAAGTGGTGGAAGGAGATATAAAGTGGTGGGGTGTGGGGCCAAAAAACTCCTCATATTCACCGCACTTGGAACTCAAACAACCTTAAATTTGCTTTGTGTTGTTGAAGTTACTCTTACAACAATCCCTGCCTCAGCTTGTTGCTCATTTATGGTTACACCAAAGAAGTGGGCACATTGCTTTTCCACCTGCAATTAAGATCAAATACATCAACAAAAAAGAAAGAGTATAATTATAACTTATATCAGTCATAAACATAGCAAGTACCTTCCCACTAACTGATGTACCGACAGGGAGGGGTCTGACTGTGACAGTTCCATTAAGAGCTTCTTCAAGAACATTAGCAGAAATTGTAGTCTTGATAGGGACACCGAGCTTGCTATAAACAACCAAATAAGAAATTTAAAAAAAAGTTTCCTTAAAAAAAAATCCAAATACTTCCAACTCAAATCACCTGAATAATGCAGCAAACACTGTATTGACAGTTCCCAGATTAGACAAATCAATTTCCATGTCCATGCTTTCAACATCCAAAGCCTGATTAGAAATAATTATAGAAGTCCAAAAAATTAGGATGTGTCATTGATAAAACATATAATTTGCAAACATGAAGAGAAGAAAGGAAATAAGATCAAAAGTCATTCCAGCTTCTATGAATTGACAATTAATAACTTAACTCTAGAGAGGGCCAACATGTGACATTATGTATTAAAAAAACTGCAACTATTCAGAATTAGAAAGACAGTAAATGAATGCCCCGACATTCCTCATAACCAGACAGACAGAATGTGGAACAGCAAAAACATGGCCAAAAGAAAGCTATTACTAAGTTTAATTGTCAAGGTGCTACACCTCTATTTATATTATCTTTTATGTTTCACTGGCCATTCAGATTTTTGGTACTTTCAACACTTTATTAAGTGTGCCATAGTTATCCTGATTGCTGTCTTTTATAACTCCCAAAGGGAAATTCCAGCAAACTGCACAAAATAGACCCTCAAGCTACACCATCCAGTATCATTTTTCACAACAATGGAGCACTAAACATCGTACATTAAAAATGTAATATGGAATTACAGAGAGGGAGCAAGAGAGAATGAGAGATATCTGGGAAAAGGCACCTCAAACCCATCACTGTCATATTGCCTTCTCTTCTCAGGGTCAGAGAGTATACTGTAGGAATATGCAACCTCCTTGAAAAGTTCTGAAGCTTCAGGATTACTGGCATTTTTATCTGGATGATATCTGTCCAAAACTTATTTCTTAGTGACCATAAGCTTGTACACAAATTGACATAAAAATTGACCAACAACCTTGTCATTGAACAAATGATTACCCCACAACAAAAACAGGATGTTATACAATGAGCATGAAAGATCATGCAAAAGAGAAGAATACAAGGAATTTGCCAAAAAAAATAACCTCACTTATCTACAAAGAGAATAATAAGAAAGGATTTGATGGTGAAATAGCTAAATTCTCTTTATTATCCAATTCATGTTTTCATTATTACATTTTATAGAGCATAAAAGACAAAAGAAAAGGAAAAAGCAATAACAAAACTGATGGCAAAGGACTTGTGTATTATCATTTTATTTTGTTTATGTCATGTGGATATATGGCTTCGAAATGGCAAATGATTGCAACTCAATTTTGAACATATCTGGAAAACATAACATCCAGTTCCAAAATGTGCAATTTCTAAACCCAAACATTTTACCGTTAAAAACAGCCTTGTACTCCATTTAGTAGAAGATAATAATAATAATAAGAAGAAGAAGAGGAACATCTGTAAATTGGTTCATTTGCTGGGATGAAAAAATCAAAGGAAGAAACTGGTTTGGAGAAGGGCTATGCATCCTAGGGTTAAAAAAAAGGAAGCAAGGAAACTTTTTCAAAGAATTTTTTCTTCTTGAACTGAAGCTTCCATTTCCTTAATTAGACAGAAGGAACCAAAGCTTCCATTACCTTCCCAGCCTTCTACTTACACCCTACCGAAGTGCGAGCAATTTCATCAAATTCATTGACCTCAATTTTCCACTTTTAATCAAATTGATGGTCTGCATCTACCAAGCCCGTTTTGGATGATAGCATAAGAATATAAGTAGAACACAGATGGGAACATAATAACTCCCGCAGTACACCAGACAGTCCGCAAACAAAGCAAGTGCATCATACTCACAAGATTATTCAAGCTATTCACATGCTTAAAATAAAATTCCAGCTCATTGACATGCTATCTATCCAAAAACAGCTGAGATTGCACTGTTTATAAATCAGTTTCCAAGTACTAATTCCAAATTTCTCACTTAATCAAGGGATACGAGCACTGACCCGACAACAAATTCAATCGAGTAAAATTGTAAAGAGCTGATCAATGAAACCCGATTCAGCTAATAAATAAGAGCAATAAGGAAACAAACTTAAACTCTGAAATCGAAAACTAGCAGAGCCCATGAGCAAAAAGAAGTCGGATACAACACGCAACCCCCCCCCCCAAAAAAAAAAAAATCAATAGTAAAGCAGCAATAAAGAAAGAACTTACTTGAGAGCAAGTTTTCTATAAGCAGTTTTAATCTCCTGATCGGTAGAATCCCTTGATACCGACAATACTTCATATGGATCTCTTCGAAGTACCGGCGGTGCTGATGTAATGTCTGTCTTCTTCGAACCCATCTCTCTTCCCAATTCCTCTCTTCAGACGGTCTTTTCTTCTCCTCTAAAAATTAAATGTAAAAACTGTCACGAGAGAGAGAGAGATTTATTTACTCTGCTTTGAATCAGCAAAAACCTAATTAATAATAATAATAAGAAGAAAAAACACAGAATTCAAGCAAGTTTTGGATCCCTGATTAGTTTCTTTCTCGAGGAAAACAAAAGCGAAATTGCCAGTTTCAAATTATAATATAAAAATAATTCAAACTACAAGATCCAGATACTTTTGAAGGGAGCAAAGCAGCAGCTAGGGTTTTTGAAAACTTACAGATTATTATATCGGGGAGAGAGAGGGGAATGAGAGGTTTGAGTCGTTTGGCTTGAGAGAAGACCCCTTTTGCTCTCTGTTTCTCTCTTTCATTTCTTCTTCTACTTTTTCTTTTTTTTGTGTCCTAGCGTATTTTCAGCTGCCTGATTTTTTTGCCCTTTTTCTTTTCTTTTTACTTTCCATGGTATAAATAAATCAGCGTGTTGACTGTCGTTCCAGTGAAGAATTATATAATTTTATAACATGCGAACTCAGTCAATTCAAAATTTTGAAAATATTATAAAAATCTTATTATTATTATTAATTTAATTTCCAAGAAAATACTCTTACAGCTAGAATAATATATATTTATAATCTCTCTTTACATCATTTTCTTCTCGAACAAGTAAAATAACAAAACTAAATTCATCTCTTCCCTTGCCACCATTTCTTTCTTTATTCGTTTAATATAGCACCTTTCGGATTAAGAGTTTGACACTCATAAGTCTTCGCTAATTTTTTAAAATAAAAGGAAAAAGAAAAAAAAAAAAGGTAATAGGAGTTGGATTAGTGAAATCGTTTATGGCCTGTATATTTTTGCATTTTAAAAGAATTTAAAAAAAATTTAAAATTTAAATTATTTTTATTTTTTTTACTTTAAATTAATATTTTTTGGTGTTTTTAGATTATTTTGATGAGTTGATGTTAAAAATAATTTTTAAAAAATAAAAAATATATTATTTTGATATATTTCTGAATAAAAAATACTTTGAAAAACAATCACAACCATACTCTCAAATACATTTTAAACTGTATAGCTTGTTTTTTGAGTTTTCTTCTCATTTACAAATGCAAGATTAGTTTGATAAACAAAATTAAACATCATTGAGTGATTAAAGCTCGATAAAATATATTTAAAAATTGTATGTAAGTGTACTTAATA
>Ga0307509_10010885_pt1 | contig 11092 bp, 4 predicted proteins | sample 10_EM_MG_FD_202245 | JGI IMG/M metagenome (GOLD analysis project Ga0307509, IMG submission 202245) | Populus trichocarpa ectomycorrhiza microbial communities from riparian zone in the Pacific Northwest, United States - 10_EM | ecosystem: Host-associated > Plants > Roots > Unclassified | place... | reverse complement strand
CAGGGGTATCAAACCCCCGAAGGAAACACTGAACCATCAAACCGACGACCACTCATCCTCATCAATCTCAGCATGATACGTCCATACGAGTCCATCAGCCGCGGTCTTGGTGAGCAAATCGTATCCCATCCTGTTCCAATTCCACAGAGCCAGCCTGCGCAGGCTCGGAAGAGTGGTCATCAAGTCCCTTCCGAGACAGTGAACTCTGAAACTCAAATCGACGCGGTTTATATCAGAGATTGACGATGAGCGTGTCCTACGTGATGAGGTGGACGTGGTGAGGGACGAGTAAGCGGAGCGGGAGGAGACGGCGGAGGTGGTTGAATGCCAGGAGGAAGCGGTGGATTGCCTTCTCGGTCGTGAAGGGTGGTCTGCCTTGACGGTGCCCAAAAAATCGAGGAGGTAAGGTGAAAAGAACGGCGTAGGTGATACTGGAGATTCGGGTTCGTCGGAGTCGTTCTCGTGTGGTGGATTTGGAACCCACACGAGAGTATGCAATTTCTTCCAGGTCTTGTACCTAAGACCAGTTGTGACAAACTGCTCGAATGTCTAAAACCGATCCTCACACGTAAGGAACAAATAGAGACTGTATCTCAAGGAATTACTCACGTTTCGGCTGACGTCTGACAAGTATATGTACTTGATTAAGGAGGAATTTGCCGCGATACAGAAAAACTTGGTCACATCCAGGAAGGTCTCTGTCCTTCCAGCGCCCCACACAAAGCGTAGCGACCGCAACTGTGGTCCGAGTTGGTAGATCTTCTCGATCGCTCGAACCTCTTCTCTCAAACTCTGATCACCGCCGATGTACTCCAAGTGTCGTAAAGATGTGGGATCAAATTGTGGGGATAATAGGAAGGGTGCAGTTGTGGATAGTGTTTGGACGGTATGCAGGACATCTTCGCCACGGGGGTGGCTTGTCGTCTGGGTCTCTAGAGATCGTGCGAGATACGCGAATTGGAGCAGGTGTCGCTGGGTGGAGAGAAAAAGAAGGAGGGAGTCGAAGAGAGGAGATTCACATGCGAAGTATTCGAGCCGAAACTGTGCCCTCTCCGCGAGCACCGCGTAAAAATACGGCGTGATTCGAATATCGAGGAGCTCCAGGCGATAAAGTCCCCCCATCATGCCCAGTACTTCTGCAACGTGAAGTTCCTGGTGAGGACACAGCCCATCGAAGGCGAGAGATAGGGAGGTGATGAGGGAAACATCGTGGACTGGAACCTCTGAATGATCGATGACGTATCCAACGCAGCTGGGACAGAGTTTGGCGGGGATCTCAGGCTTGTTTGACGATATTCGACGACTTGCTCGCTTCAAGGTATTCGATACGCCATCGGTGAAGGTAGAGGACCTATTTCGAATACCCTTGGTGAATCTCTTGGTGGACTTCGGGGGGGATGGGAAGGATTGTGCGGGATCGTGGCTCCGGAACCCAAACATCGTTCCCTGAAACACCTATAAGTAAACATGTCCCATTAGAAATTATAGCTATTGCTCACGTTGAAAGGGTGTTTCAACGAAACGAAGGCAGGTGGCGGGGACAGAATCGGGGAGGGGAGTGGGGCGGACGGATGAGGACGCGCACGTACGTTGCACCCCAGTTATGATAAATGGAACCAAGACCGTGGGTTCTCCATGTTTCAGGCTCGGAGGAACCTCATGGACCACCGTTTGACGGAAACAAACAAGTGCGGCGTCGGCACGGCGTTGGGGAACAAGTGGCATCGGACCCCATCGCCGAGAGCTGGATCGTCCATCAGCTTATCGCCTCGAGTGAAAGCGCATTTAGGAAACACGTTGTGAGCTCTTCTCCCACGAGGGTTGGTGCCATGGAAGGGGTCATCTTTGTAGAGCGCCCAACCACGTCACGGTCGCGATTGACCCTGCCAATACCATCAGAGGCGTGGGAACGGGGACAATCATGCCGCGGTCGGCTCAGGATAATGGGTATTTCTCATCCACCTGTCCCATTTTGTTCCGTTGACTTCTTGTACAGACACCTCGGGGAGTGAGGAAGGTTTTCCCTACAACTCTACAGCCGAAGGTGAGCTTGGTTCTTGTTCCCCATCTCATCACCTGTCACCCGACAGTGCGGATGACACAAATACCATACATGCAAGAAGTGATTCACTGTCATCCGCAGGGATAACACGAAGCCCCGAACGACCCTGCCCGGGAGGGGACTTCTCTCGGCCCCGTATTACACTTAACCCGGGACAACATTCCAAGTGGCGTAGTGGCGTTACAACCGTGAAAGCGCGTTGGCGGTAATCCGTACTCGTACTGGCATGGATGTAGGGAATGGAAGCAATGGATTCTCAGCGAGAGATGGTCTCCAGCCACGACCATATTGGAAACTATTCCGTGACATCCATTGCCCCTGTACCCCCGCTCGGCGTAGTCTCCGTCGTCTTCGCGTTGGCAGCTGAGGTAAGTCGAGGGTGCTGGCCAGGCCGCGAAACGATGATTTTCTCCGGATCGGTGCTCGATATCCTGATATACCGCAACATCTGAAGGTACCCCCCCTCCTTCTGGTCCCAGCCCCGGAACAGTTCAACGTTGATCTCATGAGTCAAGTCAGGGACCTCTGCAGTGGGGAACGAAGAAGTGAGCTCGAAGCTCGCCAAGATGTTCCCAACAAACGAACCGAAACCCGTCCTGTACTCCTCAGCTTCTCGAACCTTCAGTTCTTCTATCTGCATCTCCTTAACAGATTTCGGTCGGCCCTTCCGTCGTTTCGTGAGTTCTTGTTCGAGGTCCTCATCATGCCTCGAGAGCCAGATGTCCCCGATGATCACGTGCAGGTCGTCGAGGGACAGCTCACCCTCTGGTGGTAGCGCCGAGTAGAAGAACCCAAGTGCATCGACTGAAAAAACCACAGTCAGGTCAGAGACCACGATACCAACGAAACACTCTGAGAAGATGCGTGCTCACCCTGCGATGCCTGTTTATGTGATCGTTTCCGAGCAAGATCCTCGAGCTTGGACTTGCGAATATGCGTTCGCACAAGTTGACCGGCCTTTCGAGACTGGGGGTGGAAAAGTTTCTCCCTCTTTTGTTTTTTGGAGTTGGAAGACGCGCTCTTGGTCGAAGACTTTTTTGAGGACGCCATTGATGAGCGACGGCGATTGCCGAACGCTCATTATAGTAACGCCGACCGATCGAACCTTTCACTTCCGCCCTGCACTGGCACGCCCGGCGCCCCGTGGTCCACCTCGTCAATGGCGGTCATGACAGCACCGTCTTGCTTATGGTGAACGTTCCCCACTTCCGAAATTTGACCCGGATCTGATCCAACTATCACGCGCCAGGATATGGAGTCAGATGAACTGCCGGTGGCACACCGCGTATTTCAGATATGGAGCTTTTGACGGTTGTTATACGGTAAGTACGGTGGACGCGCCTCCGACACACTGTCCTAGCTCTCGTCTGTCGTTTGTAACCCCAGGCGCGTCACTAGTGTCTTTTGTAGTAGTACATCTGATCGTGGTTGGTCGCCTTTTATATTGTTACCAGCCCCCGTGCTGTTTTGGGATGTTCAACTTGAGCCATATCGGTCGTGTCAAGTTGGCATCCGAAAAAACTGGATGCGACATCCAAACACTGGGTGACGAGATGCGTATCAACGAACGTAGAAAGATGCACGCTCCGCTGACGCCAAAGGAACAAACAGCGGGAATAACACTTTATTCGACGTCGTAACGACTTTCGTCCCTCCTCCCGCAACAATAGAGCATTTACGAAGTTACAAAGTGTCATGGGGGGGTGAATGTGATGGAAGGCCATGCCTGAAAACGGGTACATTGGAGATGATGGGATTGGGTACGGATGGCCAGTGGGGTGTGCGGATCCGGGGGTTTCGCGTGTTAACCATTTGAGTTCGTTCACCACGATCCGCGTTCAGCCCAATTCCCAGACGTTTAGGGAACATGCTCTACGAGTAGACGACGTCCGAACCTGCGCGTTGTAACTTTGAACATGGCACTAATACTTTAGAACGCATAGCGGACTCACATCAAGGCAGACAAGTTTATTCCCGACGAGTTGGGCCTCGTGAGGAACGCTGTCACGGTGTTCCATCGGATATTGGGCGGACCAATTCGGGGTCGAAAGGACTCCCCTATATCCTCCACCTGCCCCGTCATTGACCTCCTGGATCTGGATGTCTCTTTGACCCGATTTGCTGAAGTCGTACATCTGAACACTCCATCCCGGGCGGAATGGTGAACAGCACAGCTCCAACACTTTCATATCGAAGAGCTGAAGGGAGTGTGTGTCGGGATGAAGGTGTATTGTTACGACGTCTTCCGCCCACTCGTCCCACGGTGTGTAGGGGTCGGTACGGACAGAATGGATGCGTTGTATGAGGAGTTCCACTGGGGTCACGAGTGCCTGCTTGTCCTGAGAAGCCAGCACAAAAATCCTTTGAGCTGGGTCTACCAGGAATTCAGGAAGCTCCGTCAACGGCTTCCCGGATTGAGAGATGACAGAGTAGTATCTGTAGATGCTGGATAGTTGGGGAAGGCCTAGAATTCGCCAGCCCCTTCGATCTTGCAGTGGTAGGAGTGTGTTGAGGATAAGTAATTGAGGAGTGGGGCCCAGGTTACACAAGGTGAGCAGCCAGGGTCCCTCCAAGAAGTACACGGCGGTGATGAATGAGATCATCCTGCCGATAACCGCGTCATCGGTCGTGTATCGAAGCACCTGGGTTGAGATTTGGTCAAAGTCAGCCTCCCACAGAAGGAAATCACTTACGATTCCCCCGGTCTTCCAATCCCAAATAACTAGTTCTGTATGAAATGTCAACGTCGAAGGGTTTGAGGCCGCAATCAAGAGTGCGATTCTGGAACCGCTGATCTGTGAGCTGATTGCCCTGGGGTTATACCAATCCCCTAAGCCCAATGTGATGATTTTATGAGAGGGTATTTCGTGAGGCAAACCATTCAGGAGGTTAAGGAGGCGGATGTTGACGAAGCTGTGGAGAATTAGGTAATCTGCGCCCATGTGACGGGAGAACTCACCTTAATCCCTGCTCGATGATGGCAAGGAGGTTATCCTGCGGACACGCAACGCAACTGTCGAATTTGAGTGAGGGCCCTAGCGTCCATTCTTTGACCGTTCCTTGGCTCGGGGAAACTGGGAGGTGGATGAAACAGACGGCTGTACGATCATGTGTGTACGCCGAGAAGAGGTTCTGGCTACCAGAGACCAAACTCAACGCAGCCACTTGATTCTTCAGGTGGCAGTCATATTGCACCGACGATTCGGTGTCTTTCCACCCGTCTGTGTATTTATGAAGCCGTGCCCGACGCTCAGCAAGACTGCACGCGGTGTTTGGATTGTCGACCAAGCCTGCGCTGAAGAGATCGATGCGGTGCTGCAGATACTGGGAAGTGGAAATGAGGTCTAAGAAGAGGTGGCAGACCTACGGGGTGTTGAGGAGGGTCAATCGATGAATGGGGGTGCGAGCTATGCTATGGGTAGTACCTCTCTCATCCCCAAGATCTCCACCGGAGGAAGAGACAACAGGATTTGTTCCAAGATCTCAGAGGGAAGCTCGGATACCGAGAGGGGACACATCGCCGACTCGATGCGTGGTGGTAGGTGGGACTGCTAGGATCTGTGTGTTTGGAAATTGAATGCGCACTGACCGCGATCGGATCAGCATGCGGCTCCACCCCTCCATTTTTTGCACCTAATGCCCAAGTTGCACGATTAATTGCCAAAGGATCTCGAAAACACCTCTGGCCATTTTTAACCGCGGGGGTATGGCTCTCGACCCGTGAAGTCGTTCTTCATGGACAGAGTTCCCGACGCCGTTACGCCACCACGATGAAAGTTCAAGAAGCAGAGTTCAAGAGTGATGTAGCGGAAACCGATGATAAGCCCAAATTTTCTCAGGCAACATGTCGAGTACAGAATCCGAACAGATCGTGCACTTGCGCCAGCGCCGGCTAGCCTTCGTCAAACTTGACTGGAACCGCCGTCTCGGTTTCCTGGCACACCTCGTGAATGTACATCCCGTCCACCGCTCCTCGTTTTATAGTTCCGTGGTTTCAACCGTGCTACAAGACCTATCTCCCGATTGCGCGAATCGTAAACAAAGATACCAACGTACGCCCCTCTCGATGATAGACAGATCGGAAAGGCCAGGGACATGATGGGATTCAACAAGGAAGACCCTTACGGTATCCACAATTGGTTCGTGAAGCGGATTCTCTTCTGTCACACTTCAGGCCAATCTGCGCACTCCTCTCCTAGTAGGGAGCACGCCACGTCCACAAGGTCGGGGGGAGGGATGGTGGCGGGTGAGAGCACCTGAGCAATCCCAGCAGCGTAGAACTGCCATGTCCTATTCCCGGGTTCATTGAACAACATCTTGAGCTCTCATGGAAGAGGCGAGAATGCGATCGCACGCTCCATCGGGATACGAGCGGCCAAGACAAAATGATCTCATGGGATTAAATACATTGAGCACAGATACACGTGCTGATTAAAGTGGTCTGACCGGGGTTGTTAGAGATCTCCTGTTGGGTTGGTGATGCGTTCGTTCGTTCGTCCTTAGATGGCGAAGATCATCCAATCCCTGCACTGCTATAAAGTGACATTTGGGAGGTATTATAAGCCATAGGATGGAAACGTGTAGTTCGACATACCTGTTTTCTGGTGCACGGCTCGCGGTCCTCTGGTAGAAACATGCCGTTCAGGTTAAGACGTGCCTGGGGGCCGCGGACCTCCCCGTTTTTCCCACGTTCAATCATCCTCTCGGATTCAATCAGCGTCAAAGGTGTAGCTGAACTGACGCCATTCCTTTACGTTGAGAACTTCGGGATGTCAGCGATGAAAACCGCCACCCACTTGGGCCAGACCACGGGAGAGGGGCCCGCACCCTCACCCGAGTCGCGAACACCATCCGCTTGCCAATGCATTGCCGGACCATCAATACACGCGGGACCGCAAGGAAAGGGGATGACTTGTGGATAGGATACAATTAAATCTGAAGACACATCGATGGACAGAAGCCCATACTCTACAACATACGCATACAAATTGAAAGAGAACTAATACACGGAGGATATCAATAACCAGAAAAAAGATACCAGCCTCATACGCAGACCCCCTCATGCTCAGGCTTCCCTCCATTGGCCTCTAGTTTCTCACCACACTTGGGATACTTCCTGCACCATTCGATGACTGCATCCTTGCGCCAAAAGTGCCTCCCTGAACTTTGGCAGGTATCAGTTTTGTTTGGACACGACCACCAGAAACGGTCCCTGAAGTGGAAGTCCGGTGGCGCTTAACCTGCTTGCGGCCGGTGTGCCAGAACCGGTACCGCTCTACCCTGCAGAAGAGGGGCACATCGCCCTGGAGGTCGGCAACTATCGGGGAGCTGCCACCGACGTTGTGGTCTCCGGAGATGAGACCACTAGTGGTGAGCACAGGAGCCGGCTCCGGTTCGGCTCCTTCAGGGTCCTAGTCCTGATGCCCCTCCAGGTCATCGAGCGTGGTTGGAGGAAATTCGTGTTTCCGACGCCCTTCAGGAACGACGAAAACCGCGAGAGGACGTTGGGAAGGAAGTTCTTGAGTCTAGAGAGGGAAGGGTTCAGTAATGGGGTGAGGTCATATCGAAGGAAAAAGCAAACCCCCTGTTCCCCCAACGCCGCGACCAACAAAGAGTATTTACGGAACCACGGGTTTTGAATTGCCTGCGCCCCTCGTCAGTATTCAAGGGACGCGATGAGGAATCGGATTCGTGAACGTGCACTTACCCAAAGCGCGGCATTGTACGAGTCAAAGCTCTCGTAGGAGCAAACGTTGCAGGAGGATTGGGACATCGTCTTGAACGGGTTGACAGCCACGGGCCCGGTGGAGGGAGGGGCTGATCGTCGCAGACGAGTGGTCCCGCCGGTCCGGGGCGAATCCGCCGCGAGCAAGGTAAGATGGTTCAGGGATACGATGAGTACAAAACAGGTGGCGAAATCCACAACATGGGGGATCTTCGAAACACGACATCGCTGAGAGGGGAGCAGGACGACGAACCTGGCTCAGACATTGGGATCTCAGGGCAACTTATAAACCAAGAGTAAAGAGTTATCCGTCCTGAAGGTTCTTTGAAGGCGCCACTCCCATTGAATATAAAGGGGGGTCACGTTAAATCGCCCAAAGGCCAGACAAATGTGGAGAACAAACGGTTCGTAACCTCCACTGGATACAAAGCACAAAGAACCTGAAAGAGACGATCCATTTAAGAACCCCTGAGTATCACGCGATGGCCAGAGATTCGATCCAATCCTCTTTCCACAAGTGGCCTCGATACGATGGGCGAAAAGAAACGTCATTCAGGAAAGAACGGTGATCAATCAGTGTCTCCCGGAACGGGATCTGAGGCGAAAGAACCTTTGATCGAATTTACCGACGTCGGGAGTCAAAGATGCACAGGGTTGACTGATATACTCGCAAAATAACAGAGGGACTAGCGAAAAAAAATACTCGGTCAACAGTAAGACCGGTTTTAGTACAATAGTAAAGTGTGGTCCGGGGCACATGGGGTGGCTAAAAGTGAATCCATACAGGTATGTAAAATAGAGACGTGTGAAAACAGAGATATCTCGAGTCCACGGGTGATTACGCCTTGACATCTTTAACAGAAACGGAAGAGGGGATAGGAGCGCAAGCCTGAAGCTCGGCCTGGAGCTTGCGGTTCCTCCAAGCAGGAACGACGAAATAAGCCAGAATGAAGACGTATCCGGAAAGCAGAACGAAGAGGATGAGCTTGAGGAAGAAGACGAGCTCCTCGAGAATTTGAGTGTCAGTGGAGGAGATGGCAGAAGTGAGGGCGACGCGATCCTCGGTAGTCTCGGACCTCTTGAAGCTGTACCTCGTGGCGGAGCGGGGAGACGTTATGGAGACGCCACGAGGGGCACCGGATTTGACGTTGTTGTTCCAGTACTTCCAGCCAGTATACCCGCCGGTGCCGCCACCCTTTGTGTTGGGGTACTTGACGTTCGAGTTTTTGTCGTTCCTAGCGGGATCCTTTTGGTTAGGGTCCACTCGGTCAGGATTCTTGTTGTCGTGCTTTCTGCCCGGATACTTGACGCTGGAGTCCTTGTCGTTCCGAGCAGGATCCTTCCGGTTAGGGTCAACGCGATCAGTATTCTTATCGTCGTGCTTTCGATCGGGATACTTGACATTGGAGTTCTTGTCGTTCCGGGCGGGATCCTTCCGGTCGGGGTCCACTCGATCAGGATTCTTATCGTCGTGCTTTCGGTCGGGATACTTGACATTGGAGTTCTTGTCGTTCCTGGCAGGATCGCTGCGGTCAGGGTCAACCCGGTCGGGGTTCTTGTTGTCGTGCTTTCGATCGGGGTACTTGACGTTGGAGTTCTTGTCGTTCCGGGAGGGATCCTTCTGGTCGGGGTCCACCCGGTCAGGATTCTTGTCGTCGTGCTTTCGGTCGGGGTACTTGACATTAGAATTCTTGTCGTTCCTGGCGGGGTCCTTACGGTCAGGGTCCACCCGGTCAGGGTTCTTGTCGTCGTGCTTCTGATTGGGGTCCTTGGAGTTCTTGTCGTTCCGAGCGGGGTCGACCCGGTCACCGTACTTGTCGTCGTGACGATCGGGATCCTTGATGTTGGAACCTTTGCTGTTCCTGGCGGGATCCTTCCGGTCGGGGTCCATTCGGTTCGGATTCTTGTCGTCGTGCTTTCGGTCGGGGTACTTGACGTTGGAATTCTTGTCGTTCCGAGCAGGATCCTTGCGGTTGGGGTCAACCCGGTCAGGGTATTTGTCGCCATCGTTCTTCCGATCAGGGTACTTGACGTTGGAGTTCCTGTCGTTCCGGGCGGGATCCTTCCGGTCAGGGTACTTGTCGTTGGTATTGGAACTTTTGTCATTCCGGTCAGGACCCTTCCGGTCGGGGTACTTGGGATCAGAGACCCTGTCGTTTCGATTGGGGTCCTTCCGGTCAGGATACCTGTCGTTCCCATTCTTTCGATCGGGGTACTTGTCGTTGGCGCCAGAACCTTTGTCGTTCCGGTTAGGATCCTTTCGGTCGGGGTACTTGGAATTAGAGCTTTTATCGTTCCGGTCGTTGGGATTAGAGCTTTTGTCGTTACGGCTGGGGTCCTTCCGGTCTGGGTACTTGGAGTTGTCTTTTCCGTTCTTCCGGTCAGGATACCTGTTGTCGTCGTCCTTTCGATCGGGGTACTTGGAATTAGAGCCCTTATCGTTCCGGTCGGGATCTTTCTGGTCAGGGTACTTGTCATTCCCGTTCTTTCGGTCGGGGTACTTGTCGTCGGGAGTAGAGCTTTTGTCGTTCCGGTGGGGGTCCTTCCGGTCGGGATCCTTCCGGTCAGAGGACTTGTCGTTGGGATTAGAGCTCTTGTCGTTCCGGTGAGGGTCGTACTTGGGGTCCCCTTTCCCGTTAGTGTACTTGCCGTTGGGGTTGGAACTTTTATCGTCCCGATGAGGGTCCTTCCGGTCAGGATCCTTCCGGTTGGAGGACTTGTCGTTGGGAGTGGGGCTCTTGTCGTTGCGGTGAGGGTCAGCTCGATCGGGGTACTTGTCGTCCCCGTTCTTTCGGTTGGGGTCCTTGGCATTGTCGTCGCCGCTCTTTTGGTTGGGGGACTTCTTAACGCCAGAATCGCCGTCGTGAGCACCGCCGTGTTCGTGGGGGTACTTCCTCACCCCGGAGTCATCCCCATCCTCATCCTCGTCCCACCAATTGTCATGGCTCGGGTAGGAGACACCGCCGTCCTGGTTGTAGTCATCGTCACCCCACTCAGGGTCTTCCGCATCCTCGTCGTTGTCACCCTGGTGCCACTTGTCGTACCACTCGTCACCGTCCCAATCGTTCTCAGATCCGTCATCGGGAGGGGTTTGGTCGTCGTCGTCGTCGCCGAAATTCCCGCCTTGGTTATAGTGAGGCTGGTCGTCGTCATCACCGCCGTGAGGGGAGTCGGGGGAGTCAGGAGAGTCAGGGGAGTCATAATCAGAGGTGGGTTGCTGTTGGTACTTCGGCTGGTCACCACGCTTGATCTTGCACTTGTCGAGACAACTCTGGACCCCGAGGGCAAAGGTGTCTGGTATCTGT
>Ga0307509_10010884_pt1 | contig 11092 bp, 6 predicted proteins | sample 10_EM_MG_FD_202245 | JGI IMG/M metagenome (GOLD analysis project Ga0307509, IMG submission 202245) | Populus trichocarpa ectomycorrhiza microbial communities from riparian zone in the Pacific Northwest, United States - 10_EM | ecosystem: Host-associated > Plants > Roots > Unclassified | place... | reverse complement strand
ACCGAATTCAAGTCGAATAATACGTTAACTCATGAAATAACATCAAGCAAGCAAAAGGATATTAACATCCGGATCGACAAAACCGTAACGCAGAGGGTAAATGTGCCACGGATTTAGCATTTGTAAAATTTGGCTAAACGGGAATGATATACATTTAGATGTCCCAATCTATGGCGACGAGACGTGACAGCGTTGACAACTTTCCGGCTCAGAGGGGTGACCCCTTGAGTGACTTGTCGTAATATCCTACGATTTTAAAATGGCAATCCCGCGACTCTGGTAAGAACTTCAATGGCAATTTGTGCATCAATTCAACTTGTTTCTCGTACTTAGGAACTACGTTCCTCAAGATTCAATCTGCTCACAGTATTGGGAGGGAAAAGATCAGATTTATACTTACATGCTAGAATTTGACCTATGTAGTGTTGAATGAAGTTACAAGTCGGAAGTTGGCTAGCCCAACAATAAAGCATACACTAATGATTCAGTTTTCGAGTTATTTTGTCTAAGTAGTATCGACGAGAGATATCAGGACGTTTAAGCCATCATGAATTTGCCAATGCTTGGCCAGGGGCTTGCATAGGTATGACGCGAAACACAAGGAGGGAGATACAAGTTGAAATAATTAGTTACCAATTTACGGCAAGATAAAATGCTAATGACGTATGATCTAAATTCCGGATAACTTTCGGCCAAAGCTGTCCGGATAAAAATCAATGGGCTGCCAGGGCCCAGGATCAGACATCCACCAGTGGAAGCGGGCCATCACTTCGTGTGGCAAAAACAAGTCGCCTTTTATTATTAGATTATATAGTAGAAAAAAAACTATACAAAAATCATTGTTAATCAGAGTGACATCCAAAGACCATGATGTACTATGCCTCTCGAAGTATTCCAAATTTCCTCCCATGCCCCTACTAAATGGAAGAAACACACAATGTTTGTCCAGCAAATGGTATTTTGTTTGAGGGCATTCAGGTCCCTCTTTGCACCAATGGTCGATCCCCTCATCCCCTAATCTCAAACCCTCTTATTGCTATTTTCGCAGACAGATCGCATTCTTCACCGGACTCGTAATTTTTACACACATCAGAGAAACCCTATTTCAACTGATGCACGATTGCACGATCGCATACTGATCATTTTGGCCCTATCCCTTTCCCCTTCGGGGGGACATCCACCGATTCAGGGGTCCTCTCACGAACCAATTCAATCAATAGGCCATTCCATTTGTCTCTGTAGCCGTTGGCTAGGCTCTGGTGCCTTAGATGTGTCCTTGGCTCCTGATTAACCGGATATATATACATAAAGTACCCATATTTCCAACATAGACTCGCCTTCTCCTTGGGCCCACTCCAATCTCTCAAGTTTTAACAATGGTTCTTCCAGCCACCGTAGACCCCAACAGCCCCCTAGATGATACGTATGCGCAAGCTTCAATACGAATTCATGAAGCATTCTAACTTCACCGTTCTAGGGTCGGGGCATTGTACATTGGAACCTTGTTTAGCTCAATTCTCTACGGCGTCATCGTCCTTCAGGCTTTTCATTATTTCACGAGTGAGTTCCATTATTTGTGACCCAAAACGCGTTACACTGAATTTCTAGACTATCGAAAAGAGACGTGGTCTACGAAAACAGCCGTGAGTCCTCCAATTACCCCTGTGCTCAGCCTCATTAATCACGATCTTTTCACAAGGTGATAATTCTTATTGTTTTTGATACCATACACATGTTCTTACTTGGGAGTCTTGGTGAGTCGCAGTTGGCATTGGTAATATTGCCTGACTGTTTTTCGTTTCCCAAGTCTATCACTATGTCATTAGGAATTATCAGTGCGTCGGTTTTAGTCTTACTCGACATTGTTACCGATGTTTTCATAGTGACCCGAGCAAACTTCCATACCTGGTGTGGTAAGGTTTCAGAGTACTAATGTAGAACTAATAGTTGAACGGTAATTTGCATCCTCAGGCAAATCCCGTGCGCGGCCTTGCTTGTTGTACGTCCTCTCGAACACAGCTTACGCTTTCATTGGGTATTCAATCGTTGACAGATTGTAAATAGTGCCATCGTGCAAGTGTGAGTGGTCATCATTTCGTTGCTTACATTTTCCAACTATTTGTTAGGTTCTTCATATACCGAATATTCAGGTGTACGTTGACGTTGGTCTTCCCCGTTCCCGTCGTTGACGTTACCACATAGTGAGCCGAAACAAGTTACTCTGTATCCTCTTCCTCTTTCTTGTTTTTTGCCAAGTTGGTACGTTATTCAGCTTCTTAATAGATATAATCTGATTGCCATTACAAAGGGGCTGGTATCTGTAAGTTTTTTGTGGAATCAAAGAACGATCGATCGTTTACATTTCTGTTCTTTCGTATGTTCAGCTTGGGTCATCATATCGTGGGTTATAGGTTTCAGTTATTCAGATAAACTCTGACAGAGCCTCTAGGTGGCAAAAGAAGACATACGTTGACTTGTCGCCATTTCTTGTATGTTCCTCCTTGTGTGTTTTGCATCATATCTTACACTTCATGCAAGCCCCTGGCCATCACCTGCAGCGTTTTGACATGTTCAATCGATATACTTATTTCCGTGGGTCTCTGTTTACTCCTCCATCGAGCAAGAACTGGATTCAAACGGTCAGATTGACTTATCTCCTGCTATTCTCTGCCGTTAAGCATTTCTTTTACAGATCGGACACGATGATTGACAGACTTGTTAGTTGTTCCTGCAGCAAATACCTACGTTTCTTTTTCTGATTTTCTCACACAGATACTCTTCGGCATTAGTACAGGATCGTTCGTACCTCTGTCTTTATTACATGTGAATTCGGTCTAATATCTCCACTTAGACTTACAACGTAAGATCATTTCACAAATGTGAACAGAGTCCTAGTCATTGAACTGCTTGTCATATTCAAGCATTTTCGCCATTGCGGTAGTCATTAACGTGAGTACCTTAGTAACTCCACCGAGTTTAAGTACATTTCCTTAATTCTCTTAATAGATGCTGGCACTCCCTTATACCCTTGTCTTTGCTGGCTTCCATTTCTGTGTTGGTCGTCGTGAGTCACCTTTTTTTAGACTCGTAGTAATCCGTCACGCTAAACGGACCCAGTCTATACCAATTCATTCCTCGCGACACTCAACGCAAGATCCACGATCGGTGAAGATATTGAACTCACGCCGAGCAGCATGACACACAGAGGATCGAGAGTAACAACGGCCAGCAAACCAAGGAACATCAACATCTTGATCGAGACAACACAAGAGATGGGTCAGGACAGAGTAGAAACGGTGAGGGTGCCTTGAATTCAGACTCTTCCAAAAACTAATATGCTTTTAGATCAGAGATTCCAAAGTAACGAAAGGCCACATTGAAAATTTTGATGACCCCTTACCGAAAAGGGTCGGTAGCCTCTAAGTTATTGGCTCAATGAGCCTAGAAAAAATTTGGCGTGGCGACAGCATTGGCAGGCAATATCCTAAATGTCATGACGTCTTGTCAATACTTATGATGTGTAGACAAAGAACTCGAAAACCGAATCATTATGTGGATGTTTTACTTGATAAAAATTATGTGACTTTCGACCAGTGATTAACTCCGGAGTCATGGTAGGGCAGAGTTGTTCCAGCGGCTTGACACGTATCGTGTTTATCAGGTAGCACGCTTGGAGTTGGTCAGAGACACCGCCAGTTACAAAACAGTATTGGTCGCACAATGTGGAAGGGGGTACAGTACGAGTCTGTACGACGCACATCCGATAGTCAAGCAAAGGATTAGGAGTATTTTTTTTCGACACAGGCGGTATATCGACATGGCCCCTGTCGGCGACGTGCCATGAAAATTACAGATACCAACCTCTGTAACGTTGGGACGTTAATTAGAGTAAGAGCAGAAGCAAGAAACGTACATGGAAGGTATGTTGTGGTCGAAAAGATAGTCGCCCGTTGTGGTAGTGTTACCCTGATATAGGTCACTTTTTATCCGGAAATCGGATCAGCCTTTTTTCTTTTGGTATTTTCTGCGATTTTCTGCTATTTTTCACGTATTTCTGGTCCAGTCCAAGAGGATTTTTTCCCCTGCTTCCCTATCCATGCCTCTCTATGAAAGGGTAGGGGCTCATCCAGTATGCCGATGGGCATGTTCATGAGTATAATTAGATGTGTTAAGCCAAAGGCAGGGAAAAAATGCCACTGCTTAGAAATTAGAATGGTACAAACGGTTGCATGTAGTCACTTTGTTTGTAAATGACCCAACAATGGGTGTTCAACTCATACTTGCGGTAAATTTTTTTTAACCAGACCCAGATCACACCCTTGTTGGCCCTCAAAGTTTTATCCGGAAGCCAGATGATAGATTTTTGCAAAATTCAGTTTTAGATCACGCGGACGACCCCAAATTTTATCCGGAAGCGGATCACCGAGATATTCAGGGGTGTTGTGCCAAATATTTAATAATATCATAACAAATCAATCATGATCCGTTTTTAGGAAGAGAGATAATGAGGGGCGGGTCAATTACCATTCAAACTTGACAACCTACATCCATGGACCATAAGCATTCTTAAAACCAGGGTTCCACCCCTCAAGATACGACCACACTTTTCGTTATTTGGGGACAGCTTTAATTCCTTTTCGATTGACTTCAGTCGCAATGTTGAATCGGCTTGGAGAAACTGCTGATGAATCGGCGCTCAAGGCAAGCAGCTAGGACAAGAAAACCTTGGATCCTCGACAAAGCCGAATGGTCCTATACATAATCACTGTGGGAAACAATACTGGGCCAACCGGCCGACATGGCCTTTTCACCATGATTTCGGATTCCATTGCTTTGATAGCTATAGGTTCGAAGAAACCTGGGACCAGGGGAGCCCCTGACCAATTGTGAGAACGATAAAGTGGGTTTCACATTCTACTCCAGCGCTCCAGCTGCCTTTGAGCTTCTCCGCTGTATGTCACCTTTCGTTATGGTCAGGTGGAAGATAGCTTCGCCTATTTTACTGTTCCTGTATTGTGTCATTCTGCAACTCCTGCCCCTCTTACCTAGATAGACAGACGGCCCCACACCTGGGAATTATTTCATGATGCATGGGTAAGAGCAAGGAACTTGTCCTATAATATTACGTCCAAGCAAAAATTATGAAGCTTATGAAAAGTGGGGGATATAATCCATCCATGACCGACCCACAAAAGTTTCACCCTGAACGGATCATAAAGAAATAACAGAAACCACGACAAGCACAAAACGGGCGAGAAGGAACGGTGCAAACCCGATAACTAACGTACAATAAATACAAAATCGTTACACAGACAAACGAGCATTGGTCCACAAATTTCATTGAAGAATAGCGAAGATCAAACAAGAAGGTTGACAAAAAGAGGACGTTAATGAGGATGATAACCCCCAATGTGAGTGCGCTAAAAGATGTTGATATTATCGCGGCAATCCGCCAGGCGACCTGGGCTTTCTGTGAAAAGGACTGGAAAGTAGAGCCGGAACGTAAAACAAAGACGAGGCCGGCGATGCTTACACCCATGCCTAGAACAGCGGCAGGCAGAAGGAATGCAGGCTGGAATACAGTGTTCGGTACATAGAATAGGGGCATTTGCAACATGCCATCCGGGAACTGGAATGCATCGTCGCGGTCTGGCGGTATGAATCGGCACATGTCGAAGAAGATAGCTTGCAACGGCCAGAGAATGGCGGAGACGAAAGAGTGACGTGTGAGTCGGAGTGCAGTGATGGATTTGGAGAGGGAGGGGGATTGTGAGTGAGGGTATTCGAGTTGGAACCTGCGTTCCGTGATTTGGGACCTAGAGAGATTTTGTTCGATTTCGAACGCGTCGTCGACTTGTATAAGTCGACCTCGTGGCAGACCACGATCGTGCAGAGTTGAGTGGTTCTTGAGTAGGATGGGGCATTGTGTATCCAAAGGTTTTTTCCAAGCGAAAAAGAATATGCACCAATTCGAGATTACGAGAATGGCCGTTATTGCTTCTAATTGCGTGACTACCGCGCCTGTCATGTTGGCGCTGATGAGGCGGGAGAGGCATTGGGCGACAAACCAAGTTGCTTGCATTAAAGCAATGAGAGCAAACGTAGGATGGAGGTTGCTCCGTTCTTGGATATCTAAAGAGGTCAATTGAGGGAAGTCGATAAATTTTTGGCGGACGAGAAGACTGAAATGAGGGAATGAAAGGGTCTTGCTTGGTTGACCGTCCTTATCGCAAAGGACGAAACCGCCCATGAGGAGAAATAGTCCGTGGCGTCGTGTCCAACCGCGATCTGTTGAACATTGAAAGAGGGATCCTGGTTATTTGGCACCACTCACATTGAAACTCCTTTGCAACCTCTCCAGCCTCGAACCACTGTCTTGTAGCCCAAAGGAGCACCGCTTCGGGGCACAGTAAAACCCAAAAGATGATGTTGAGTTTCGTTGAAATGATCCGTATCTTTGAATCGTTGGGCAGTGGGAAATCCGAGCGGATACAGCAACAGAGGGTGAAGAGAGTAAAGAGGGAGCTGAGGACGATTCTTGCGGACATCCCATTAGATTAGAAGAAGAAACAGAAGTGCCGTGAACCATCTTTTGTCGTCGGCGTTTTCCGAAATTCAAATGAACTGTGAAGTTAAAAACGCGGGATCTTCTTCGTAAGGATTTCGTAGGAAGCTGGCAGTTTGAAGACCTTGTGACGAGTAACCTTAAGGCCTTGCTGGTGACATCACGGAAGAGAGATATTGAGACTGGGCAATGCGAGCGTAACGAGCTCTACTAGTAATTCGGTGAGTGCTAATCGTTGCTGCCGCCGGGCAATACATTGCATAATGAACGAAGTAGTCTGCATGATTTTCCAGACTGCGTCGCCTCTTGACCAATCTTGAGTATTGGCCTCAGTAATTGCTGGAAATTCGAATTTCTGGTCTTGCAGGAGTCGTTTCATATCATCGAACATGAGCACTTTCCCGTCTAATACTAAAGCCCCACTTTGCATCAGTTGTGCAGGAAAGCAGGGCAAATATTATTTATTCTTGAGGTTACAGATCAGGTCGATAACAAATTGGAATAAAGCGTCATGTATATACTATCCAGAAAAGAAGGAAGAAAATAAAATAACAAAGGACACATAAACGAAGATAGAAACTATAAAAAGAGACGAGGTATGTATTTTGTCCAATCGACCGCGACGAGGGCACTTGGCGGCTGGTTCCTGAGCAAGGTGAGTGCTTGTATGATTAGAAATAGACGTGCTAGTACGTAAATAAAGAGGAGAATGGTCATTATCAGGTCCAAAGACAGAAGGGCGCAACTATTCCACAAGAATTGATGTCTCGATGGAGGAGTCGAGTGGCCAGAAGGAAGTCGACTGGTGCAACGATAAGGGGGATTGCTGTGATGGTCAACGATGTGGCTCGCCAGATAGTCTGTTCGGATTGGGTGGGGTATTTAAAATACCAACCGGTGCAATGTATTCCGCCAAATATGACACCAAAGAGAGCAAAGACGACCATGCGGGACCAACGATCACTTTCTGTGCTTGGAGCGTAGAAGGATGGAACATGTGAAGCACCAGGACGGATGGTACTCGTTGTTACGATACCGAAAACGGCGGTGAAAATAAATGACACGAGATATAGGAGAGTGAGTAATGGAATGAGGAAAGCGACGAAGAGGAGGAGGAGGAGAAACAGAGCAGGGAGGAGAAAGAACCAACTGAAGAGGAAGTATATAAGGAAGTCCGATACTTGATTATATTTTTCGGCAAAAACCCCCTCCAACCTCCTTCCAACGAAATCCCCAACTGCAACCGTCAGTTTGTAGCGAAATTTTTGGAGGGAGGCAAGGATTCGGGAAGCAAGCAGACCCCGGCTCTGCGTTGTTACTAGGCTCATCGGCTTGGACGTTTTGATTACTCTGAGAAGGAAAACGATGCCGAGAGGGAAGAGAAGGAAGAATGGGAAGGTAATGAAGTACACGAGTTCGATGGTGATGGAAGCGAAGACATTGAGGATGGCACCGATGCAACCTGCTTCGCAAGGATTTCGGAGGAAATCAACGATGAGGGTCAGATAAAGTTTTTCATCCTCCCAAGCTTCGGAAATGACTTCACCAAAGGAAGGATCAAAGCGAATCGGATCCTCCTACAAACGCTTCAGATTGTTTTATCAGATAAGTTCCAAAATGCTGACCCATCCAAGAACGGTTTCCGTCTCGGGTGCTATCGAGTCAATTTTCCAGTAAATCTTCACAGGCTCTTGTACTCCCAGTGGCTTGTGCCACCAAAAAGCGACCGTCATTGCATTCAGACTGGCCAGAGCAAGTGTAACGAGCTCTAATTCAGTGAGTGCCAGCTGTTGTTGACTGCGTGCGATGCACTGCAGTATGAACCAAGTTGTCTGTAGAATTGCAATGACTTTCCACAGTGGGTCTCCTTTCGATCTATCCTGTATTTCAGCTACCGAGATGTCAGGTACCTCAAATTCGGGATACTGGATCAGTTCCTTGATTTGATCGTAAGTAACCACTTGGGGGTTCTGCACTTTTGGATCGGCTTTCTTCAGATCGGGATCAATGAAAGTGAAGCCGCCCATGCCGAGTAAGTGGCCGTGTGCGAACGTCCATTTGTTCCAGATCGGGATTCCTGTTTGTTCTTTGGCCTTAGCCTCAACCTTGAGTAGTAACGATAACTCACCTTCACGAACGTGGTTGTAGGTGTCCCTTGTCTCCCTTGCAGCAAACAGTTGTCTAACTGCCCACGCAATTACCAATTCTGGGGCAATGATCATCCAAAACATAATCTTCAGCCGGTCTCGTCGTGCGCGCCATTTGTTTGCTGGGGGAACATTCGGATGAACGCAGGTCCAAGCACAGATGATGATGGTCGATAAGCAGCTCCAGACAATGTTGAAGACCGTTCTTCTCGATTGGCTTATCAAATCCAGTGGACTACTAGGATCGGAAAATATAGGTCGAGCCCCGGAAGCTCCATCACTTCTGAGCAGGAAGACGAGGAAATAGAAGAGCATCAGAATTGAGTCGCAAGATTAGCGTTGGGGTATCGTGTTGGGGCAGCTCACATTTCGCGCCATTGAAATACCTGAACAAATGTATTCTCCGTCGACCTGTCAACTCATTTGGAAGTAACGAGATGGCAACTAACCTGTTATCGTACTGAGTCTTGATAAAGACACACCTTAATCTGATGCGAGTCATGTAGCGGCACGTAGCCATTACTATGTACAAGAGAAAGAAGGAACGGTACGAGTCCAATAAGTAACGTACACAACAAAAGGCATTGGAATAAGTCCAACAGTTCGGTCAGCGCACAAATTCCAGGCCAGCGAATAGAAGACGTTGTCGAGGATGACGAATCCCAATATGAGTGCGCTGAGAGTGGCAGGGAGAAGGAGCATGCGCTGGTGCATGGTCGTGTTCTGCACATAGAATAATGGTACCTTCAACTTGGGTGCGGTTCGGGAACTCGGATGACCAACTTGAAGGTACCTTTCTTCGTTCACCGTGTACTTGCGCCGAGCTCAACGAACATTCATTTTGGACAACTAATAGAGCTAGTCTACCAAGCGGGGAACCAGGGCAGAACTACAAGTTCAGTCTGTTGGTATTGATTTAGATGTGAAACCACGTTTCACTTTGGTTTCACTGGATTCGGCCATGCGAGCACTGGCAGACTGGCGAGAACCAAAACCTGGATATTAATTTTAATAAGTAATTTGAGCTTCGATTTGTTCACGGTAGCGAAATTTAAAAGACGAAACGACTGTTTTTTGACGGAGACGGACTCTGTATTCCACTCGGCCGCCACGGGGGAATCCGGAATATTGCGATCATATTCCATGATTCCGAACAGAGTAGAATTTCTGAATTCAACTACGGCTTGCGATATCAAAGATGGAAGGGGGTTACATTTCCATCAGTAGAGGCATAAGCAAAAGAAATTAAGCCCCAGTTGAGCTGAAACAGGAAGGACTTCTATAAGATTCATCAAAGCTGAGGCGTTGTTGAAATCCCAGAGTTTTCCAGCTAAACATGGCGTTCAAAGTGCTTTCGTTACCTCTTCTTCTGTTCCTTGGTACCTACGGCGCTCGGGATTTCCAGACTAACAAGGGTTGTTTTTGGACTGATGCGTGTTGTGTCTTTGTGACGCAAGTCTGCAGGCCTTAAAATTTAATGCATAATGCCTTACGTCGGCTTCTTTCACAGATGTTGCAATTCTGGCACAGAATATGATCGTAATATCATTCATCAACTAGGGGCATGCGTAGCAACAGAAAGAGCTAAAGTCCTTGAAAAAGAGATATAAAGGCCTCTTTGAATCTGCCACAGCTAAACATGGCCTCCTTGAAAGCACTTGCGTTACTACCTCTTCTTCTGCTCCTTGCCAGTACCTACAGTGCAGCCCAGACTTCACAGGGTTGTGTTTGGACTGGTGCGTAGAATTGTTTCGATCGGAGTCTGCATGCCTTACATCCGCTTCTTTCACAGCTGCTGCACCGAACTGCGATGACGTACGTTGTCCTCATGACACTGTAGAAGTCACTAGAGCAGTAGCCGGAATTTGTCCGAGTAATGGTGATATATCTGTCAGCGTTCTTGTTCTGAAGCCTTCCCCAGATCCACCACGTAGCCAAGTGTGTTCGAAAGGAACTAAAAAGCTCTGCTGCCCCAGAGACATTCAAATGCAGAAATGTGAGTTTACCTTTGATAGTTCCGACTCAGTCTCTCATCATTGTCCTCAATTGGCAGGCGAGTGGAGTGGATCAGGTAATAACTCCTTGACAATATTCCCTTTCTCAACTAAAAATTTCAACAGCCCCACTTTGCGGTGGGATTTGCGCTAGAGGCAAAACGCAACTGGCCAAGGATGGTTGGGGGGATGGATTACCCTGTCTTTCAGGGTGCAAGGTTTTCTGCTGTGAAGTTTTGAGTTAGAAAACAGCGGCAGAACATCAGCAATCCCTGATTTCGGGTCAAACCTTGCCATAACAAGCGTCTCTTACGCCATAGCTGCCTATTCGGCTGCCATACCTCGGCATACCTCCATACCACACATACCCCTTCGTAACACACCAC
>Ga0307509_10010883_pt1 | contig 11092 bp, 14 predicted proteins | sample 10_EM_MG_FD_202245 | JGI IMG/M metagenome (GOLD analysis project Ga0307509, IMG submission 202245) | Populus trichocarpa ectomycorrhiza microbial communities from riparian zone in the Pacific Northwest, United States - 10_EM | ecosystem: Host-associated > Plants > Roots > Unclassified | place... | reverse complement strand
GGGGGGGGGGGGGCGGCTTTGGCGAGCGTGTACGGTGATACAAAGTCCTGCAGAGGAAAACGGGGTATTGCCTTACTGCAGGATTACTTATTTATGGATGGGTGGTAAAAATGTACCGAAGACGAGACACCCGTTGTTAGAAGGAAGGAAGGGTGAAAGAAAGGAAGAAAGGAAGAAAGGAAGAATTGACGGGGTCGGAAGGAAACTCGAGTGATGAGGTGTGGGGGGTGTATGATACTCTTCTGCCGTGCGCAATGTCACGGGGAATGTAGGGGGGAGTGTACGAGTATGGAATGGGATGCGATGGGGGGGGGGAGGGGAAATGTAATGTATAATACCGGCAATTTATCATTTCAAATCATGTCGGCGCGAGCAATTGTCTTTAGCCGGCAAATTAAATTCGTTGCTTGGGGGAAAATGAGTTTCTTCTGGAATTCTTTGGAAGGTGGGATTTTTGTTTTGGAACGGTATGGGGATGGGAATCGGATGACCGCCGGAGGCGAGCTACGGTAACTTGATTGCCTTTTCTTTCCCCCGCTGCATATCATACAAGACAAGAAACGCGCACGCAAAAACAAAAACCTAACTTACCGACTTGGCAAATCAATTAATCACGCACGCGAAACACGTCGCGTCTTCCCGGCCTGCAAGAAAGAAAGCCCAAAGCCAAAGCCACTCTCTGCCCCTCATTTCCTTCCTTTCTCCTTCCCTCCCTCCCTCCCTCCCGCATCTGCCCTCATATCCCGCACAAAGCATACACACCATGGAACCCCTCCCGAAACTAACCGAAGGCAGGTCCGTAATTTCTTCATATCCAGATCTCCTCTCGACCCTGACAGACTTCCTGACAGTCTGTATCCATACGATCCTCTACCACCGCAATATCTACCCACCCGAACTCTACATCAAAGCGCGCAAGTACAGCTTCCCCGTGTACCAGTCCCGTCACGAGCGTGTTTGTAAGTGGATTGCGGACGCGGTTGGGGCTGTTGCTGGGGAGATTGCGAAGGTATGGTTGGATTTGGTTTTACTCGGGTTCCCAGTACAAGTAAGTAAGCTTATTGGTGGAGGGGGGGATTAGGGCAATGTGTCAAAAGTCAGCCTAATTCTAATTTCGCCGAGAAATATTCCGTTGGAGAGATACGTTTTTGACCTTAGCACGTTCCCGAATGTTCCGTTTGAAGGCGGGTATGGGGATTTACTATTGCAGCAGTTGGTAGAGGTTGGAGGGGGGGAGAAGAAGCGGTTGGACGAAATCACGATTGCGGGGTTGGAGGCACAGTTTAGGGCCTGCCTGATGAAGCTTTCCGCCACTGCTCCAGATCTGGGTAGGCTACCTGAAGACTGCACGTACACCGTGGCGGTGGAGATGAAGGAACCGGGAGCGCCGATAAATGTGGGATTCCCCTCTCCCCTCTCCCACCGTCGGTGGTAAGCTTTTTTCTTTTCTTTTTCTGCTAACACCCGAAAAGTACGCAGGAGTCTGGGTCCCCGCCGAAGGGCAGGGCAGTGATGGGACTGGTATTAGGCGTGGCGGTGGGACCAGATCTACTGCTATCAGGACGGTAGAAGCGGGCTCGATTTGCCTTGAATTGTCAATAGAAGAAACCACTACCAAAACGAAGATGGTATTTGAGTAGTAGCAAAATTCAATGGTGGAATTGACCATGGAAATCGTAAAAAAGAAGGAAAAAAAAGAAATTTTATGCATCGAAAAAAACACCTTTTATCTTGAGAGCCCTGGGTCAATTGAGGAAAATGGAGAGAAGAATTGTGGAATGGGGAGAGAAAGGAAAAAAAAAGAGATCCGGCTGTAACTCCCATAGTGTGTGCACTGAGCCTGATATTAAAGAAGGCTGCAAACACCTGTGTATCGCAAATCTCTATCCCAAACCCATGGTCTTTTTAGAGTTTTCATACACAAGGTACGACTGAAAACGTGTTAGTAATGAAATGGCAGTATCAAAAGTATGAATAAGGAAAATGAGAATCTCACAATTGAGACCGCAGGTACGACTTTCAGCAAATTCGGAGTGAGACCCCTGAACATCCCCCGGAGGCCCTCCGCACTATATGTTTTTACTGTAACGTCCCACATGTTGGTGTATGTCTGCGGGTGTTGTGCTGTCCCCTGTGCCTGCAGTCTCGTCCTTAACACGTTGATGGGATACACCACGGTAGCGCCCACACTACCGCTGGTGGCACCGATTCCAAGAACTATCCAATTCGGCACTTCCACGTCTTTCTCGTCGCATTTTAACTTTTTGGCTTTCCGTGCCGTGTATGATCTCTTCATATACTCGAATGTGCCTAGATCAATGGCCGAGTAAGGGAATATCCCGATTAAAGCTAGTGGAAGACCTTTGTAAAATGCTTGAGGCCCCCCGTTAGTCCAGGTCTTTCGAAACGTCTCGAGAATAAGCTTATTCCCGGTAGACCCCTTTTCAACCAATTCACATTGCATTCGGAATTTCAGAGTGTCAATAGGGTATATGGAAAATCTAGATAATTAATTAGAGTTGATATTTCAGCTTCGAGATAATACTGGCATACTGAGAGACGACACCACCGATACCTCCGGCCAAGAACCTGGAAATTGGTGATATATTTGATGCGTCGTCGGTTCCCTCGAGTCTGCTAAGTGCTCGTTTCGCAGCCTTGCTCATGTTAGGAGGCATCTGGTTAATTCCGAGGAAGGCAAAGCCTACCTCAAATGAACCGAACTTAATTGCAGACTCAGGTAAAATCTTTACAACATTCAATCCATTACCTGTCCGTGTTAGAAAATCCACCCGAATTTGAGGGCTGCGCTGTCCCTACCCGCAAAGAAGGACCTAACTCCGCCCGCTCTCCATAACGCCCGGATGGAATCCATGAGGGGTCCTGCAGCTTTTTTTGCAGCCTGGACAGCTTCACCTTGCGTCACAACCTCGACAGCTTTCCTCGCCGCTGAATTGCCAGTCTGTGCAATCAAGTAAACCTTTATGCGATCAAATGGTGCCGTGGCAGTCCTCGAAATTGCGCCTGCAATACCGCCTGCAAGAAAGTAGCCTAGCCAATCATTGACATCAGTACATTCCTCCCAAAGGCACCTTCAAACCGGGCCAGCATACGGGGACTGTAATGGGGCAACCTGAGATATTGAGGGTAAGGTCGGAAGAATTGAAACCGGATTTACCTAGTCCTAAGTGATTTATCTCATCACTAAGACTCACATCGCCTTCTGGGTTAACGTTAACAGTGGAAAGGTAGTAAGAGTAAATTGTCTTTAAGGAGGCCTCATGTGGCATGAACATGAGGAAATCTCTTGAACTCGTCAGCATCACTCTAAACATACTAATTGCTATGGAAAGGTATGTAATGTTGTTGGATTCCCACAATCATACCTCCATTCCTCATAACATATCACACCGTCATTATTTCTGTCCATTGAATCGAAGAATTCTTGCAGCCGTTTTGTATCCACCACAAGTCCGGCACGGCTGAGCGCGATTCGTAGTTCCGCTTTATCGATCTTTCCATTCTTATCCAGGTCGACGGAAGTGAAGATGCGCCATAGTTCCCGATCAGCGCTCTCGAAGAAGTGCTTGAATTCTGAATACTGAATGAGGCCATCCTTAGATGTATCGACAGCTTCCAGGATATCGTGTAATAGATGCTCCGCGTCTTTCAGAGCTGTCACAGACCGATAATGATTCAGAAAACCAATCGCTTATACCGTGGAGACTCTCATTCAAAGGTGCTTAGGCGGAACGGCTAAAGGAACTGGGTGATTGAACTCACGATGGTTAATCCTCTTGAGACCCCGCCTCAATCCCTCTAAGTCTAAATGGCCCTCGCTGCGTGTGTCCAGATTCTTGAAGAGCTTCAGTAAGCGCTCATCGCGAGCCTTTTGGCTCTCACGCTCGTTCATGTATGGAACCTTCTTCTTTTCTTTCTTTTCTTCCTTCTTCCCTCCTTCTCCTCCTCCTCCTTCTTCTCTTGTTCTTGTCCTTGTTTTTTTCCCTTTCCTTTTATCCGATCTAATGAGGGGTCGTACGTTATCGCGAGATTAACGCTATCGCGGATTGTTTCCTGCGCAGAGGTTGAGGAAGGCCAAGCAAGCAAACAAACAGGAAAAATTCAAGATTTTTCGTGTTCTCATTCTATTTTATTTTTTCCTTCTTTTTCTCTGATGGAGGTCCCGATCTCCACGTGTTTATTGGTGGATGAATCGGATGAATGTCGATCAGAAGTGAGGTCACAGCCCTCTGTGATTCGAGTCTATTGGTTCCTTTTAGGCTTGGCAGAAGTGGTAAATTAACTGTTTGATTGGGACTCGCCAAGCCCCGTTGCGACCAAGATGGACAAGATGGCTCTCATCTGCCCCATCCGTGGACAAGCCAAAACCGGCGGCAATTCGTTCCAAGATCTACTCTCAAAAGCAGCGAGGGCCAGTGATTTCCCTGATCACCTTCGTCCGGACCTTCGAGAATCGGGACCAGAGGATCTTTATGTCACATCTCCGCCCCTCCCGCAGTCCAAAAATCTTCTTCATAGCCTGCCTCGCTTGTTCGCCCGAGCGATTTCGCAATCAGCACTTCAGCTCTGCCCTTGCCTTACAAGTACAGTACCTCGATCACTACCCTTCCTGAAGGGAAGAATCCCCAGCTGGCCCGATGAGCCTTTCTGCGCAGCTTCGCCGCCTTTGACCCGCCTTTCCCAGCCCTCAGCTCGAACCAACTCGGCTCAACCATCACTTACCTACTTACCGAGGGAAAAGTCGAAAGGAGAAAAAAAACAACTAAAACCGGACCCACCATTATTTTCCTACAGTAGCAACAGGCAGCACAGAGAAGCAAAGCGACCGCAATTGCTCCGAAGAAAACATCGCCGCAGTACATACTTACAATCCACACATCCTGCGCTGGTTATTCTTGCGTGCACCTCATGGCGGCAAACTACTGGGCTTCATCGCAGCGCCTGCATTGGCAAATGTCTCGACAGAAACTGGCAGAGACCAGGAGTGCTCTCGATGCCCTCGATCCGAAGACGGTTCAACAATATCCTTTGCCTGAATTGAGGCACCTGAGCATATACTTCAATTCTCGTTCGTTCCCTCTTCCAAAAGAAAGAAAAATAAAGCAAAATGCTTGTTCTTGCTTCTTTTGCTTGCTCACTGAAAAAAAAAACTATGTATCATGTTTTGCACGGAACAGAGATAGCTCGTCTTGGTCGGCGCATGCAGACGAGACAACAGGCACTGGCGACCGCCCAATTGTATATTCGACGATTTTACACAAAGGTCCCTATACGTGATACGAACCCTTACCTAGTGATGGCAACATGCTTGTATCTCGCGTTGAAGATGGAGGAGTGCCCCCAGCACATCAGGATCGTTGTCAGTGAGGCGCGAACTTGCTGGCCCGGTAAGCTTCACCCTACGAGTCCTCCTCTGATCGGTAGTGGTCCCCCTCTTTCTAAACCTTGTACCACGCGTGCCCAACAGATGTAATGCCCTCTGATACAGCGAAGCTCGCCGAATGCGAGTTTTACCTCATATCTGAAATGAATTCGTATCTGATAGTTCATCACCCATACCGGACCCTTGGGGAGCTTACAGGTGGTCTATCGTTGACGAATGAAGAGAACAACACCTCCTGGCAAGTTATCAACGACTCCTGCCTTACCGACCTTCCACTACTATACCCTCCACATATAATCGCGTTGACCGCGATCTTTCTTTCGGTTGTACTGAAGACATCGCTACCACAAGCAAACATACACGCAGCAGCATCATCAGCTGCCGCCGCTGCCGCGGCAGTTGTGGCGGCGAACTCTGGTAATAGCGCAGGAGGTAGCGGTGGGGGGGGAGGGGGCAGTGGTGGTGTTTATGGGGCGAGTGGTCAAGGGCCTCAAGTTCGGATCGGAAAATTGATAGAATGGTATGCCGAGTCGAAAGTGGATATGGAAGCCGTTATCGATTGTACCCAGGAAATCATGTCGCTTTATGAGGCGTGGGAGTCGTTTACGCCATCCGCCGAAAAGAATTGCAAAGATCAACTTTGCCGAATGATAAAAGCGAGAGGTATTGTGTAGCGTGGTCGTACAGCACGGGGAAGGGGGGGGTCTCGGATAATCTCTTTCTATAAATTTTATTTTCCTGTCATTTTTTCCGTGATCTTTTTTTCTTATTTATTTTTTTCTTCCTCCTTCCATACCGGTCTTCCTTCCTCTTAACACACACCTCTTGGTTGGAATGGGAGTTAGGTTTAGGGCAGGCAGACACGTTTCTGTGAACCAGGCGGGATGTTGGTGCATTTTCTAGATGTTTCGTGACCTTGATCGGGAATCCGGCAGCAGCCGGAGAGAAATGAGGGGCATGCCTTCAAGAACCAGGAAAAGATCTTCCATCTCTAAAACGGACAAAAACCCTAAACCAAACAAGGTTCAGAAGGAGAAATAGGACAGCTCTATGAGGAAGAGGGCCCTTGTGACGTTGGTGGTGTTGTTCGGAGCTCTATCCGCAGGCTTTCCTAGCCTCATTCTCCTACATGCTGGCGATGGGGGGGGAAGCGGTGCAGCAATCCTTTAGAGTTAGATTTACCCTTTTTCTTTGTTCCTGGAGACACGAACACGTCAAACTGGACCAAACCATACACCCAGGCCGATTGGCAGCCAGTGAGAGAAGGAGAAAACCTTGGTACCCGATCGGTTCGTGCATAATCCGTCGAGGCTGAATAAAATGGTCACCCACCATCCAGGCCTGACCGGGGACAATCGTGGGTCTAACCGCTTTCCGCCATTCTCGTCTACCCGAAGAGAGCAAGTGGACTGGGAAGCGCGAAGACCGAAATTAAAAATGATGCATGCGACAATGCGCACGGCAACTGGCTGCAGAGAGAGACGATGGCGAGACCCGTCTCCAGTTGCCAGCTCTCAGGCTGGTTGGGTGGGATCAACATTCCCCTGCTGACCCTCCTCAAACATCAGAATTTTGTACCAAAACCTACTACCCCATCACCCACCATCACCCACCTCCGCCATTTCGAAGCTTCACCACACACCGCTTCTGTCCCTCCCTCCCAACCGTTTTTTTCCCTGCTTCGAGGGGAGGGTGGGTGGCACTGAATTTAGAGAGGCCAGAGAAGGAAGGGTGGGGCTTGCCTTGGGCGCAGCAGCAGAATCGACGAGCCAACCAGGCCTCGGACTGACATGGACAAACCCTTGTTCCTGGTGTTGGATTTTCTCTGTGTCTTTCTCTATGGGGTATGTCAGTGGCGGGATATTGATAGCCTGGATGCCTTTTTTTATTGTTTTTTTCTTCTTTTTTCCTTTTAGCTGTTTTGTATGAGTGCCCAGTACGACCAGCGCTTGCAGACCTATTCCCAGAACAGTATCCGACCCACTCCTCTCACTCGCTCGCAGCCCATGTCGCCACCCCTTTTTTTATTCCTTCCACCCCTGACCACCCCCCCCCCCCCCCTGCACTCTCCATCATATTTTTCCACCACTCAGACAGCAGACGCACGCACACCCTTCTCACTCCCACACACCCCAAGTCCGCTATGCTCTCTGTTCCCTCCCTCGCTTTCTCGACCTGTGTTCCCATACCGGCCGGTACACTTCCACTCTTCTGATCCTGCTTTGCTTATCCCCCCCCCTCTCACCACTTTCCCAAACTCCAGTCCGCCACAGCCTTCTCCTCCTCTTATTTCTTCTACCCCCTCCCGCACCCCTCTTCATTCATATTCAAAAGCACACGAGCCATCCAAGCAAAGTTTCCATTATCGATACGGTCCGGTGTTGTATTGTTGTCTGTTTGCCTGTTTGTTATAATCTAATCGTCGCCACCCTCCTACACCCATCTTTCCCACCCTTCATCTCTCCTTGCCTTGCATCGTGCCGCCCTTAAGCCCACAAATTCCGACACCGGCAAAAGAAAGCAAATCCCCCACAACGCATTCATCTATCAACTCGCTCCTCGGACAGCTTCTCCTGGCGATAGCATCAACTCTCCCATAGCAACATATCAAATACCACTGCCACTTCACAATGTCTTTCGGTTATCCCTCCTACCTACCACATCCCGCACAAACTTCCTCGGGCAACCGCTCTCGTAGGAACCCTCACCGTCCTTCTTCCACTCCGTCCTTTCTCATGATGAGGCCGAAGGAGGAGCTGACAGACACACCAGCAGTCCCCACTTTCATTGAAAAGTTTGAGGCAGGAAGGTCTTTTGAGATGGAGGATGACTTTGCTTTCATCCCGGAACTGTGTACGGAGGAAGAAGTATGAGCCGCCTTCTACACCAATGATCTATTTACCCGAATGATGCTTCGACGGTGTGCTTACATTTCACCTGTCTGCAGCGCCAGATGATGGACTACTCGTCTTCAGATCGTTCTTCAACCTCAAGCGGTTCTCCTCAGTCATCACCACTACAGCATCAGGTTCAACCCTCGACAGCGTATCCTCACGCTGCCACCTATGCAAACATGTTCAACAACATGCATGTTAAATATCAACAGCCTCCTGCTCTGCCTCCAAAACAACGCTTCGCTATCCCCATCGTGAATCCTAATACCGGACTGCGCGTTGCTTCTCCTCCACTAGCATCACCAAATAGGAATCCCTATCCCAGCTCCGGCCTAGCCAGGAGGTGGTGAGATCACTCACGTCCTTGACAAACCAACCTTTTCGATCAAAGTGTCCTAGAAGTGACGTTGATATCACCCATCCTACTGAAAGCAACCTTCAAAAAAAAAAAAACTCTTTACCTTCACCCGCCTTTTTCACTTATTAGCGATTACATTCTCGCTATGTCTATAGAATGTTGGTGTTTACCTGTACTTTTTCGGGGTGTGTGTCAAATTAACCATGGGATGGTGTTATTGTGTTCGCTTCAACGTGTGCTTTTACGGGTATGGTCGGTTTTGTCTTTGGTTTTCGCATCGGGATTGTTTAAAAAGAGTGGGGAAAAACGAAAAATATTGGACGGCCTTATAAATATCTCTATACATAGTTTTCGGCTTCTGTGTTTCTTTATTTTCCTTAATCCTCTTTCCTTTTGGGTGTTGCTTATCATCTCTTAGTCTTGGGAGTTCTTGTCAACGGACTTGGGGGCGGTGGGTTATTGGGTTGTTTTAACGATCTTGGGGCTCTTTCGGGGGTTGCTGTCTTGGGTTTTTCAACGGTGCAAAGTTGTTTTACTTGCTGCAATAATAGCGGCGTGTATCTTTGATTCTTGGGGTGGGAGTGTTTTTGTGCTTTTATGGTCTTTATTTTTCTCCTATATTCTCGTGTGAATTTTGGGAAACTTTCTTCATCTTCCCTTCTTGTTCAAAAAGATGTTTTAAAATTATTTTAGGATCTCTGTTATCCGCTACTAACTTAACTAGTTTTCTTTTCCTCTTGTCTTCTGTTTTTGTCTCTTCTTTATTTACCTACCTAACCTTGATACCTCGATCTTGTATTAACTCATGGAAAATGGAGTAATGCTTTTTAGCGGTTGAGGTAGTTTTTTTTCTTTTTCTCCGGCATTCGTTGTTCATGGCTTCCCTTTTCCTTTCTTACTTGCCTCCCTTCTGCGTTTTCGATATCCCCTCTCTTCTTCACCAGCGGTGCTTTACTCCGAAATCACCTCAGCTTCAGGCGAGTGAAGCAAAGCAAAATAAGTGTATTATTCGATTCTTCTCCCCTTTCCCCTTCCTGTACAAAAGTAGTATTTTATGATCCTTAGAAGAATAGCAACCATACCAGGAGTTGAGTATCATAGAGGTAAGGTAGTCCGCCAGACAAAACTGGAGATCTACTAGTGCATCTGTGTATTGATTCGAAAATTGCTTATTAAGCAGGTAATCTCTTTCCTCTTTGGGTTTGATTGGTTAATCTAACGAGCACAAACTGTCAAATCTATTACTTCATTTGGTGAAGTGGTGCCAAGATATTATCAAATACGGTTAGTTTGTGCTGTGTCACCCTATCAACCCCTTCCGCAAGTCTCTAGACAACCATAAAGTAAACACTTTTTACACCAGCTTTTCCAGCTTAAAAAGTGTTGCAGTTGCTGAGCTGGAGCATTCTTCTTCCCAAGTCAGTCAGTCAGCCAGCCATATTTGGGGGCTGGTTTTTGGGAAGGGGGGAGGGAGGGAGGGTTGATTCGCATTGTCCAGCACCGTGCCTGTCTGCTGCAACCAACCAGTTATCCACAGCTAAATCTCCACACCCGCCCCAAAACAACCCCCCCAAGCAGAAACCAGGAAAACCCAAAACCCAACCAACCAAAACCTTACCATACCGGTATCATCATAATAATAATATTATCATTTCCCACAAAGTACTCCAGCACCCGAAGGCGGGCGTCGCAAAAAGAAAAAGAAAGGTACGAGACCGGTATACCGGTAATACGGTAGGTTACATCCCTCCCTCCATCCCATCCCTCGGCTGACCGAACTCTCTCGAGTAGTTAGTTAGTTACCTTTGATACCTACCTACCAGGCAAACCAAAGCGAAAAAGAAAAAAAACAAAAGAGCAATTTGTTATTATTTATTTTATTTTTTTCGATGTTTTATTTGTTGTGTAAAAAGATAATTGTATCATACCGGTAACCGGTATTGTATGATAACCAGCAATAAGAATTCAATCAGCAAGTTGATTCAGCACGTACCTTTTCCTCCTTTCCTTTTCCTTTCCTTTACTTTCCTCCACCTCCCACCGCCGAGGGGGGGGCTATGATACACAACAACCCACCCCTTCATAATATCATCATAGTCCTACCCCCCGTGCTACACACTACAATACGAGCGAGTTATCATACCGCTATCGCAGATCCTTACAATAATACGGGTACCACTAACTAACTAACTAACCCCCCCCCCCCCACCTTTCCATTCGCTAAGAACGGCGAGCGGCGAACGGCCGAGGCGAAGGGCTGAAAAGGTATGGGTGGATGGAAGCCTGAAACTCATTTATTTTACCGCGCACAAAGTAAGGATGAAAAACAACGACCGTGCACTCTTTTTTTTTCTTTTTCTTCTGTGTGTGTGTAAGTTGTTACAAGTATGTGCTAGTTGGGGAAAGCATAGCCTGAAGGAAACTTAGTCCAGATCG
>Ga0307509_10010882_pt1 | contig 11093 bp, 10 predicted proteins | sample 10_EM_MG_FD_202245 | JGI IMG/M metagenome (GOLD analysis project Ga0307509, IMG submission 202245) | Populus trichocarpa ectomycorrhiza microbial communities from riparian zone in the Pacific Northwest, United States - 10_EM | ecosystem: Host-associated > Plants > Roots > Unclassified | place... | reverse complement strand
CGAGTCTTAGGTACTAGGGGGGGGAGGTTTCTACTATGGTCTCGGGGGGTTTGATTTTTCCTATGACGAGGTGAAGCGGGCGGGAAGACTTTTGCTTATAGGTTTTTTATCTCCATAGGTAAGGCTGCATGAGTCTTTTGTACCTTTAAACATAATAACGATTTGATTACAAAAAAAGAAAAAAAAGAATGACCAAGGGATAGGTAAAGGGGAATTGTTTCACCCTGGAAACTCCATCAGGTGGCTCGGGTACTGGTTCACTCTGGCCCTTGACCCCGCTGCACATTGCTCGCGTCGCCTGGCCCTGGCCCAAGGGGCGTTCGCCCTCATTCGTCGCATTAGCCCACCCGGGGCGGGCCTCCCCCCATACCTATGCCACAGATTGGCAACGTCAATCGTCGCCCCCATTCTGCTCTACGGCGCGGACCTGTTTACACCTAGCGTGGGTACGACAGCCCCCCTCGATACATTCTGGCGCCAGGTCCAGAGGTGGACCACAAACTGCTTCTCAGCTACGCCCACCGGGATACTTTCGGTGGAGTCTTGCCTCCCCCCCATCTCCCTCATGATCGCCCACCGGCAGAGGCTGGCGGCACTCAGGGTGGTCTGCTCCCCTCCAAGCTTGAATCCGGCGACAGCCCGCCTCCACCCCTCATTCCCTTCACTATCGGTCCACCGGGCGTCGGACTCCTCGAGGGCCATAACCCGAGGCCTATCGTCCGTGTACCTCCCCCTGCACTGGAAAACGCCCCGTCCCGTCCCACCGATAAGAAACCACCTGCCGGTGGACGCAGTGGCTCACAGGACAATACCCTTCACCCTTGGACTGTCTCGGATGACCATGATCAACTCCCACCTCGTGTGCCCGGCCCCCGCCCTCCCGCCCCAGTCCTTGATGGACAGCACCTATTCCGCCCTAAAGAACAGGATAAGAGAAAGACTCCTCGTGGAGTGGGCCTCACTTTTCGCGACCCCGGGGTACTACCTGCACCCTCCCGAGCTACAACCGAGGCCTTTTATGGGTTTGGGTAAGTTCGTCGCCGGGAGAATTCACCAGATGAGAGCCGGGAAAAGTTACCTGACTGCCCACCCGACCTGGAGGACCCCCGATGCCGATACCTCCTGCCCCCGCTGCGGCTTGGAACCTGCAACCATCGAGCACGCCATCCTATCCTGCCCCACGAGACAGCACAGCAGGTCGCGCCTCCTCCACGGCGTTTCTGATGTCAGCCCCGGGGCCCCACTGTGGTTATCCCTCCCACTGCTGAAAAGGCTCGCCACCTACATAGGTGGAACCTCCACGGGATTCCCCCCCACCCTGTTCCCGCCCACCACCCCCCCCCTTCCCCCCCTCTTCTTCTCTCTCCCCCCAGGGTACCCCCTCCGGTTTTTCGTGTTTTTTCGTTGGCTGAAGTTTGAGGTCGTTGGGCTAATTTTTCTTTCCTTACTTTACTTTTATGTAAAACTTTCCTTGCTAGACGACTGAGTGATTGGTTGTACTTTCCTAGTTACATGTGGCAAATGGCCCGGCGGAGGAGAAACCTGCGCGATAGTGGATACTTACTGGTGCCGTGACTTTCTTTTGTTATATGTTTTTGATTTATAGGTTTTGTTCTCTCCATAGCTAGCGCTGCATGAGGCTTTTTGTACCTAAAAACAATGAACGCATGATTACAAAAAAAAAAAAAAGAAAAAAAAAAGTGACCAAGGGATAGGCCACGCTTCTCGCAAAGTTCTTCCCCCCCCCCACATTTCACATACAACCACGTCTTCACCCCGCTTTGCGTCTGGATCAAACCCCTCGCCCACTTTTCCTCGCCCTCTCGTCGCCATGGCGGACCCCCTAACCTCCCCCCAGGAAACGCAGCCTTTGGAAGGCGCTCTGCCCTCAACTCCCCCCTCCCGTCGCATTCAGGTACCCCCTCTACAGACTTCCCCGTCGAGTTCATGATGAGGCAACTCGCCCAGGCGAGGAGCGCCCTCCGGCTCAGCAACCAAGACTTCCCGGATCTCAGCCCAGACGCGCAGGCCGGCACCCTCCCCATCGAGTCCATCACCATCGTCCTCCTCTCCCAACTCGTCCAGGGCCTCGTAACCGTCTCACACGAACTGAGCGGGGTAACCCAGGCGGTCGCAACCATCTCTGAGGAGAACGAGAACCTCTGGGAGGAGCTCCATGACATCTCCTCCCAACTCGCAAATCTCCCTCATACCCATGAACAACAAACCGCTCCGGGGATCGCCGATCTCCAAGCATCCATACGTGACCTGTCACATCGTGTGTCAGCCCCGACCACTGCCCCCCTAGCACCGGCCCCCCTCCCACAAAGAAACCCCCAGCCCCCTCCAACTGCCGGCCCCCCCCCTTCAAGGAAAGGGAAAGAAAAGGCCCGTGCTCCACCCACACCTCCCTCAGCCGCGGCTGAAGACCCTAAATACCTCATACCATTCTACGATACGAGGCTTGGCAAGGCGTTCGAGGATCCCGAGAAGTACGCCAGGCTCTATCCCAACTCATACGAGGCCGGGGAATTCCGGCAGGGGAGGTACGACCTCGACTCCTTCACCCCAGGCCACCTCCACCCTGACGCCAACCCCTCCCCCTCCTATGCGCAAGCTGCCTCCGGCTCAGGCTCGGGCGGCAAGGGCAAAAGCAAAGCTGGGAAACCTCCTTCCCCCCAACAAGTTGCGAGTGCGACGGCGCCTCCTGTTAAAAAGGGGCCGCCCTCCCTCCCAGGTGCCCAACGACGCTTTTTTGCTCCTCGCCAGTCCCCTTCACCTCACCCAGACGCTCTCACCATTGCTGCCCCCTTTCCCGACATAGCCGCTCGGGTCCTCCGTGAATCGAACTGCCTCCTCCCCCTCGGCTTGTCCGGTACTGTTAACCCTCGTGGCTCCGTCTCCCTGACCGTCACAGACAAAGCCACCCCCGCCGCCTCGTACGCCCCCTACTTCGACTCCCTCACCAGGGCCCTCAACCAGTCCTTCCCAGTAGGAAACAACCCCTGGTGCACCCTCGTCCTCGCCCCCACGGCCGTTCAATTAGCCATCCACGGCCTCCCCCTACGGTTCCTCCCCCAAGATGAAGAGGAACTCTTCCCATATATCCGTCAAGCAATCCTCAACGACAAAGCGACCCCGATTCTCTCAGCCAGGTACCTTAACCCTAGCAGAGATTCTAGGGAGACCAAGCAGGCCACTTCGGTGGTTATAACCGTCGACCCCCTCAACGTTTCGGCCCTTACCTCAGGGGTCGTCATCCTGTCTCAGAAACGCAAGGTCGAACTTGCCTTCTCCTCCTCCCGAACCTCCCAGTGTAGAAACTGCTGGAGATACGGACACGCCCATCAACGATGCCCCGCCACCCACCCCACGTGCCCCATCTGTGCGCTTCATCATACTCGCGCGGCTCACAGGTGCCAGAATCCAACCTGCCCCAGGGGCGGGAACAATAAGCCAGTCCCATCCTGTTGTCCGACCTCGCCCCCCCATTGTTGTAACTGCGGTAACGACCACACTGCCACATTCAGAGAGTGTCCGGCTAGACCTCCCCCGCCTGTCCCAACCAGAACCAACTCTCCTGCCCCCGGGCCAACCGGTCAAGACCCCATGGATTTGGCGGTCGATGGCGGCCCGACATCCACTACTCCCCCGCCCGGGGAGGGTCCCGATGAGGTGGACCTAACAACCCCCAGGCAGCCTCCCCCAGCCGGGCCATCTACGCGCCCTGGCACTACTCATGGTTTCAGTGGTCCTCTCCCCCTGGAGGAGCCAAGCCCTTCCCCAGCACCTCGCAATCGTCGGGTTCGTCCCGGTAATGAATAACCGACCCGCACCTCCTCACCAGGGTCAAGGGCCGGCCCCTGCCCCTACACTTCTCTCCATCGTTCAACATAACTGCCTTGGGAGCTGGAATGTTTTTCTTTCTTTGTTTGAGTCGTTCAGAGAAGCGACCACCTACCCTTCGATAGTCCTTTTGCAGGATCCACCTGTCAACAAGGCTCACCTTCCTTCCTTTAATGGTTTTAAGTCCTTTTGTCCCCCGGTTAGGAAGCCACGTGTGGCTGCCTACGTTCATATGTCTTTTCTTTCCAATTACACGGTGCTCCCCAGGTTCAAGGGGGTGGACGATGTCCTCGCCCTCGACATCTCCTCCAACGAGCCTCTCTTTAACACCGACTTCCACTCATTCAGGGTCATTAATGCTTACTCTACCAACACTGCTAACCATAGGGTCCACTCCGTTTCACCAGAAGTTCTTTTCCCCGATCTTGGGTTCCCCCTCCTAGTCCTGGGTGACCTCAACATCCACAACCCCCTCTCGGACCCCCTACGCCACTTCTCAAGTCGGGAAATCGCGTCCTCGACTCCCTACGTTGAGAAAGTGGCAGAGTCCGGTTTTGCCCTCCTGAATCCCCCGGGTGAGTACACCAGGTTTCCCCTAGTGGGCACCGCTCACCCCTCGGTCATAGATCTCTCCTTTGCAAATGCCTCCCTCCTCCCTTTGGTTAAGGGTTGGGAAGCTTCTCTCCCCTCAACGGGTTCTGACCACATACCAATAACAATCACCCTCGCCACGCCCTCTCTGATCCAAAAACCCCCGCGTCCACGCTGGGCAGACACGGACTGGGAAACCCTGGACGCGATCGTTAAGGGTTTCAAGGTCCCAGCCGCACCCCCATGCCCCACACCCCCGCAACTGGACGAATGGATGTCGGAGTCGCTGAACCGGCTGGTAGCTCTCCTCAAGGAACACACGCCTGTGTCCAGGCCTTCCCATCACTCCAAACCTTGGTGGACCCCACACCTCTCTATCCTCCGTCGGCAATATCACAAGGCAGCAAGAGCGGCCAGAAAGAACGACTCACCACACATGCGGGAAATTGCCGGCTCCTCCAAGGGGGGGTATTTCAAGGCGATCAAGGCCGCTAAAAGCAAACACTGGTCCTCATTCCGGCTGACCGCCACCCCTCAGAGCCTTTGGACGGCCAAGAGGTTCGCCTATGGGCGGGCCCAGCCGCGGTTCCCCTCGCTCCCAGGGGCCGAGACCCCACAACAAATGAACAGTGTTCTTCTGGACCACTTCTTCCCCCCCAAGGAACCCTTCTCCCCGCCACCTAGGCTCAGGCCAAACAGGTCGGCACCCCCCCTAACGACAGATGAGATAGCGGCGGCTCTCTCGAAGTGCTCCCCGACGTCAGCCCCAGGCCCGGACGGGATACCCTACTCCACCTGGAAACAGGTCAACAGAATCAACCCCTCAATCCTCCTCCAGATACTTTCCCCGCTGGTCCTCCTGGGGTACCACCCCGCGTCATTGAAGAACTCGAATGGAGTAGTACTCGACAAGCCAGGGAAGCCCTCCTACGAATCACCCTCATCCTTCAGGATCATCGTCCTGATCCGAACAATTTCAAAGGTCCTCGAGAGGATCATTGCAGCCCGACTACTTGCGGCGGCCCGGCTCAGGGGACAGTTGCACCCCAACCAATGCGGCTCGCTCCCTGGGCTTAGTACCTATGACGCGTGCCTCACCCTCACCAACGACGTCAGAACCCTGCAGAGGCCCCGTCTAAAGGTCTCCTCCCTGTTTCTAGACATAAAAGCAGGGTTCGACAACGTCGACAACAACACTTTGGCCCGCATCCTGAGAGAAGGCGGGATACCCTCCTACCTGGTCTCCTGGGTTTCGTCCTTTCGAGGAGAACGAAGCTGCACGCTGATTTTCCAGGGGGCACCAGGGACCCCGTCCCCAGTCAACGTCGGCGCTCCTCAGGGCTCTCCGATCTCCCCACTCCTCCACCTACTCTACGTTGCGCCCCTACACTTCGGGATCCCTCGGGGATTAATGATATCGTACGTGGACGACTTCGCCCTCACAGTTGCTTCCATCTCATACCGTGGCAATATCCGCCGGCTCCAGGACGTGTTCGACAAGCTCAAAAGGAAGGCGTCCCGTTTAGGCGTCGCCTTCGCGGTTGCGAAGACTGATCTGATCCATTGGAGGACCCCCGGCCAGAGGCACTTGCCGAAGTGCACCGCGCCTGTCCAAATCAAAGGGGAATTGTTTCACCCTGGAAACTCCATCCGGTGGCTCGGGTACTGGTTCACTCCGGCCCTTGACCCCGCTGCACATTTGTCGCGTCGCCTGGCCCTGGCCCAAGGGGCGTTCGCCCTCATTCGTCGCCTTAGCCCGCCCGGGGCGGGCCTCCCCCCATACCTATGCCAGAGATTCGCAACGTCACTCGTCGCCCCCATCCTGCTCTACGGCGCGGACATGTTTACACCTAGCGTGGGTACGACAGCCCGCCTCGATACATTCTGGCGCCAGGTCCAGAGGTGGACCACAAACTGCTTCTCAGCTACGCCCACCGGGATACTTTCGCTGGAGTCTTGCCTCCCCCCCATCTCCCTCATGATCGCCCACGGGCAGAGGCTGGCGGCACTCAGGGTGGTCTGCTCCCCTCCAAGCTTGAATCTGGCGACAGCCCGCCTCCACCCCTCATTCCCTTCACTCTCGGTCCACCGGGCGTCGGACTCCTCGAGGGCCATAACCCGAGGCCTATCGTCCGTGTACCTCCCCCTGCACTGGAAAACACCCCGACCCGTCCCACCGATAAGAAACCACCTGCCGGTGGACGCGGTGGCTCACAGGACAATACCCTTCACCCTTGGACTATCTCGGATGCCCATGATCAACTCCCACCTCGTGTGCCCGGCCCCCGCCCTCCCGCCCCAGTCCTTGATGGACAGCACCTATTCCGCCCCAAAGAACAGGATAAGAGAATGACTCCTCGTGGAGTGGGCCTCCCTTTTCCCGACCCCGGGGTACTACCTGCACCCTCCCACACTACAACCGAGGCCTTTTATGGGCTTGGGTAAGTTCGTCGCCGGGAGAATTCACCAGATGAGAGCCGGGAAAAGTTACCTGACTGCCCACCCGACCTGGAGGACACCCGATGCCGATACCTCCTGCCGCCGCTGCGGCTTGGAATCTGAAACCTTCGAGCACGCCATCCTATCCTGCCCCTCGAGGCAGCACAGCAGGTCGCGCCTCCTCCATGGCGTTTCTGATGTCGGCCCCGGGGCCCCACTCTGGTCATCCCTTTCGCTGCTGAAAAGGCTCGCCACCTACATAGGCGTAACCTCCACGGGATTCCCCCCCACCATGTTCCCGCCCACCACCCCCCCCTCTTCCCCCCCACTTCTTCTCTCTCCCCCCAGGGTACCCCCTCCGGTGTTTCGTTTTTTTTCGTTGGCTGAAGTTTGAGGTCGTTGGGTTAATTTTTCTTTCTTCACTTTGCTTTTATGTAAAACTTTCCTTGCTAGACGACTGAGTTATTGGTTGTACTTTCCTAGTTACATGTGGCCAATGGCCCGGCGGAGGAGAAACCTGCCCGATAGTGGATACTTACTGGTGCCGTGACTTTCTTTTGTTATATGTTTTTGATTTATAGGTTTTGTTCTCTCCATAGCTTGCGCTGCATGAGGCTTTTTGTACCTAAAAAGAATGAACGCATGATTACAAAAAAAAAAGAAAAAAGAAAAAAATGACCAAGGGATAGGCACGAACCATCTCCTCTCGACCTCCAGCGATTGAAATCTCAACACCACGAGAAATCATCGTCACTTTCCCCCACCCACCTCTCTTCTCCCACGATGGCTACTGCCTAGGAGTTGACCTTAAGCCAACCTCCCTCCTCTTCTGAGGCCTGTCGGCCTCCCCTCCTTGGGGTTCTCGTTCTCGTTCGTCCTTGACTCGCTCATGATGTTCAGTTCTCCCCCTTACCCCGCACTTGCTTTGCACCTCGCTTAGCATTTTGCGCGGTCGGAAAGCTTCTCGCTTCGTTCACGGTCGGCGTTACGGTGTCGGACTCTCCGTCCAAGCAGGCCTCGGCTTGCTGGGCTTGTACCTCTGATGGGGAAAGCCTCGGTTAGTAAAATCTCGGTCTCGTCTCGGTTTTGTTGTCGTCCCAACAGCCCTGGCTATGGCCCGTTTGTCGGTTATGGCTAGCCTGTTCGTGATCCTTCCTTCTCCCACCTCCCGGTTCTGTCCGCTTCCACCGTTACTGCTACAGCAGCTGACACCTTACTGCCTCCTCATCCTACCCGATCGTTCGTCCACTCCGCGGTGACGCCCAGTCGTGGTATTGCACTATCTCCCTGCCTGGTGTCCAATGCCTTGGATCGATGTAATTACCGGCGCGACCGTACGTTTATGGTTACAATGTCGGCCCACAAGTCCAGTGGTTTTCTCTTCTAACGGCGATCACACATCCTCCCCCCCGGGCCCTATTGGGCCTTCGCGAGCGAATCCTTTCTCTTCTTTTTAGGGGAGCCTGCTGAAGGGTTTGGGTCTCGCTCCTGTACGTCTCTATGAATTGTTTCCTTATGTGTCTGAGGTATGATTGTCTTAGGTGTTAGTCGAGGGGGATTTTTCCTATGGATTTGGGGTGTTTGATTTTTCCCATCAAGAGGTGAAGCGGGTGGTTGTTGGAATTCAGGTTTTCTTTACGCCATATCTCACGATGCATGCAAGTTCTTGTACCTTAACAATGAATACATGATTACAAAAAAAAAAAGAAAAAAGAAGAACCGACCAAGGGATAGGCCACAAACCATCTCTCCTCCACCTAGGGCGATTGAAATCTCAACACCACGGGAAATCATCGTCACTTTCCCCCACGCACCTCACTTCCCCCATCATGGCTTCTGCCTCGGGGTTGACTTTAAGCCAGCTTCCCTCCTCTCGTGGGGCACGCATGCCTCCGCTCCTGGGGTTCTTGTTCCTGTTCATCATTGACACCCGCCCATGAAGTTCAGTTGTCCCCCTTACCCCGCACTTTCTTTGCACTTCGCTTAGCATTTTGCACGGTCGGAAAGCTTCTCGCTTCGTTCACGGTCGGCACTATGGCGTCCGGACTCTCGGTCGAAGTAAGGCTTCGGTTCTGCTGGGCTTGTACCTATGATGGGCAAAGCTTCGGTTAGTAACATCACGGTCTCGCTCGGTTTCACTCTCCTCCCAAAAGCCCTTGCTATGGCCCGTTAGTCGGTTGTGGCTAGCCCGCTCGCGATCCTTCCTCTACCCCCCTCCCGATTGCGTCCGCTGGCACCGTACTGCCCCCTCAGCTGGCACCTTACTGCTACAACTCCTCCCCTGGCAGGCACCCTACTGGTGCCCTTTGGCTGGCACCCTACTGCTACTCACCGGCTGGCACCCTACTGCTCATCGTCGTTGGCTGGCACCCCCTCTGCCCGGTGGCTCCGCTCGCCTACCATGTCTCTCCTCCGTGCGATTTACTCTACGGTCGCAAACCTCGCTTATGTTACGGTTGATCATGGTATTGCACTGCCTCCTTGGTCTCTCATAAACGCCGACGCGTCGCCACCTTCCAGTAAGTCCCGACCGTGAACCGGCCTGCCCCTTCCGGCGACTAGCCGTGGGGCCTTTTGGTTAGGCATATTGGCACTAGTAGTTACATCTCGTCATTTCTTTGATTCTTTTCTTACTGTTACCAGGGGGCCTGCTGAAGGGTTTGGGTCTCTCTCCTGTACGTTTCTATGAGTTGTTTCCCTACGTGTCTGAGGTGCGAGTCTTAGGTGCTAGGCCGGGGGAACTTTTCCTATGGACTCGGGGTGTTTGATTTTTCCCATGAAGAGGTGAAGCGGGCGGTCTGATTGCATTCATAGGTGTTTTTCTCTTCATAGCTAGCGCTGCATAAGGCTTTTTTTACCTAGAAACAAATAACGCATGATTAGAAAAAAAAAAAAAAAAAAAGAAAAAAAAGCGACTAAGGGATAGGCCCACGAACCATTGCAACAACACCTCCAGCGAGTGAAATCTCAACACCACGGGAAATCATCGTCACTTTCCCCCACCCACCTCTCTTCCCCCACTGCCTAGGGGTTGACGTTAAGCCATCTTCCCTCCTCTCCTGAGGCACGCCTGCCTTCCCTCCTTGGGGTTCTTGTTCCTGTTCATCGTTGACACCGGCTCATGAAGTTCGGTTCTCCCCCTTACCCCGCACTTGCTTTGCACCTCGCTTAGCATTTTGCACAGGCGGAAAGCTTCTCGCTTCGTTCACAGTCGGCGTCACGCTGCCCGACTCTCGGTCGAAGTAGGCCTCGGCTTGCCGGGCTTGTACCCCTGATGGGAAAAGCCTCGGTTGGTAACATCACGGTCCCGCTCCGTTTCGTCGTCGTCCCAAAAGCCCTTGCTATCGCCCGTTTGTCGGCTGCGGCTAGTTTGCTCGCGATCCTTACTCCCTCCCCCTGCCGGTTCTGTCCGCTTTCACCGTACTGCTACCATCCTCTCCCCGGCTGGCACCCTACTGCTCATCACCAGCTGGCACGCTACTGCCACTCACTGGCTGGCACCCTACTGCTACTCACCGGCTGGCACCCTACTGCTCATCGTCGTTGGCTGGCATCCACTCTGCCCGGTGGCTCCGCTCGCCATCTACCCTTCCGATCGGGTGGCCCCTCCCCAGTTACGCCTAGTCGTGGTATAGCACTCCCTCCGTGGCTTTGTCCAACGCCTTGGATCGATATAATGATCTGCCTGACCATACAACATGGTTTCGGTGGGCCCTCTACTGGAGTTTTCCTATGTCGCCGATCAACAATCCTCTCCCTGCGGGCAGCGTTTCTGGCCGTTGGAGTCTTTTCTTTTGTTTTGGTGAGCCTGCGGAAGGGTTTGAGTCTCTCTACCTGTAAGTTTCTATGTATTGTTTCCTTACGTGTCTGAGGTTGTCATCTTCGGTGCTAGGCGAGGGGGACTTTTCCTATGGATTCGGGGTGCTTGATTTTTCCCATGAAGAGGTGAAGCGGGTCGTGGCTATGGTTTATAGCTTTTTTTCTCTCCATAGCTAGCGCTGCATGACGCTGTTTGTACCTTAAAACAAATCACCCATGATTACAAAAAAGAAAAAAAGAAAAAAGAAGAAAAACGACCAAGGGATAGGCCACGAACCATCTCTCCTCCACCTCCGGCGATTGAAATCTCAACACCAGGGGAAATCATCGTCACTTTCCCCCACCCACCTCTCTTCCCCCATCATGGCTACTGCCTAGGGGTTGACGTTAAGCCATCT
>Ga0307509_10010881_pt1 | contig 11093 bp, 9 predicted proteins | sample 10_EM_MG_FD_202245 | JGI IMG/M metagenome (GOLD analysis project Ga0307509, IMG submission 202245) | Populus trichocarpa ectomycorrhiza microbial communities from riparian zone in the Pacific Northwest, United States - 10_EM | ecosystem: Host-associated > Plants > Roots > Unclassified | place... | reverse complement strand
AAAAGAGAAGGAAAAGGTTTGGAATAGGGCAAATCGGTAAGGGGGGTGGGGGAGAATTGTAGGATAGACAAAAAGCAGGTTAATTGATATGAGACTTGCAAGTCCTGAGGTTCATACAGAAGGGAGATGTGCAAAGAGACTCTGGTGATAGGTGGTTGGGGGTAGGTCTGCCAGAAATGGCAGCAGGGGCCAAAACAATAACCGAAGCTCAGTCAGAATCACTAAGTTCTTCATGTTCGCTCTCATCAGTAGAGACACTCTCTGAATCCAACGCGAGAATATGTTGAGTGGCGGCAATGGTGATAATGTTGGTACGCGATGTAGGGCGGATTGGGGTAGCCAGTTTTGAAAGATTAGGAGACAATATTTTGGGAGGTTGTTGGACGTTTAAGATGGCTTTCCAGACTCGCACAGGAGTTCCATTCTGACACTTCCGGGTTTCCTGTCCCTTTTTCTTTTTCACATCTTTCTCTAGACGGGCATCCCAAAGCTCCATCAGGGCTGCACCGTCCAGTACTGGGGCCACACTCAGCTTTCCTCGGTCAGTGGCATTGTATAGCTTATCACTATCCTGAAGCTTAAGCCTGAGTTCTCTCAAAACCTCTTTGGATGCGATTTCTGCTTCCAATTGGTGACCTAAGGAGTGCATTATCCCCTTAACACGGTCCACACTTGTAGCAGAATGGTTGCCCTCTAGTAATAGGTTAGTGAGTATTTTTCCGGCAGTTTGAACTTCGTGCCCTATTTCCCGGCTACCTCCTGGCTGCTTGATGATACAAATTGTATCACGGCACTTTGGGGCTTTGGGAACCAGTTTCCCAAGAATACGAGGAGGAATCAGCGGGGAAATACCAGTACTGGTAAACAATTGCTGAAGATGGTGAGGAGGAAATATTGCCTCACGCGCCTCGGTTACAAAGGGAATAAAAATTGACTTTTTAATTCACGAGATGTTTTGACCGGAGCAAATGTAGTTATCAACAGGGACGCCATAGAAATACTGATAGGGGCCAAAAAGGCCAACATCAAGCGGTTGTAGGAGATGGGTAGAGTGAGAGGGCAAGCAAAGAAGCAGAACATTATTAGAAAAACCCAATGATACAAAATTGAACGTGATATGAGATCCGTGTCCATCAAAGATAAGCAGCCAGGGGAGATCAGGGTACCTTTTTGAACTCTCCGGAAGGAAAACTTGTTGTAGCCACTCGAGCACTAACTTATCATCGGTCCAGCTCTTTGGTGAATAACTAAACCGATAGGCTCTTTCCTTAGCTGTTAGATTTTTATACCACCCCATATAATGCCCAGGACCTTTGTTTATCACAAATGGTGAAAAAAGAGTACCATCCGCTACCACTGTTTCAATAACAGTTACTAGTTCCCTCTTTCCATCGTGTGTTACATGCGGGTTCCGTCTTCCCCGGCGACATAAAACCTTTGCTCTAGCAGCCATTCCCATCAGGAAACCCTTGTCGTCCATGTTGAAGATTTGGGAACGACGTAGATTGTACTGTCAGATTAACCAACGAAGCTTGCTAAAATAATTCTGTAGGATAATCAGATCGTTGGTATGGGCTCGCGGGCGCTCGAGCTGAGTACTAAGCTTTAACCGTAATCCTGGATGCCTTTTGAAGAATCGTGACATCCATTTATGGCCAATCGGGGATGGCGAAATTCATGTACGCTTAAACTCCAGATGCAGAGCCATATCTTTAACCGTGTCAAGTCTTGGGGCAAAGCCGATATTATCCTGGGCAAAGCACCACTTGAAGATAGCATTTTCCTCCGGAGGAGTCAATTGCTGCTGCTCCTGGTGGGCCTCTGTGTGGCTTACGGTAGTGCCAGCAAGGCAGCGGTATAGGGTGCGACGATTCACATCAAAGGACTCGCTTGCAGCCGGCACATTCGGTTCCTGTCCTGCTTTGATGGCTGCAATTGCTAGCTGGATTCGTTTCTCATAATCAGAAGTGACTTTCTTCGTTATCGCCATCATGTATGTGGAGTTGGGAATATTCTATGGTGATGTAAAGCGGGGTCATGGTTGCAAGCTATACCTAATTTCGGTACATTCCAGCTGTGTCACATCTAGGTCTTCTGTCACATCTAGGGGTCTGACGTTAGGCTGTGGTGCTATTTATAGGGGCATCATATTGTTCTGCTAGCTGAATCATTTGGTCATTGGTGTTTTCTGGTCTGATATTTGCTTCGACATTCGGACATAGTTTGGAGTCACTAGTATTCAGAAATCGTTGCTTGTATACAAAGTCTGTAATTGTTTCATCAGGGAGGGTTGCTTCGAGGTCAGCAAGGTGACCAGCATCTCATGTTAGGCATCCTAGCTTTGCTCTAGAGTTCTGGCGTACTCCCTGCGATTTCTGTAATAGGTCATTGATGTTTGTAGAGGCGTCGAAAAGCTGCTTGAATTATACTGTGAATGCTTCAAGTGTACATTCATCATGATTGTCTATGAATGTCTGATGAGCACCTCGTATTCATTCTTCTGTGAGGCTGCCATACCAGTCAAGAATACCTAGTGTGTCGTTGTTTATATTATGTCTGATTAGATATCGTTTGACAACCTTATACCATCTCTGTAGCTTGTTTGGCTTTAGGTCTTGTCCTTCATGACTGAACCTGTCTGGTGTTGGGATTTTCAGTCGATTTGTTCTGGGGTTGAAGTCAGCCAACGTCGCTGTTTGAGATGCTGGAGGTAGAGGAGGTGGCATTCCTGGTCTTTCAGGTGGTTGCCTGCCTTGAGATCTTTCCAGTCCTTCTGGTGTGTTTGGACAAGCTCCAGCAGTTGCTAGCTCTCTCGAGGTTTGAAATGCTGATGCCAGCAATCTAAATGCAGATCATAAGTAGCTTTTGCTTCTTGAAATCGCTGGGCGAGGGGGGGATTGTTGTCTAGATACTGTAGCTGCTGCTCTTATGACAGTTTCTGCTAGATCTTCTGCTTTGAGTTCCTAGCATTTAGCAGCACTTTGAAGGAGTTGTTCCATAGTTCCTTCTTTTTCTGAGTTTGTCTTGAGATCTTCTGGAAGGCAGCGACTCTCTGTTGATGGATCTTCAGTTTCTGATTATTCGGGTAGTGGTTCTGATAGGCCTAGTGTAGGCACCTGTATTTGTAGTGTCTGTGTAGACCGTCCATCGGTCCTTTATAATCTTATGGTGCTTCTGCTTCTTTCTGCAATTGTGAATGTGGCCCCTGAGCCGGGAACTCTGTCCCTGCCGCTCCGCCTTCATGCTTGTTATTAGGATACAGGATGGGTGATCAATCCAACCTGGTAGTCGTCTGTCCTGAAGACCTTTGAATTCACCTGCTGAGGTGAAAAAAATGTAACAAGTTTACACCTGTCTGATGAAAATGGTACAATAGAAGGCTAGCGGTAAGGGAGGCTTCAAGACATCCGAAAACAGAGAGATAATAGTTAAAGAGCAAGTAGGAGCTAAATGATCCCGGTTCAACTAAGTATATTCATAAATGCGGGGTCTACTAAAGTCTGCAGTCATAGGAATACAAGAAAGTCCCTGAGTTGTGTGAGTAGTCGATCTTTGCTCCAAGTTGGGGAAAGCAGGCATGACTTCCAATAAAGTTTCCCAAAGCAAGAATCGCTCACCACCCATAACACAGATTCTCCAAATCCTTACCGTTATTTGTGTTCGCATTAAGAAGTAGCAAACGCGAAGTCAATATTCAAAAAGTCTCATCAACTCAGTGTCTTCATCCTCCATCTCCGCTACACCTCCGGCCATTGAAATCTCAACACCACGAGAAATCATCGTCACATCCATCCACCCCCCTCTCCTCAGACACGCCACATTACCTCTGTCTGGGTGAAGCAATCTCCCTTCCCTCTTCCCTTCCCTTCTGATGGTCAGGCCTGGCAAGCTTGTTCCTAGGGGTTGGTTGAGTTTGCCTTCAGCCCCTCTTCTCCGGGCTCGCTTAGGCAGCCCCCCACGGTCAGCAACCCTTCACCCGTCAATGGTCGGTTTTTAGTCTCGGTCGATCGACAAAGTAGCTGTCCCCGGTGGCACTGCTCTCTGGTATTGCACTGTCTCCTTTGTGCTCTGCTGGTACGGTCGGACTTTTCGAAACATCGTGACACCATTTCCGTCAGCCTTCCTCGCACTTCTTGTGTCGGTTAGCCCACCGCCCTCCCCCTCCCCGACGTTTGGATCGGCTGGCACCCTACTGCTTGTGGCTCTCCGCCCCCCCTGAGACCTCTGCTCCCTTCTGATGTCCTTGGACTAGGGGAGCATGTTTAAACCTTCTTTCCCGGTTCTGTTTCCCAAAATAGCCGACCGGATCTTCCTCCGACTGCCACGAGCCTTCCTTCTTTAGGCGGCATCCTCTCGAACTCGATCGCTCTTCCTGAGCCTCGGCTGGCGGAGCTATATGCCGCCGGGAGTTGCCTCCCCTTGTGTGTCCCCATGACCTATATTCAGGAGTCCCTATTCCTTCGGGAGCTGGGCCCGGTGGGGTTTTACTTCGGTTTAGCTTATAGGTCGTTTGATTTGGGGGAGGGGGCTTGCTTTTCTTTGTTGGTTGTGTCTACTGTCTGTTGGGGATGTTTTTCCTTTAGGCTAGGCTTTGGCGGGGGTTATTGGTTCGTGGCTTTCAGGCCCGTGGTCTCATCTCCTTGTAGTTTCTACCCATAGTACCGGGCGGAGGATTCTTTCTTTGTCGGGCAGGGTCAGAGGGTTTTAGCTTGGGGATAGCGGGAAGGCCTGTAGTTGGAGGTTTTGGTCCACATGGCTTACGTTCCAGCCGAGGACCCTTGTCCCTAACACCGTGGGATGAGCACAGTTGTGCATTTTGCCCCGATAGAAACAATAAATAAGCGAGATTAAAAAAAAAAAGAAAAAGAAAAAAAGATCAACTCAGTGTCTTCTGTTTACCGTTAATTGTATCATACGCAGTAGTGTATATTTCATATTCTTTTTTTGGGAAGACTTTAAATATGTACTCAACAATCTTGGTTAATGATAGAAGCTGTTGACTAAATTTCTGTAATGCTGCAATTGGTGATTTTGTAGTATATAATTGGGTGGACCTGGGGCAAAGTTCAATATCGTGCGTTTGCAATTGCATTCTGGCTACAAAGGGACGGTCTTTTATCACGTCGCTCTTCAATCTCAAAATACACTTGACATTGTATTTGCCGCGCCTGTTTGCTTCTGCAGAACCCAAGGTTGTAGTATCCGTAGTGTTTTCATGAGTACTACGCTCACGGCAGTTGTACAAAGTCTATTTAATTTATGTTGCTACTGAGTCCCAGCAATGCAGTGCCGTGTATCATTTGCAGAAATTGTCCATAACTAAGTGCATTTATGGACCCGGATTCAAGCTGTCATATCAATCAGCCTATCCAATTATTGCCTGCCTTTAGTGTGCATGGAATGCTGTGCCTCATCATGGTTTACTTATCGTATAGGTCCAACATTATATAAGAGAAATATGTCTCAGGATGTGCAAGTTTCCCATTTATTGGCTGGCGCCTGGTGGAGTAGGTACTGGAGTACATATAATTTAACCATGTTTTGGACCATAATCACCATTGCATACCACCAAAATACAGCATGCATGCAACTGCCCCGGCGGTACTGCAGCGTGATTTGGGTGATATCAGATAGTGGCTGTATTCATAAACGTGGTTCAATTATATGTACTTGTATACAAGGGCTGGTGCCTGGTAGGGCATGAATGGGAATATCTAGTGGGACACACTGACCAAGTTTCGCATTTTCAAAACTATTTAAGATAATAGCAAAACTGACTTGTGGAATATACAAAACTGAGACACTGTACCTCTGTAACTATTATTATAGATTTTTAATCCCTGAGTGTCTGATCACCTATTTTCATAGATAAGTAAGGCAGATTTGTATTTGGTGAAGCTATCTCCAGCCAGTTTCCAAAGAGGAAATGCAGATGCCCTAAGACAAATTTCTCATATCATGTTAATACAGGGATATCACTTACTCACTTGTTATTGATTACAACCATATTTCCAGTAACAGGCTGTAATTGGGACTCATCTTCATCTTCCAAATTTTCTGTTGTATTTGAACTGGGCTGCGGTTTAGGCTTGGACAGGATTTGGTTGAAGACATCAAAATCAGGTTATTGGTGGAATGTGGTGTGCCATTTTTGGTTTTTTAAGTCCTTGGTAATATTGTGTTGCAGATCGCCTGGCCTTTGCGGTACCTGTAGCAAGTCCGGCTTTGAAGAATCTAGCGCAATTGCTCAACAGATTACTAGGTATACACCCAATTGAGGCTGGTTACTTTATACAAGCATTTCACCTCAAGCTGGGAGCCATACAATAAACTATGGTTTTGCAGAAGCGTGGCAAGGTGAGAACATGACTGCTGCTTTTATAGAACAGGGATTATTTGTATCGGTATTCTTGCTATACAAAGCAAGCGTTTTACCGCTCAATAGTATAGAAAGAGATACAAATTTACTAAGAGGAGATAATAGTGTACCTTTCTTGTCCCAGGCTGCCCCTGCTTTGCCAGAATTGGATATAGGTTGCCTCTATTCCTGATCACAAGCGGCACCCTGCTGCTGCTGCTGCTGGGCTTTTATTTTTCTTTCTAACTGATTTTTGCTTCCGCCCAGTAGCCTCCTTCTTGTTACCCTTTGAGGACTAACCCATAGTTTTTCTATCAACCCAAACTCCCTCACAACAAGGTTTCTTTTCTACTCAAAGCAGAATGGAATAAAGGGCTTTGGTATAAGGCGGTGGGTCGGGTAATCATGGAGGAAAGGTAGGGAGCAGCAGAGGGTAGGAGGGCTGGCAAAATACTTCAGAATAGAGAGCCTTCGGCTATGTGTGGACAGTGGTTGTTGAAGGAAGTGTAAGAGCGGACACAGTAGTTGGGTTTTACGAGGAAGAGAAAAGAGGAGAAAGCGAAAAGGGGAAGCTTCGTAGCCAGCAGGTGCAAGGCCGGGTAATTTTTTCATTTTATTTGTGGAGATGAGAAAAAAGACATAGTCACTTGTGACTTGTCCCTTGCGGCTAGCCCACACATACAGATACCCATTTGTGTACATTGTATTTCAGGGCTAATGCTATAGAGGTCAAGACACTAGCCTGCCTTAGAGCAGGTTTGGCTGCAAGTGTTCGGCTCCATTCAGGAGCTTTGGCTCAAATGCCCACAATACTAAGGGTCCATTTATCTATAGACCGCTGTCTAGCAACCTGAGACAGCGCCGACTGTCAAAGAAAGTTATACAGTTGAAGGTTTGTAAAGAAAATAAAATAGTTGTATGTTTAGCTATCATGCTGTCTATATATTGTGCGTGGACAAAATTAACCGATCATCGAACGCTCATAACTTTCGCCGTGATGTTGTCAACCTCCTCAATACAACCCAACCAAGAAAAATAAGTAAAAATAATTTAAATACATGGCAGTGATCAGTACTTGGTATACCATCAATCAGCCTTAATAAAAAAAGAGAACACATTATGAGGTGCCTGTTGAGTGGTAATGATTTTTGTGGGAGCCGAGAAGCGATCGGTTGCCATGCACGCACTGGTGTTTAGTTAATTTTGTCCACGCACAATAGCTTAAACCCCATTAATCTAACTGTGTATTTCTAAAAATTAAGTTTATAATAAGTGATTAAACTAGACGGTTGTGCCTTGCGCATTTTCTTATAGAGGTGAGAAAATGGTTTTCCACTGTCATAGATGCAGGAGTAGCTACCACGGGAAAAGGTTACGTTGCCTACTCTAGGTAAAGGTCATCTACTCTGCCGCACCCCTCTCCGCAGCCAAGCGCGACTTAATGGTCGCTGTTGTCTTGGATTGGTAGGCAGCAGTTTCTTGGTAAACGGACCCTAACTGTTATGGTTTCTAGGAGATAGAGAGCATCACTTAGCAGTCATTGTACATGAAAAGGGGTCCATCGGAAAACAACTCTGCCAGAGAAGGACGAAGGAGGATATCATCAGAAATCGTTGGCCTTTCCGTGAAACCTTTCTACCTAGCTTTCACTTGCTTGCTTATTCGCCTGTCCGTCCAAGAAAGTCACTTGCCAAATACCCACAAATGACTGCTAGTTACTGAAAGCCAGTCCACCAGTACTGTACACTCGCACCCTACTGTCCCAGATCGCGGTGAACTGTATACCCCGTTTGACCGGAAGGAATCTTTGCCATGCCTAATCCTTCACCCAACTGAACCCCTTGAACAGGAATATGGTCGTTTCGGATTCGTATAAGGTATTGTCAAATGTTACCCCCTATTTCTATACAATCTTGTCTGCTAAGCCGGATCCTCTACCCACACACATACTAGTCGTTCGTGTACTTAGAAGAATAGGAAAATCAACTTGAAGGGAAAGGAAATGGGAAAAGGGTTAGATCTAGAGAGTGGGTTGTTGATAAACAGACTGTAAAGTATGCGGTTGGTAGTAGGTGGGGTTTGTGCGCATGATGACTATGATAAGGGTTATTCAATAGAAATCAAGACTAAAAGGTTATGGGGAGGAGCCAGAGGCTGACTTTGGAGAAGGGCAATAAGAATATACCTCTTTTAGATTTCACAAAAGAATTTACAGCCTTCCTCCGTTGTTCCGGATAGCCGATTGTCCGGATGAAATTTATCAAATCTGGCTATCCGGGATAGTGGGGTTTGCGTGTACTATAAAATCTCCTGAAATCCACTCTCTCCGGCAGCCCCTAATCTCTAGAGTTTGAGTCAAAGGTTCTCAAATTGGGTTAGTGCTTTCCTTGCATGATATAGGTTGGGCCATTTGGCAATCTTAGATCTCGTCAACCTGACAGACTAAGGCTATGATCTGTTTTAATGGGGCTGTTCCTTTCGGCCACCGTTTCTGCTATGAAAATGACCTTCTCTCTGTTTTGAAACGGTCATTTGTATGGGCTAACGAAACAGTTCAATCCCTACTGAACACGGCCTAATAGCTTGGGCGGATGTCACCATTTGCTGGGATATAGCACGCCCGTGGTGCACATAAGATGGTGGATTGCACGAGATCTTACTGTCCTAAGCTTATTTTGGGTTGAAAATTTTTCTCTTAGCGTTTATCTTAGCCTAGTGCTTCTCTTAGCTTAGTGTTAGCATAAAACCCATCCAACATTGGGTAAACGAGACATAAAGACAACCCCTCTCTATTGAAGTCATACACACATTAAGCATAAATAATAGGCACAATAAACATCATACGCACAAATTCATACCCACAATACCCACAAATTTTAAGTACAACACCCACAAATCATACGCACAAATTCATACTCAAAGATAAATTATATGAATGGGAATATTGTCTTATTCAAAGAGAATGGGGCCAGAACTGATTCCTGGCTTAAGAGCCTGTTTGGATAGAATAGTTCGATTCTGTTCTCCAACCGAAATAATCCTTTTTGTTCGGTTTCAAACGAGAGCAAAGGCGATTTCTACAGGAGAAACAGTCAGCCAATAAGTGAGGTTCTGCTAAGACAGTCATAATATGAACTGTTCTTATCACTATAGCAACTGCACTAGCCATTCCCAATGCGTAATAGTACTCTGTGGCTCAACTTTAGTAAAGTCTCAAGTACGGTTCTTAAATCACACTGCCGTACGAGTACTGTACAGTACGTGACGCACAAGCAAAGGGGTATTCTGCCGCAGGACGAGGCCAAACATAATTTTTCCATATTGGATTGGTATACAAAAAAATGCTGTCCACTGTATGATGTCTCACAATTTTCCAGACTTGTTTCCAGCATCGGGAACACTGGCTTATTATCCAGGTTCACTCTTTATCTCGGACATATTCTCCGGACTTTCGCCATTCCCGATGACCAGCAATCTGTTGTGAATAGGTAGCTTTGTAGCTGGGGGCCAGAAATGCGTACAGTCACACCTCGCTATCCCGGATGACAAGAGTGTAAAGAATCTGTCTGGGACAATGAGTGATCCGGAACAACTGGTCAAGTTTGGCTGTGAAATCTTTTTGAATTCAGAGCATTCCATACCAGACAGCGAGGTATCCGTATTGTCGAGATCCGGGACAGCCAGGTTGGACAGTAGTATGATATTCGAGGACTGCCCATAGGAATCCGAAAGAGATTTAGAAGTGGTCTTAGCATATTTTTCAAATAATATGGGCTATGATCTGTCGAGAGTACCTTGGGATTCTTGTTCTTTTCTGTACCGCCTGCGGTGTCCTATATATATACACAAGATTGACTTCCAAAGAAAACTCTTCGTCTCCCACATCCTTCTCCATTTTCTCCATTCTTCGTTCCATCCACACCTCTTAGAAGTTTCCCGAAACTCCTATTCCATGAATCCCTTCTTTCTGTTTCGTCCTCTTACACAGTTATCCTTATCCTCTGCAAACCTCCGCTATGCTCATACATTCATCCGTTTCCTAACTATCATAGTGCCACACTGATCTGTTCCAACTTCCCGCTAACCTTAGTCCCAAACCTTTAGCACTTCCTAGTGTGTTTCCTGAGTGTACCCAAAACATCTCCGGTATAGCTAACCTTCCGTTCAGACAACTATCGTCTCAACTCGCATGTTCCGCAACCCAACCTAAACCAAACCCTCCTTGTCCAAACATCCAGTGTAGTAGTAGTGTTGAAGATATGGAACCTTCGTGAAATCTAACAATTTTCACCCTAAAATCTTAGCATGTCGACTTCTAGATTCTAAATTTTCGAAAATCTTGAACCACCCCCTCACCCCCCTAGTTCAGACTTACAAGGCTCTGAAATCTAGAAACTTGCATACAATTGGTCAACCAGCCCTCAGGCTACAATTCTCAACGCATTAGGCCCCAGTTCTCAATGAACAAAATTACAAACTAACATGCTTCTACAGAGCACAATTCTATGAAAAATTATTTCCTACTTGTATCTATTAGGTTTCATATGTGTTGTTTCATTTTTCCACAATGATTATATTCTAGAAATTTGGAAAATATATTTCTTCTATTAACGTAATTTACGGGGTTCCCGCTCAGTACCCAGATGCCGCTCACCATGGCAACCACTGGAACACCAAATGTATATTTTATTATCTACACAACTAGTAGTGATACCATACTGAAAATTTGTTAAAA
>Ga0307509_10010880_pt1 | contig 11093 bp, 8 predicted proteins | sample 10_EM_MG_FD_202245 | JGI IMG/M metagenome (GOLD analysis project Ga0307509, IMG submission 202245) | Populus trichocarpa ectomycorrhiza microbial communities from riparian zone in the Pacific Northwest, United States - 10_EM | ecosystem: Host-associated > Plants > Roots > Unclassified | place... | reverse complement strand
CGCCGTCCCAACGCTGGTGCGGGAGGGGGGTGTTGGCTTGTCCTTTTGAACTCAGAATCCTAAGGTAGGGTAACTATAGGTCTTTATTCACTAATGGAAGGCTAAGCCTTCCGGTATGCCTAACATCAACATAATAAGGTCATTCAGCATAAGAATTATGGACTCCTAGAACCCTTAGAAGTTCCTATGAGGCCATGGATGGCAATATCCATTGACTTCATTATGGGGTTACCAAAATATAACGGGTATACAATGATATAGGTTATCGTAGACAAGTTCACCAAGATGGCACATTTCATACCGCTAAGGACGGAGGAACATATTAAGGAACTGGCCCTGATTTTCATGAAAGAAATCTGGCTCCTCCATGGAGTTCCTGAACCAATTGTCTCTGACTGAGATACCCGATTGACGTCTAGGTTTTGGACAAGCCTGATGCAACTATTGCAAGTAAAGCTAAACCTCTCTACTGCATTCCACCCAGAGAGTCATGGGCAAACTGAAAGGGTTAATCCAACACTATAACAATATCTAAGAAGTTATAGTTCATATCAGCACGATGATTGGGTATCGCTGTTGCCCTTTGCAGAACATGCGTATAATACTTCAATGTCGGAATCCACAAAGGAAAGTCCCTTTGAAATAAATTATGGATTCTCCCTACAGACTCAGTGGTCGGGAATAGTGTCAGATAACAAAGGAATACACCCAGACAGGGAGCTTGTCGTGAAGGATTAGGAAGGCACATGGCAAGAGATCCGAGAAATAATACAGCAGGCACAGGAATGACAACGGAAATGGCATGATCAAAAGAGACAGCTAGCTCTGGAATATGTCACATTAGAAGATGTCATGCACGGCAGAGCTAAGAAAGCGGCTTCGGTTATGCTAAACTGCAAGAACCTCAGTATAAAAAGGCCTATGGAAAAACTAGACCATAGGATGTTTGGACCCTTTGTTGTCCAATGCAAGGTTGGATCTAGGGCCTATGAGATTGAGCTGCCAGAAAGAGGGGACATCCATCCTGTATTCAATGTTAGTCTGTTGAAGCCCTATCATGAGGATCCTGTGGGCAGGCCTCAAAAGATGATACTAACACCTGACATAGTGGATAATGAGCCTAGCTATGTTGTTGCGGAAGTGGTTGATAGCCGATGGTATGGGAATCATAAGTCAAAATTCCCACACCGCTTTGTGCAATATATGGTTGCCTGGGAAGGGTATAGTCCAGAAGAGAATTCATGGGAACCGTTCGAGATGTTAGAAGAGCCCGCAATGCAAGCAGTGCAACAGTTCCATGAGAGGTATCTGTCTAAACCTAAAGACTATAGGGTAATAGACAATCCACACCGTGGAACTAAGAGGCGACGTTGACAGTCTGAGGACAGACCAAAAGAAGAGGGGAGTAGTGTAATGACCCTACGATAGATATGTATAATCACTACCACCTTAGCCCAAAAGGTATACAAAGAGGTAACCGAAGGTCGTATTGTCTAGTATACTTTAAATACAAGAATTCTGGTTCGCCTAAGGCAAGGCGTAGGAAACAGTAGAGTAGTCTTGGGCACTCTATTAGGCAGGGTAATCTTTGGGGAGAACATTTGCATAAGGTCAAGAGAATTAGGGGAATATTAGACGGATCTCCAAGACGACTTTGGTGGTCGACTGAAGGACTTCCGGAGCAGTTAATGGCATAAGAGGACAAAGTTACCCTACCTTGGGAATTTGGCCATTATGCCCATCGAACGCAGTTACCCTACTGAATTATCCAAGTTGCGCTAGCTTCACCGGCAAATTGATCCTAGAACTTAGAGGTTGATTGCCTCACATTCTATGGGCTCTTAGATGTTCATAGACGCACACGCATCTGTGCGGGGAGGCCCGACACCTGAGTAAGGGTGGCCTGAACATGCTATTGAACTTGGGCTTTGCTAACACCCCCCTCTGGTCCTAGCATTGGAACGGCACGTTATAGGCAGACGGCTGCATAGTTGCTCGTTTGCTAGTAACAGGAGATCATTGGAGCGGCTGCCATTATACCTTATATGTTGTCACTGTCCGTCCAACTGAATGTCGTTCTCAGAATATATAAGGAGAGTATGGGTAACCGCCAAAATGGGGGTCGCCCATATATGGTCTCTGCGGCACCTAGGAGTCAATCTTAGCCTACGGGTAGTAGGGTAGTCTTCCTAGTAGTACTTAGGTATTCCAAGGAGGCCAGGGCACTTTCAGGACAAATACCTCTGTGACCAGCCGGGACCTTCTGCCCTTGATTTGTAGCATTACTAGAGGTTGTCAATGGACTCTAGAGGTATAAGTCTTATGACGGTAGAGTATGTCCCGAGAGGCTAGCTATTGGTAGCGCACATTTAGCCAACTATTGGCTACATCTCACCGGGGAAGCATGCATGTCAATTTATCACATTAGATAGTCACGTAGATTAAATGATGATTTTCTTTTTCTTTTTTTTTAAATCATATGTTCATTGTTTCTACGGTACAAGAAATGACATGCATCTTTAACGATATGGGCAAAACAAAACCGAAAATCAAATCAACATTTAACTAAGGAGATAAACATAACCGGTTTCCCCAACGCGACCAATAATCGTCGCAAAGCAGCCGTAGCTCAAAGGAAAGTACAAGTCACCAACTAGGCTCGAGGGCCAGGGCTGGGCAGGGTGGTGGAGGGAAAGAGCGGGTTCAGGGGAGTGTGAAGGGAAGGAGCAAGCGGAGGCATTCCAGGGGGGAAACCAGTGGCAGTGGTGCGAATGAACTCCGCCAGTGCAATGAGCAGCTGCTGGTCGGACAAGATTGGGGCCTCGGGGGCCAAGTCCGAGACCCCTTGGAGGAGGTGGGATCTTTGACGGGCAGACGAGGAGCAGGATAGGATGGCATGCACGAAGGTTTGTCGGGCGTCGGAGCACAGAGGACAGGTCCTGTCGGTATCAGGACTATCCCATGAGGGGTGAGCCAAGTGGTAACCTTTACCAGAGAGCATCTGGTGGATCCTTCCCGCAATGAACTTGCCCAAACCCATAAAGGGATGGGGGCGTGTTGAGGGCGGATAGGGGTAGTACGGGGGGGCTGGGGCGGCAGACCAGTCAGAGTAGAGGAGCTGTTTGGCTCGTAGCTTGAGGCACGTGTATGATGGGACAACCCCAGGGACGGGGGGTAGGTAGTCCGTAAGGTGGAGGGAGATGGGCAGTAGGGTGACCACATCCTGGATGAGAGGGACAGCCGTGTAAGCCAAAGTGGTGATGGCATTGTGCCGGTATCTCGGATTCCTGGCCTTGTCCGCAGCAGAGCGCCAATCGAGATTAAAGAAGAGATAAGGTTGGGAGGTGATCTTTCCTCGTGCTACCACAGGGGCGCGGTGGGGCGAGAAGGTGGGGACGGTCTTAGGGAGACGTGCCGAGGCAGGGTTTATATCCGGGGGGGAGCAAATAAGCCTCAGGCCCGCAAGGCAGCGCTGGTGGCGTACAAGGGCAGATAGTGCCGGGAGACAGGCTTCCCTATGCAAACACGTGGTGTTGGTGGTGGAAAAGCAGTTGGTGATCCACCTGCAGACCTGATGCCAGAAAACTGACATTGGGTTCATGATAGCTGGGGGGGGGCTCCAAACAGCAGACCTGTACAGGAGGATCAGGGCCAGGAGCGAGCGTGCCAAGGAGAGACAAAGATGAGGGGGAAGGCCCATCCCCGGAGGGGAGAGGCGGCGAATTGTGACTAGCGCGGCGTTGGCGAGAGTGTATCTTCTGGAGAAATGGGACCTTGGGTCAAAGGAGGGGGTGAAGACAAAGCCCAGCCACTTCAGGTGGGACTGTGGATAGAAGAGTTGATTCTCAAACTGAACCGGGAGGGAGCACAGGGTTCATTGCTCCTTGCAGTTCTCCAGTGGATCAGCTCAGTTTTGGGAATGGAGAAGAAGATATTAATCGGGGAGGCCTTCCTCTTGAGTGACGAGAAGGACATCTGGAGGAGGCGAACATTGGTCCTCTTGCAGGGCGAGGCGACGGTCACAGCAAAATCGTCGACATAGGAGAGAAAAAGCGATCTAGGGATATCTAGATAAAGAGAGGAAACATATATGACAAACAGCAGAGGTGAGATGGGGGAGCCCTGAGGGACACCCACTGAGACAGGAGCAAATAGGCGGGGGGACCCTTGGAAGGTCAGGCGGCAGGTATGGTCCCTGAGGAAAGAGCCGACCCACTGAACTAAGTACGGGCTAACCCCTTTTCTGCGGAGAAGAGAGAGGAGGGAGGGAGACTCCACGTTGTCGAAGCCTCCTTTCACATCCAGGAAGAGAGTGGAGACCTTGTAGTAGAGGCGGTGGAAGGATTCAACATGGTGTTGTAGGACGAGGGCGGCATCAGTAGTGGATCTTCCGGGGAGGGACCCACCTTGGAGAGGGTGAATGAGGGAGCAGGTTTTCGCCTGTACTGAGAGGCGGGAGGTCACCACTCTCTCAAGGATCTTAGAGAGGGTCCGGAGGAGGACGATGACCCTGAAGGAGGAAGGTGAGTCGTAGAAGGGCTTACCCGGCTTATCAAGGACGATACCAAGTGATCTTTTGAGGAAGGGGGGGTGGAAACCATGGGCCAGTAGGGGGTCCAGGAGGGAGGGGAGAAGGGATGGCTTGAGGCGGTGTACAGACTTCCAGACCGAGTACGGGATGTGGTCGGGATGGAGGCGGAGGTGTTTGAGGACATGGAAAGGGCCCTGGATATCTCCTCAGAGGTGAGGGGAGTATAGTCCTAGTGGCGTATGAGGCGGAGAAGGGGGGAAGGTAGGGGTTTGGGAGGAAAAAAGTGGTGAAGGAGCGTCTCTGCTACCTTGGCTGGGTTAAAGGCCCCTGGCAAATCCGGGAACCTTGGTGGCGGGTGACCAAACGCGAACCTCTTGGCTGTCCAGAGGGAGTGTGGAGTAGCCGAGGATAAGAAGCTCGACCAGTGTGCTTTCTTGGTTGAGGCAATGGCCTTGAAGTATATTCTCCTCTAGCTCTTCACATTGCTCCAGTTGAGGGGGGATGGGTCGAGGCGAGATGTCCTTGCAAACTTGTGATACTCCCTTCTCAGGGACGTAGATTAAATGATGAACTGCATAGCTTTTATAGACGAAACTACCACTGGGCCAGTGAGTCCACCACCTAGGTATTGATTCTGGTTGTTGTCATAATAGTTAGCCACTGGTATGACTTCGATAGGAAGAGTTTTTCTACATGCGGTTGTATTGGAGATACATTGCAGAAACTCATATCCTATTGACGGAGTTAAGTGTACACGAGTTGGTCTGATACTTCCGGCAGGATAATTCCTGATAGAGGCTAGACCTCAGACAAGCCCTGAGCAGGACAGGGTACTCGTACAAGATTGGAGTAGTGGTGAATGTCAAAGGCTTATATCTGATATCTACTTAAGTTTAAGCGTTTGGCATTCTACTTCGATAACCAACTTTTCCTCGAGAGAACTAACTGAGTAAAGCTTCGAGCTTAACGATATTAAGTTTTACAGTTTGATTCTTTTGAATTATTTACCTCATCTTTATCTTCCGCTTTGAGTGTTTGGTGCAGTCGCAACTTTAGAGTTCACCTCTCTATAGGGTACCCCCGTTACACGACCGGACCAAAACTCAAAGTAGAAGATAAAGATAGAGTAAATAATTCACGAAGAATAAAAACAGTCAAACTTCCTATAGTTAAGCTCCAAGCTTCACTCAATTAGTTCTCTCAAGGAAAAGTTGGTTGTCGAAGTAGAATGCCAAATGCTTAAACTTAAGTAGATATCAGCTTTAAGCCTTTGACATTCACCATTACTCCGACCTTATGCGAGCACCCTGTCCGGCTCAGTGTTGTCCGAGGTCTACCCACCATCAGGAATTATCCTGCCAGAAGCATTGGACCAGCTCTGGTATGCTTAACTCCGTCTATAGGATATGAGTTTCTGCAATATGTAGCAATCTCGGCTAGAGGGGTTGGTAAACAATATGTAACGACCTAATTGTGTTCTTATTTAAGATTAATGTGATCTTAAATATCTTCATAGAGCTTTCTTATCGTGCTTCTTTATCTTCTCCCCTATCTTAATAGCAACGACGTATATAAACTTGATATCAATTTAGACTTCTATCTTAGATATGATAATACATTCGAGGGTAAGGAATGTAATAATATTTAATTTATAACAATAAGTAATCTTAAAGAAAGGACTTAGATGGTTGCGTAAAGAGCTCTAATTATCATAAATTTTTTATTTTTTTTATTTTTATATTATTTAAATTTGTTTGCTAAGCTAAGAAACTAACCAGGTACAAAGGCCGTTCACCCCTCGGTGTGTCGCCAACAACCTCCTACTACAGTCTGTCCCATCTCCCTCCTGCTAAAAACCCTCTGACCCTGCCTGATACCCTCAGGCCTGAGGCAATATCCGGTGCTACGGGTAGAACACTACAAGCGAAAGAACATTCCTGAAAAATGGAACCAAAATCCTCCGCACACATACAGCCCATAAGAAAAATCCCCACCCCAACTGTGAACAACCAAGGAAAAGTAAGGAAACCTCAAGCCCGTCAAGAAGGGAACACCTAGAACCCAAGAACCGTAGACAATCCACTCTTAGCCCAGCGATAGACCCCTTTCTGACAGATCAGAGGAGGGACCAAGGAGCTACAGGACAAAGTCATGGCCTCAACAGCACACACAAAGGGGCGAAGAACCCGGGGCATAAAGCCCAGCCAAAGGCACAAACAAACCCCAGAGGGAGATCTGAATCCAAACCAAGACATAGGAGGTGAGTGGCAGGACAGAGTAGAGACCGTAGGCCCACCGGAAACAGGACCGGGGGAGGTCTATGTCTCGCGAGGAACAGAGGTGGCAGCATGATACCCCTAGGAACAAGAGAAGTTCACCACCACGCACTCAGCCATGCCAGATCCCAACCCAAGACCATAATGAGGGAACAGAGGCTAGGTGGTGAGGGCAGTAGGGTGCTAGCCAAGAAGAGAAGGCAGTAGTGCGCGAGCCGACAAAACAATAGGAGCAGATGGAGGAGGGGTAGACCCAAACTGAGAAGTACTAGGAAAAGAGACTGAGGCGAGATAATGATTTTTCATCAATGCCAACCGTACCAGACAGGACTCTCAGGAGATAGTGCAATGCCAGAGAGCAAAGCCACCGGGGCAACTACTTTACCGATAGCCCGAGACTACGACCAACCCATTGACGAGGTGAGAGGGTTACAGACCGTGCAAGGGGTTAAGCGAGGGCAGCAAAACACAGTGCGGAGAAAGCAGAAGAGAGTAACCATGAAACCCCTAGACAAAGACTCCCCGTAGACAATGCCATCAGGAGGGAATCAGAGGGGAGAGGTAGAGGGGAGTAGCTTCACGCTTCTAGGCAACTAGACCATCAAAAAAAGGGAGAGAAACCGTCCGTGATGATTTCCCATCGTGTTGAGATTTCAATCGCCAGAGCTGTAGGGGAGAAGGTTTGTGGCTCTAACTATCATAATCCAATCTCCTTTATATAGAGACTCTTCCCACAACCCTAACCCTAGTGACTCTCCTTATTGAGTCACCAGCAACATACTTTAACCAATAATAAATTATAAAACTAATCATGTGAGTAAAGCGCTCACATGAGTGAAACTCGTGACTCCAAATAGAGTCATATGCGAAAGTCATTATATCATTTGTGACTCACAATCATAAGTCACCGATCAACAAAATATCATAATGATACGCAATTGTGAATCATGTGAGAACTATAAGTCAACTGATCTTATAGTGTGAAATATAACATACTTATGACTAATAACTATTAGTCATGTGAAACCATTCTTTCAAAGTCACGATTTGTGACACAATGCCTCTCCAATACAACTGCAGGTGGGAAAACTCTTCCTATTGAAGTCATACTAGTGCCTAACTGTTGACAACAACCGGAGTCAATACTTAGGTGGTGGACTCACTGGCCCAGTGGTAGTTTCGTCTATACAAGCTATGCAGTGCATCATTTAATCTAGGCGACTACTCAATATTATAATCAGACATGCAAGCTCTTCCAGTGAAATGTAGCCGATGGTTGGCACAATGGGAGCTACCCACAGCCAGCCTCTCAGAACATACTCTACTGTGATAAGACTCCTACCTCAAGAGTCTACTGACAACCCATAGTAATGTTACAAATCAAGAGGAGAAGGTTCCGGCTGGTTACTGAGGTAATTGTCCCGAAAGCACCCTGGCCTCCTAGGACTACCTAAGGACCTCTAGGAAGACTACCCTACTACCCGTAGGTGAAAATAGACTCCTAGGTGCCAGAGGAACCATTTATGTGCAACCCCATATTTGGCGGTTACCCACACTCCCCTTAGATATCCTGTGAACGACATTCGGTTGGTTGGTCAGCGACGACTTATACAGTGTTACGGCAGCTGCTCCAATGACCTCTTTTTACTAGCCAACGAGCAACTACGCAGCCGTCTGCCTATGACACGCCGTCCCAACGCTTGGGCCAGAGGGGGGTGTTAGCTAAACCTGCCCAAGTTCAATAGCATGTTTGTGCCACCATTACTCAGGGGCCAGATATTTTCTCGCAGATGCGTGTATACACATGAACATTTAAGAGCCCCTAGAATGTGAGGCAATTTGACCTCTAAGTTCTAGGATGACTTTGCTGGTGAAGGTAGGGTAACTTGGACTCCTTAGTAGGGTAACCGGGGTTCATGGGCATTATGGCCAAATTCCCAAGGTAGGGTAACTTTGCCCTCTTATATCCTTAACTGCTTCGAAAGTCCTTCTGTCATAACCTAAGGTTGTCTCAGAGGCCCGTGTAACATTCCCATAAATTCCTTGACTTTATGCAAACTTACTTCCGAAAGGTTACCCTGCCTTATAGAGTGCCCAAGGCTACTCCACTATTCCCTATACCTTGTCCTAGGTTAACCAGCTATTTGTATACTAAGTATACAAGATCATACCACCTCTGATTATGTTAGGCATACCGGAAGGCTTAGCCTTCCCTTAGTGAATAAAGACCTATAGTTACCCTACCTTAGGATTCTGAGTTCAAAAGGACAAGCCAACACCCCCCTCCCACACCAGCGTTGAGACGGCGCTGCATCGGCAAACGCCGCTGTAGTTGCGTCCCCTCACCAAAGACATGGTCATTGGAGCCCTCCTCGTAACCCGTATACGTCGCAGCCGCCCATCCAACCAGATCCCGTTGGCAGGGTATATGAGGGCAGACCTTTGGCGAGATTATGCAAGTGGTTTGACCCAAATCGGTCGACGTCGCATAAGGTTACTGAGCACTAAAGACGAGAGTCGCGAAAGTGGTCATTAAGTAACGGGACGCTTTCACCGACAATGGTTAGGCAACACATTCAATACTCCACGCTCTCGCGATGAAAGTCGCAGAAGTGAATGGTGTTGTCGGATGAGGTAGTTTGAGAAATCAGGCATACCCGCACTCACACACGTCAATAGTATCCATAGGATGCTGACAGAACCCTACGATAACGATATGACTATGGAGGGATACTGGCTATTGGTGCGATTATCATAACAAGTCAATCTTATGCCTCGCAGATGTCGGTTGCAGAATATGTCTGCAATGCTGAGTGGTTCGATAAACAAAGCTGGCCCCTTTGTTGGTTCGATCATGGAGACCATTCTGCGTATGCAAAATGGTAAGCAAGACTCCATGCCGACGAAGATGGATCGTAACCTATAGACTGATCTGTGGGAGCACCGTCAGGTAATTTCATGGTGTTGCAATTCGGAAGTCGAAGTGAGATAACAAAATTGTCAGGATCAAATGGTGTTTGCACTTTTTAGAAGAAGCTAGAGTTTGTTAGCAGGTACTTAGTATGAGAACTAGATGTAGCCCGCGACCACCCAGACGCCGCATATAAATATCGAGGTGCCTCCCGAGCTATTTGAACATTATCAAGCAACGGAGAAGAGATCTTATCAATATAAGTTTTTACGCACGAAAAATCTTTATCACTTTACCTACCTCTATTTTTAATCATTGAGCCTTCCTAGACAATCTCCATCTACGATTAAGATTATCAGCCTGAGTTATCTCGCAAGACTTTGAGATAGGCTCCCGCCTAACAGGTTACCACTTTGTATACCATTTGGGCTAAGGTGATAGTCATTGTAGCTACCTATCGTAGGGTCATTACACTTCGCTTGTTCAATTACCCTCCAAGTACTCTCTACCTATACTCCTAGGCAAGTTGAGATCTGCAGCCAGGATTTCCCTGCATGCAAATACAGACTCAAAATAGCAGCTCTACAGACAAGAGAAATCCAAGTACCAGGCTCTCCGTGTATGTTGATATTCATTCCTGCTTCTCAGATATACTGGGTCTTGTTGATCTTGCTTCTTACCCCGCTCCTCATACTAAATTGTTTACATTGATTTAAGACATTGCTGCCCAATTGGAATCAAAGAAGATGTGATCAACTTAGTACTTGGCCATATGAGTACTGTGGACTCACAGTTAACCTACCTTGACCAGCAAGAAAATCCTCAAACTTAGAGCAAGAATGCCTTATATTTTAGGGGCTCTTAAATGATCATGAGCGCATGCGCTGTCACACAAAGTGGCCCGTAGCTCGAACAGGGGCACTTGGAACATTCCTCCTGCTGGTCAATAGCTTATAATAATGTAGTTGATAAAATACTAGTAAAAGGCGATCCATATAAACCCTCTCATAACACCATATAACTCGCTGTAGTTCCACTGACCATTTCCTTCCACAGAATATATAAGGGGTATATAGGTGGTCGCCAAATATGGTATCACACATAAATAGTCCCTTCAGCATGCAGAAGTCTATCCTTGCCTATGGGTAGTAGAGTAGTCTTCTACAAGGTCAGCAGGTGGTAAAGGGAAGTCACGGTACTTCCAGGAGAGCTACTGTGATGGATAGCCAGGACTCTCCCCCTTTGATTTGTGTAACGACCCTACGATAGGTAGCTACAATCACTATCACCTTAGCCCAAATGGTATACCAAGAGGTAACCAGAGGTGGTATGGTCTCGTATACTTGATACAAATAGCTGGTAAACCTAGGATAAG
>Ga0307509_10010879_pt1 | contig 11094 bp, 19 predicted proteins | sample 10_EM_MG_FD_202245 | JGI IMG/M metagenome (GOLD analysis project Ga0307509, IMG submission 202245) | Populus trichocarpa ectomycorrhiza microbial communities from riparian zone in the Pacific Northwest, United States - 10_EM | ecosystem: Host-associated > Plants > Roots > Unclassified | place... | reverse complement strand
CGTCGGACGGCCGGGGGGCGGTACAATGACCAGCGGGTCCTAGACGATGCCAGAAACGCGGAAAGAGAGGAAGGGCGACTTTCGACTGGATGGGGGAGGTGATAGGAATATAAAATAATCAAGACCATAATCAAGACCACGGGAAAACAGGGTGACCAGCAAAAGAGAACACGTCGATGGGAAAGGGTGGGCGGAAGTAGTGAAGTCGATGACAGATGGGGATGGGAAAGACGAAAAGGAGGTGAGTGGCAGAGGTGGGGAAGGCGAAAGGGAGATGAACAGCAGAGGTACAGCCGAGGGAGGAAGGCGAAGGAAGGATGTGGTACAATACAACTTATCAGGGTTTCTTCGTTCAACATGGTTCAGGGAGGTCGCGCGACGCGTTCTAAATGGCGTTCGCGGATTGTCGCGCGCCATGTTTCATGCAGCAACCCTCTTGGACCTGGACCGAGAAGTGGTTGGGGGTCGTTTGAGGGTCTGGGTCGTGGTCTTGTTGATGGACCTGGCAGAGCGCCTCGGTGGAGGGGGAGGGGTGGACTCCAATGGGGACAAGGCAGAACTGACGGATAGGGCGTCAACGTCCAGCTTCTTGGTGGAGTCCCCGACTTGGGAACGGACTTTCTCAAAGACCTTGGCGTCGGGGGCTTCTTCGGAATCCACTGCGGTGTCCGCTGGGGAGGCCTCCCGACTCTCCCCCGCGTCAACACCTTCAGAATCGACGAGGGTAACCCCACTAACACCGGAGGAGGTCATGGAAGATGATCTTCGACGGTGTTTTGTTGCCCGGGTGGGTACGTTCAAGAGATCAGGTGACGATGAGGGGGATTCGGGTGAAGACACATGACTGGTCGATGGCACGTTGGAAGGTGCGTCGAGATCAACGTCCACGGGTGGCGAGAGGATAGAATCTACTGAAGGAGAGGAGTTGGGCTCGGTGGTGCCCTCGGTGGGATCGGAGACCTTGGTCTTGCGAGCACGCTTGGTGCGACGTTTAGGTTTGGCCTCGTCAACAGCTTGGGGGAATTCTGGGTCGATTTCTTTGGCCTTGCGCTTCCTGAGGATTCGGCCACCGGTGACGGGGTCATACAGATTGGGGTGGTATGCCCGTTGGTGACCCCTGAGGGTATAGAGCGCGAACTCGGCGTCTATCCAGTCCTCGAGTGTTTCGAGGTACCTGGCCTCGCGGGTCTCTGTCTCTGTTGGATGAAAATCAGGATGGATGGCCACATGAAAGGAGAAGTAGGGGGACGAACTCAGGAAGGTGTCGATGAACTCCGCAGTGTTGTTCATCATGTCAGGACGCCAAAAAGCAAGATGAGCGGGATAACTTGGATGGTGGTAAAGGGAAAGAGCAGCGACAACGATCACCCAGGAAGGGCAATCGGAGGAGAGAGGGGAAGCATCGTTGGGGGAGTTGGCGGACTCTTCGAGAAGTTGGACAACTTCGGGGCGTCGGGAGTGGTATTTGGGGGTGGGTCTGGTGGTCATTGCTGCAAAGCGAGCCAAGGGAGACTTGCTGTATCCCAAGGTGGTGGAACATGAAGCGAGGGGAGGGGGCGCGTTTTCGTTTGAAAGTGGAAAACGTTGGGGCATGTCGCACACCTCCGCCAGAAGCTGGAGGGCGGGACTGTGGACGGGATCTTCGCGGGAGGAAGAGGTAGGATAATGGACGAGTTCTGGGGTATCCAGGTATTTGGGCTGGGTGGAGTGAAGGGGGGACGGTGGTGCGTATTGGGGGTTGTGGATCTCCATAGAAGAGGATGGTGTGGTGGGCAGATTGAAAACAAGAGGAGGACGTGCGCGGGGGATGGCCCGGGGATGAGTTGGGGAGAGGGGGGAGGCTCAGAGTGGAGGAAGGGATGGAGGGCGGATGGAGGTTTGGGGGAGATGGAGGAAGAAGGTCAAGGACATAGTGCCTAATAAAAAGGCGGACTGTCGATTTGAGTGTGTGGCTCAGCAAGCCTGTCGGCCTATGCTAATTGGCGTCTGCTTTTTCCTCTTTCGGCCAATGATATTGATCCCGCGCAGGGCCCTCGACCATGCCGCCGTTTCCCTTTCAATGCGAAAGAGTACCATGGCCCATTCCTTCCACGGTCTGCTCCGTTAACCGAAGAGTTTGAAAGAAAGAAAAAAAAAGAAACGGTTATCATCATCACGATAATCCATCCGCCGTGTTGGATTCGCGGACCGGACGGATGAATCGTTCGGAACCAATTGGGCAATCACCGTTGGAAATTGAAAATCGATAATGAGCTCTGCTCTCGTCAGCTTATCCCTCACCCGTCCCATCCCCTGAGCTTAGCCCTAGACCACGCAGCATGGATAGTATATGTATACAGACGGTCTCTTGGTCGCCTAGTCCGCTTCCAAAGGACACCCGTGTGTTCCCAACTTCCAGATCAACGCTCAACGTGCACCCCAACACGCCCCCGACAGCATACATCCATATCGGGCGCACGTCCTCGGTGGGGAATCTTTGGGCCATTATTTCCACTCGATATCTGAACTTATCCCGACCCCAACGAGTCCCGCCCAGCCCGTACCTCCTCCCACTCTCCCCACGATGACGTAGATGATGGCCGTCCCTGAGCTGGCGGGGCCTCCTGATCCGCCCTTGACGGTCAGCCCAACCGTGTCCGTCAACCGTCCCAGCAGCTCTCCTATGCGGTCTGTCGTAGGTCCCGGCGGTATATTCACCGGCAGCCTTGTCTCCGCTGATATCTCCAGCTTGCGAACCTGCCGGATCCCGCGCGTAAGATTTTGAAATTAGCGGCGCCATTCAGCAGTGCGGAGGAAGGGATAACGAAGATCCTACAGTACCTCTCCAGCCCAGCGGGTCAAGGACAGCGCCTCGACTATCGCTTCTGAGTCCGACCTGCTTGCCGTAGGTCCGATCCCAATATCTCCCAACCACACTCCTACATCCCCGTATTCATCTGTTTCGCTCGATTGGCCTGCGAGGACGCTCCCGCAGAGCATAGACTCTGCCGCCTTGTTCGCCTCGGCGGTCAGCTCGTTCACGTATTTCTCGACCTCCCCGCTGGCGGGCACCCCGAGGATACCTTCCCCAGTTCCCGTAACGTTCACCGATTCTTCCAGCTGAATGTCTCGGAGGAGTGTGATGGTGTTTTTGATGGCCAAGTCCATTTTTGGTTTTTGGTTCACACGGCCGATTCTCTTTCGAGCGGTTACACCGCCGCTACAGGATCCGAGTCGGGTCGATTCTTGCGCTTGCAAGTCGCAAGCCTCCAAATCCTAGGGTTCCATGAACCCGGAAAAGACGCGTATGAATCGCATTGGGCGCCGTCGCACTCTTGACAAATCCTGAGTCAAAGCGCAGCTTTCTTGGGGCTAGTCGCCTGACTGATCCTTAGGACCACGTTTTGAATCAATTGGTTTCCTACCATCTCACGCAAAGCCCTTTCCGCCACACCAATCTAGTTCTGGTATCCGAGGCACTGCGAGGGTGAGCGGCGATGCTTACCGAGCAGCGGCAGTGCGTCTTCATTGGGCGTCCCCTACTCGCAAAGGGGAAAGGACTATGCCTGTATGAGCACTGCGCGCCAGGCGAACAATCATTTCAAACTTAGACGTTAGGCGACAAATCACATCACGTGCGAAGGAGGGTAGAGAACATTCAACGAGCGTTCCTCTCAGGATAGGTTCTGGATTCCGATCGTGAAGATACCTTGCTTCCCGTCGCGAACACGTTGTGATCTCTTGGAAAGGTGTTTGAGGCCACCTCAGAACCGCTGTGATTTGACACTTCCAATCGTCGAGAAATTCTGAAGCACACGAAAGGTGGCTTCGAAGAATGTCGGGGTCGTATCGAAGACAATATCAGAATGGTTGGTTAAAATGTTCTCTGTGCGGTGAGACCATACCTCCCCGCATCCACTACCGGAATACACGGTTGTCAAAGCAGGGCTCAGTATACATAAACACCAATCGTCGATCGCGGCAGGGTTCTGACGTCGGCATGCGTTGTCAAGTTCGGGCGAGATATTGTGCAGGGTCGTGAAATATGGTGCGAGCCAGGTATATACACAATTTGTTCCTCCGACTCCTCGAGGCACTATGAAACCTCCTCGCCAACCGCCTCGATGCTCACCAACTCCCTACCTTCCTCCACCATCTCCCCACTCTTACATCCAACGGCCTTGATAACACCACCAACCTCGGCCCTCAACACCGTTTCAGTCTTCATACTCTCCAAAACCACAACAGCCTGCCCTTTCTCGACCCTATCGCCCACGTCCACCTTAACCTCGACCACCAAACTCGGCATCGGCGCCTTCAGGGCTCCCTTACCCGCCCCCAACACATCTCCGCCAAGGGACAACAACCACTTCGGGGTTGGGAGGACCAGTGTAGACTTCTGCCCGTCCAGGAAGACATGTAACCGCTCCATCGTGTTCGGAGAAGAAGACGCCGGGAGCGAGGGAGGTGGAGGTTGCGAGACGACGGTTGTCCGTAGGCTTCTGCCACCCACAGAACTGAAAACCTCGTCCCTGGAGACGAGATGTGCAGGGACAGAGGTGAATTCCGTATTGTCGTTCACAGTGATATCGAAGATGCCAGGGGAAGTGGACTTGACCCGGACGGTATAAGTCTGGGACGCGTCCTCGGTTTGCAGGGTGACCAAACGATCGTAAACGTCTCCGCCAAATCGGCGGGAGGCGAGAGAGGTCCAGGGTGAAGAAGACGGGGCAGCGATGGGATGGTCCCGGAGGACCACGTACAGAGCGGTCTGTGCAAGCGCTTCTGGCGTTGGCGCGGGAACCGGCGGGAACAAGTCGTTGAAGTGTTTCTAAACAGATCCACGGAATGAGAATAAAAGAGCGGCTCGGGGGAGGGCATATACTTACGGGAATGAACCCAGTCTCTACATCACCCCGAATGAAAGCCTCGTTCCCGGCGAGGATTCGCAGAAACTCGACATTTGTTGCCACACCAACAACCTTGTACTCATCCAGAGCTTTCCGCAACACCCTCAACGCCTCCGTCCTATCCCTACCATGTACAACCAACTTTGCAATCATCGGGTCGTAAAACACACCAATCTGCGAACCCTGTCCGAAGCCCTGTTCCAACCGGACGGAGGGTTCGATATCCCCGGACGAAGACGAGTTCACGATCAAAGGCGGCGTGAACTTCGGGGCGCCCTCGGCGGGTGTCGTGGCGGGTAAAGCGGGTGCGAACACGTGAGTGGGCGTCGGGGTGGAAAGATAGAACAGGGGACCGGAGTCAGGGAGGAAATTGTTTCTAGGGTTCTCTGCGTAGATGCGGGCTTCGAAGGCGTGCCCCACGAGAGGGATCTCCCGTTGGGAGAGTGGGAGAGGGTTGCCAGCGGCGACCTATGGTACACGTTAGCTCTTGGATAGGGTGTAATGAGTTGATTGAGAAGAAGACGTGCCTCCAACTGCCACTGCACGAGGTCGAGGCCGGTGATCATCTCCGTGACGGGGTGTTCGACCTGTAACCGCGTGTTCCTGAGACAGAGTGGAGAGCACGGTCAGCTCGAACAAACAGACATACTCTCCGCTCACATTTCCATGAAATAGAACTGGTTCGTGTCGTTGTCAAAGATGAACTCCACCGTCCCCGCACCGACATAATTGACGGCTTTAGCCGCCTCAACAGCCTTCTCGCTCAAGTCCGCTCTCAATTCTGGCGAGAGGCCGGGCGCAGGTGCTTCTTCGATGATCTTCTGGTTCCGTCTTTGGACGGAGCAGTCTCGTTCCCAAAGGCTAACGGCGTTTCCGTGTTCGTCGGCGAATACTTGGACTTCGACGTGCCGTGGGTGGGTGATGTACTTCTCGACCAGTACAGTGGCATTGCCAAATGACTTGGCGGATTCGCGTTGAGCGGAGGCAAGGGCTTCGGCGAACTCCTTGGAAGAGTCGACGACTCGCATGCCCTTGCCTCCTCCACCATGGACGGCCTTGATCAAGACAGGGAAACCTAAAGAGCAGTCGTGAACAAGCGTTGAAAGGTCCAAACGTCACGAAACGAACCAATCTTCTCCGCTTCCTGCAACAAGAAACTCAGATCTTGATTGTTTCCGTGATAGCCGGGCACGCATGGAACGCCAGCGGCTGGGACTCGATAAGCGACGGTCAGAGACCCGATTTCATCACGTCTTACCTGACATGATGTTCTTGGATTCGCTAATCTAAAGTCAGTAACCTCGCAAACTGCAAGAATAGTCCTTCGCATACCTCTTGGATCCCATGCTGACAATGGCGCTTGACGGTGGACCAATGAATACGATTCCCTCCTCGGCCAAGGTCTCTGAAAACTTGGCGTTTTCGCTCAGGAAGCCGTAACCTGGATGGACAGCCTGCATATACGCATTCTGTGAGCATCAATTACAGTCGGGGGAGAGTATCTCACTTGCCTGGGCACCACTCCGATGACAAACTTGGATGATCTTGTCCATGCGGAGCTACACTAATTTTCAGTCCGATAGCTTGTGGTACGAGTCCGGACTACCCACGTAACTCTCAGACGAAGGAGCGGGTCCGATACAATAAGCCTCGTCTGCCTGCCTAACGGTTGTGAGAGGCACGTGGCTGGACGGGAGGGAGACTCACCAATTTGACGTGCATAGAGTCGGAGTCGGCTTCACTGTAAACAGCTACGGTCTTGATACCGAGCTTTCGTGCTGTTCGAATGACCCGACATGCGATCTCACCCCTATCCGAAAGTAATCGTCAGGAAGGTTCTGCGTACGAGTGATCGGTGGAGTACCCACCGGTTTGCTATGAGGATTTTGTCAAAGTGCGGTTTGTGGTGGGATGGGCCATCGAAACGGTTCGCTGTAGCACATACGTAATTTCTCACTCAACTCCGGGGGAGACGGAAAAGGTATCACTCACTCGTTGTTGCAAAATGCCTCGAAACCCCGGGAAAGTTAGGACCGGGAATCAGAGCCTGGCTGGTTACAGCGGAGGAAGTCGGGGGAAACCTCGTCGCTGCGTGGGCCGAGAGTATCTGTCGCCTGTTTAGGCCCGAAGTGGCTCTAAGAGAGCGATAGACGGCGTGGGTCGAGGCGGGATGAGATTTCGACAACATTGTAGGGAATGAAAGAGGCTAAGCTCCGGGGGCATTGGCCCGGAGCCACCGATCACGGGCGCCTGTGTGTGTTTGATGATTGGTACTTATCGGTCTGGTCCCAACTCAAATGCCACGTCCCAAAGAAGAAACAGAATCCGTGGGACACCGTGCTAGTGCCTGGGTATCCAATCATCGGGGAAGATCTTCCACGGTCGCGGATATTCCAGAGATTGTTACTGAAAGACTTGGTGAGTGGTCCTCATGATCCGACCACCCGTGGTGATTCAAATACGACCTCATCATGGGTCTTGCAATCGTCTCGAGTTGGGTGGTCACACGGGGGCCTTCCTTTGTACTTGGAATGCACGAGTGTCTTTTCTCACGCTTGCAGCGGCGGTGATATCTTGGGCGTTCGGTCGGGGAACGGGCCCTTTCGAGTGTTTGATGGGCCCCTTGCGAGAGAAGGAGAGGTGTAGAGAGATATATCGGGATTTACAATGGAGAGAGACGAGGGTTTGGGCCGTTCCGCGGTTTCAGAGGAAGGGTGTGGTCGGGAGATATTCGAAATGTATGAGGAAAAAACTTTCGACAGAGCTACGAACGATTATCTACAGGGTCGGATCAGATAGCCTGGAACGAGTTTACCTCATCCTTGATCCCCGTCGGGATCTGGGGTTCGCGATAAGAATTGAGAAGAGCAAGGGCGGTGATAGAGTAACGTTTAGCGAAGAGACTAGCAACGAGAGAGACCGTCGGAGATTCACGAGGCAGCAACAACAAGCTCAAAAGGCATCCAATTGAACGCCCGAATGCGGAGAGATGTCCCATAGGCTGGCGAGGTCGAAGAACCTCGGGCTAAACGCGGGGAGTCACTCGCACGTGACGGTTGTGACCGGTACCTCCTGATATCCCCTGCCTTTCTGGTATTTTCTGGGAGAGCCTGGAGCAGTCGTAACCTAGCTGGGACGAAAACTGGACGAGTAAGGGATCACGAACGCATTGTTCGCCCGATTGGGGAGACGGAAGACGCCGAGGACCATTGTCTGCCTAAATGGGAATACTCGGTCTTGAGCACTAAATCGCCTCTGGCTGTGAAAACATGGGAGAAATCATTTCCGTCCGTTTCTTGTCTCTCCACCGTCGTCTCCTCGTCTCGTGTCCTCTGCCCTCCTCCGCTTTCCTCCCTCGAGTTCAAGCAGAGCGATTTCGAGCACGGGAGACCTGATCCTAGCCATGCTGCGAGCTCAAGCCATGGACCCACAAGGCCAAATCTCTTTGGCTCACCCCGAATTCGAACCCTACTACCTCTCTCCGTCTCCCCCCATCCGCATCCGGCGCTCGACTCGTCTCTCCATTAGTATCCCTCAGCGACGCGTCAATCCGCCCCCTCCCCCTCCCCCACCTATACCGGACACTCGCCCCACTTACGGCCAGTTCCCCGTAAACGAACCAAGTTCGACCCGCTTCGCACACGCAAACTCGGACGAACCAATGCCCCATCAACAGGACCCAGAGCGGCCACCCCGGCCACCCAACAGTTGGATCCTCTATCGCTCCCACATGGCGAGGGAGCGTACAGATCTCGAGGGTCGCGCTCAATCCGAAATCTCCGCTATTATCAGCAAGGCCTGGAGGGAGGCGCCCCCAGATGTCAAACTGCACTTTGAGATGCTCGCCGAGGCCAAGAAGGTCGAGCATCAAGCTCGTTACCCTCACTATCGCTTCAACCCCGTCAAGAAATCTGACAAGGTAAAGGCGGTCAAGAAGGCCAAGGCGGCCAACGATGCCGTTAAAAAGGTGCAAGCCACGCGCAGCTCGAGATCCGCTTCCCCTCCGAAGCGAAAAGTTCGAAACAGCAAGACGAGATCTCCCACTCCTCCAAAGAATGATCCCGTCCTCTCCTTGGCTGATCAACATTTCGCCACATACGCCCCCGCGCCCGCTCCATTCTTCCCCATAAACGAGGATGTCCCTTCACCACATCTTGACGACGCTACGTCGCTTCCTCCATCCCCGTCAATGCTCGCCCAAATCAACCTCCCCAACGCCTCATCTTCCACACCCATTCCCCCCGTTCCCATGATTCCCGCTCCCCTCCAGAACGGCTCTATCCCCATTAACCCCACCCCCGCCCTGGGTCTGTTCACGGACCCTACCCCAGCCACAACGTCTCAGTGGACACCCGAGGACGTAACTGCCTGGTTACAATCCGTCTCCCCCATCGCCCCGGCCGAACCACAGATGACCGCTGGTGAGCCAACAACAACCGAACGAGACCACTTCCATCCTCCCGATGGGCTGGGCCAGAACGACTTGTTGTCGCCCATCGAATTCGAGCCGTTTAACCAAGTATGTATTCAAGCACAGCCGAACCGCAGCGCTGGCTAACCCACCAACAGATTGAATTCATTCCCTTCGAGATTCCTCAGCCTCAACTCAGCCTGGGTCTTGGGGATCAGGAATTAAACAGCTACCTGAACATGCTGTCCAACGTTCCAGATCAATCTGTCTTCCACCTCTCATATCCCCAGAGCGCACTCACCGCCGAGCCCCCATCGAGCTTGCAGTTTGAGTTTGGTACCATTGTGGACACGAATAACCCCGGCGATTGGGTACCCAATCTCGGCACTGACTCTCTCTCCCCTCCGGAGAGTACGCCCCACGCGGAGCAGCAGCCTTCGCATGACGCCCAAACCCTGGGGGTTTCGGATGTCGTCAACTTCTTCAACGCTTTCATCACAGACCCCCACTCGGACCATAACGCCACCGATGCTCACACTCCTGAGGAGGCCCCGACCCACCGGGTCTCGTCTTCTTCCACCGTCATAATCAAACCTGAGGAGGATGACGAGCAAGATGGGTTATACCAACCTCCATCGGGGGCATCTGCCGCTGAGAAATTACGGTCTGTTGGGGGCTGCTGGGGAAGGAGGATTCCGGTTCCAGTCGACGTGGAGGAAGAGGAGGCGATGGACTCGCCCCTCGCCGAACCTCAGCCTTGGAGCGTCAGAGCCGTTTCCTGATCACCCTCCCCCTGCCGTCGTCCAGACACGCTCGTCATCGTCTCCGCATAACGCATAGACCTCACTTAGTCCACCATGCTGTCTTACGGCCGCACTCGCCCAACGCTCACCACACCGCTCTCGCATCATGATCTGCTTCAGCTTGCAATGTACAAACAGACAACCCCCAACCACCCTGTTCACTAACGAAGCTGCATGTTTTTTACAGCTGCATGTAGTTTCCCTTCCTATCTTGTGTTATTTCTCACCTATCCTACGTGTTCTCTCCATCCCCCACGTTCCATGCCCCCCCGGTTCTCGTTTCCTAGTTCTCTGTTTCTCTCTCGCTCACCTCTCCTTACCTTGGTCACTTCCTTGCTGTCCTGTTCACTCCATTTCCACAGTGCTCACGAAAACCGCCAGCCCTCAGTGTTTTCCTTTTCCCCACCACCAGAGGCTTACGCTATCATACTTTTATTCTATCTTATTGAGGCTCGTTCTCGACCCTTTTTGCTCATTGCACACCAAAGATCCACCGTGTTTTCGCTAACACCCCTCTGCCAGTCGACAATGAATCTCGACCTCCACCCCTCGCTTTGTACATCTATCCCCTTGGTAATCCCCCCTCGATATTGTTTTCCTTTTCTCTCGTTTCCTACTCTCTCTTCTCCCCTGCTCGTCCACATTGCAGATCGATCTCATCTTGTTATCAGTATTCAAGCGGATTGGAGCTTACGTTCTGTCCTCCCTGACCACTTTCCACAAACTGGCTGGTCGGGACTTTTGCTAGCGTTTTCGTTGTGTAGAGATTCCTGCAATACACAGGGCTCCCCCCCGTTCGTGCACAGCGGCGTGTGAATCAAAAAGCATGAACGCTAGACCTCCCTCCAACGCTGTGTAGGCATATAAGGTTGAGGTCGTTCATTTTCGACCGATGACGTAGCCCGTGACCCCTCTGTGACCAGGGGGGAAATAGTCGAAAGAATTATATAATATCATGAGTTTCCGGGCAGGTCAAGAAAATCCAAGAAAA
>Ga0307509_10010878_pt1 | contig 11094 bp, 11 predicted proteins | sample 10_EM_MG_FD_202245 | JGI IMG/M metagenome (GOLD analysis project Ga0307509, IMG submission 202245) | Populus trichocarpa ectomycorrhiza microbial communities from riparian zone in the Pacific Northwest, United States - 10_EM | ecosystem: Host-associated > Plants > Roots > Unclassified | place... | reverse complement strand
GCCTCTGTGCGTTTCGAACGGCGACCAACGGGAATCCCAAAGGGGAGGAGGGTGGGGGAGGGGGCACGCCTGCAAAGTGCCGCTCCAATAAGGCCTACCCCTACTCCGTCCCCACCTCGATTCTTTCCAGTCTCCGAACTGTGAACGAGTGCCGCTTGCTGCGCCGCCTCGTGGCTTGGGAGTTGCACATACACAGGGGCGTCAAGCCAATGACGTGTCTTACAGGCCGGTCACTCTCTTCATGTCCACTCCCGCTGCAGCTCTCAATCTCGGTTCGGTACTGCGTTCCGGCGTAGGCGTGCCCATTGGCGTGCTGGCCGTGCTGGCCATGATCGTGCTGCCGCTGCCGACGATTGCGCTGGACGTGCTTTTCACCTTCAACATCGCCTTGTCCCTGGTCGTCGTGATGGCGGTGTTCTACGTTTCGCGGCCGCTCGAGTTCGGTGTGTTCCCGACCGTGCTGCTGCTGGCCACGTTGCTGCGGCTTGCGTTGAACGTCGCTTCGACGCGTGTCGTGCTGCTGCACGGCCACACCGGTTCGCATGCGGCCGGCAAGGTCATCGAATCCTTCGGCGAATTCGTCATCGGCGGCAACTACGCCGTCGGCGTGATCGTGTTCATGATCCTGACCATCATCAACTTCGTCGTCGTCACCAAGGGCGCCGGGCGTATCTCGGAAGTCAGCGCGCGCTTCACTCTCGATGCAATGCCCGGCAAGCAGATGGCGATCGACGCCGACCTGAACGCCGGCCTGATCACCCAGGACGAAGCACGCACGCGCCGCAGCGAAGTGCGCATCGAAGCGGACTTCTACGGCTCGATGGACGGCGCCAGCAAGTTCGTGCGCGGCGACGCGACGGCCGGCATCATGGTGCTGGTCATCAACATCGTCGGCGGCGTCGCCATCGGCATGATGGGCCATGACCTGGCGTTCAAGGATGCCGCGCGCATCTACACGCTGCTCACCATCGGCGACGGCCTGGTCGCACAGATTCCCGCGCTGCTGCTCTCGACCGCGGTCGCCATCATCGTGACGCGCATGTCCGGCGCGCAGGACATGGGCGGCGAACTCGGCCGCCAGTTGTTCGGCAATCCGAAGGCGCTGGCAGTTGCGGCCGGACTGCTCGGCATCATGGGCATCATCCCCGGCATGCCGAACGTTCCTTTCCTGCTCATCGCCGCGTTGTGCGGCACGGGCGCGTGGTTCCTGCACAAGCGCGCGCAGGTGCAGGCTGCCGAGCCGGTGAAAGCCGCGCCGCCGCCACCGCCGCCGCCGTCCTCCGAATCGAAAGAACTGACCTGGGAAGATGTGCAGCCGGTGGACGTCATCGGCCTGGAAGTGGGTTATCGGCTGGTGCCGCTCGTCGACAAGGCGCAAGGCGGCGACCTGCTCGCGCGCATCAAGGGCGTGCGCCGCAAGCTGACTCAAGATCTGGGCTTCCTGGTGCAGGCCGTTCACATCCGCGACAACCTGGATCTTGCGCCGAACGCCTACCGCATCAATCTCGCTGGCGTGCCGGTGGGTGAGGGCGTGATCTATCCGGAGCGCGAACTTGCCATCAATCCGGGCAAGGTGTTCGGCAAGCTCTCAGGCGTGGAGACGCGCGATCCCGCTTTCGGCATGGAAGCGGTGTGGGTCGAGCCTTCGATGCGCGACCACGCCCAGACGCTGGGTTACACGGTCGTCGACGCGAGCACCGTGATGGCGACGCACCTGAGCCACGTCATCCAGACGCACGGCCATGAATTGCTCGGTCATGAAGAAGTGCAGCATCTGCTCAACGCACTCGCCAAGACCGCGCCGAAGCTGGTCGAGGATCTCACGCCTCGCTTGCTGCCGATGGGTGCGGTCGTGCGAGTGCTGCAGGGGCTGCTGTCCGAACGCGTGCCCATCCGCAACATGCGCACGATCATCGAAACATTGGCCGAGCATGCCGCGCGCACGACGGATCCGGCGCAGTTGCAGTCGCACGTGCGCGTGGCGCTGGGTCGCCAGATCGTGCAGGACATCGCGGGCATGGCCACCGAGCTGCCGGTGATCACACTGGAGCCGGACCTGGAGCAACTACTCACCAATTCCCTGGCCGGCAGTAACGCTGCGACGCCGGGCCTGGAACCCGGGCTCGCCGAACGCATGCAGAAACGTCTCGCGGAGGCCGCGCAGCGCCAAGAGCTGACCGGCGAACCTGCGGTGCTGCTGGTGCCGCCGCAACTGCGACAGACGCTGGCGCGCTTCATGCGCACGGTCGTACCGAGCATGCACGTGCTTGCGTGGAATGAGATCCCGGATAACCGCAAGGTGCGGTTGGTCACGGCTGTGGGTCGATGAGATTCGTCACTATTGGCACTACGGTTGATAAGTAATCCATGAAGATAAAACACTACCGCGCCCCCGACATGCGCCAGGCCCTGCGCCAGGTTCGCGATGCGCAGGGGCCCGAAGCCGTAATTCTTTCCAGCCGCCGCATTGCCGGCGGTGTCGAGGTGGTCGCCGCGGTCGACTACGACGAAGAACAGACGGTGGCGACGGGCTACGTGCCCGATTCGTCATACGGTCTCATCGACCGTCAAGAGACCGTCGCGTCCAGTGGCCGGCAAGCCAGCGCCAGGCAACTCGTACCGCCGCAGGGCAAAGTCCTACAACAAGCCGCGCGTACCGAGAGCCGCGCGCAGGTGCAGCCGCCGCGCCAGGACGAACGCTTCGATGACGGACTCGGCGACATCGGCGAAGAATTCGCGGCGCTCGCGCAGCGTGTCGCGGTCCCCAACGACGAGGTCGCTGCGTCGATTACGGATTCTGCCATGAGCGAGGAACTGCGCACGATGCGGCGGATGCTGGAGACGCAGTTCGCATCGCTGGCCTGGAACGATCTTGCGCGCCGCGCGCCCATCCAGACCGAGCTGCTGAAGCAGCTCACGGTGCTGGGAATCGCGCATGACCTGGCGGCCGAGCTGGTGGCGCAGTTGCCGCCGAAGCTGGAACTTGCGGAGGCGCATCGCATGGCACTGGCCTTGTTGGCGCGGCGCATCGAAGTCGTCGCCGAACCTTGGGTGGACACCGGCGGCATCGTTGCGATGGTCGGTCCTACCGGCGTGGGCAAGACGACGCTGATGGCCAAACTCGCGGCGCGCTGGGTGATGCGCCACGGCCCGCGCGACATCGCGCTGGTGTCGGCTGACGCAGTGCGCATCGGCGCGCAGGAACAGATGCATACGCTGGGCCGCCTGCTCGGCGCTCCCGCTTATGCCGTCGAGGGCATCGGCGAACTGGCCGGCCTGCTCGAGACGCTTGGCAACAAGCGGCTTGTCTTGATCGACACCGCGGGCCTGAGCCAGCGCGACGCGCGGCTGGCGAGCGAACTTGAAATGCTGGCGGCGGCGCATCCAAACCTGCAGACGACGCTGGTGCTGTCGGCCGCGGCGCAAGCCGGCGCGCTCGAGGAAAGCATCGAGCGCTTCGCGCCGGCAAGGGCGACCAGCTGTGTGCTGACGAAGCTGGATGAGGCGACGAGCCTGGGCGGCGCGATCTCGATGCTCGTGCGTTCGCGCCTGCCGGCTGCGTATTGCAGCGATGGCCAGCGCATTCCCGAGGATTTGTGCCCGGCGCGCGCGCATCAGCTCGTCGCACGGGCGGTGGATTTGTCGCGCAAATCGGGCGCGACCGCGGATGAAGATCTGCTGCAGCGACGTTTCGGTTCGGTAGCTCACGCTCTGGCTTGAGAGTGCTCGTGATTCATTTATTTTTATAAGGCGACTTCGATGGAATCAATGCAATCAGCCGGCCTCAAGCGGCTCACGAATCCCGGCCCGGTGCAGGTGATCGCGGTCACCGGCGGCAAGGGCGGCGTAGGCAAGACCAGTGTCGCGGTGAACCTCGCCACGGCGATGGCTCAGGGCGGGCGACGCGTCATGCTGCTCGACGGTGATCTCGGGCTTGCGAACGTCGACGTGTTCCTCGGCATGTCGCCGCGGCACACGATGGCGCACGTGCTGTCGGGCGAACGCACGCTGGAGGAAATCATCGTCGAATCGGCCGAAGGCGTGCAGGTGGTGCCGGGCGCGTCGGGCGTCGCGGAACTCGCCAATCTCTCCGCCGCCGGCCACCTGAATCTGGTGCAGGCGTTCAGCACGATCAGTTCGCGCGTCGACGTGATGATCGTCGACACTTCGGCGGGCATCTCGCATGGCGTGGTGCAGTTCGTCCAGGCCGCGCAGCACGTGCTGCTGGTGGTGTGCGACGAACCGGCCTCGATGACGGACGCATATGCCCTGGTCAAGGTGCTGAGTCGCAACCACGACGTCACCCGCTTCAACGTGCTTGCCAACATGGTGCGCACGCCGGGCGAGGGCGAACTGCTGTTCCAGAAGCTGCAACGCGTCACCGGCAAGTTCCTGGATGTCACCCTGGAGTACATGGGGGAAATCCCTGAAGACACCTACCTGCGCCGGGCAATCCGTGAACAGCGTCCCGTCATGAGCGCATTTCCGTCGAGTCCGGCGTCGCGCGCATTCAAGAAACTGGCGCTCAAGGCCGATAAATGGCCCGTACCCGAGGGTCCGCGCGGCAACTTGGAGTTCTTCGTGGAGCGGCTGGTGCGCAAGCCCCAGGCGCGTCTGGAGGTCGTCAAGTGAGCGGCCCAGGGAATGGGTCAGGGAATGGACCAGCCACTGGCGTGAGCGCGTACAGCCCGAAACGCGGCAACCGTGAGTTGGACGCGATGGTGACGCGTCACGCGGAACTGGTGAAGCGCATTGCCTACCATCTGGCCGGACGACTGCCGGCTTCGGTGGAAGTGTCCGATCTGATCCAGGCCGGCATGCTGGGCCTGCTGGAAGCGGCCTCGCACTACACCGCGGATCGCGGTGCGAGTTTTGAAACGTATGCGGGCATCCGCATCCGCGGCGCGATGCTCGATGCGTTGCGCAAGCTGGATTGGGCGCCGCGTTCGGTGCATCGCAAGGCGCGCGCGGCGGCCGCCGCGGTGCGCGAGATCGAGGCGGAGTTCGGTCGCGAAGCGCGCGACAGTGAGATCGCCGAGCGCATGGGTGTGCCGCTCGTCGACTATCACAAGATCGCGCAGGACGCGGCGAGCTGCCGGATCGCCAGCCTGGACGACTCCAGCGGCGATGACGATTCGTTGCTGGGGCGCCTGGAAGACGAAACGGCCGATCCGTTTCTCGACGCCACCGAGCAGGGTTTTCGCGCGTCGCTGGCGGCAGCGATCAAGGAACTGCCGGAGCGTGAGCGGCTGGTGATGTCGTTGTACTACGACGATGAGTTGAACTTGAAAGAGATCGGCGCGGTTCTGAAGGTCACGGAATCGCGAGTGTGTCAGCTGCACGGCCAGGCGCTGGTGCGCTTGAAGGCGCGGCTGGTGGATTGGCGCGACCGCGCCGGCGAGCCGCAGGGCGATCGGCCCCGCGATCGATCCGGGGCGCGTGCCTGACGCGGAATAGAGGATTGGATCTGGACGTGATGCGAGCAGGAGTAAGGACGTGAGCAAAGACATGAAATTTCTGGTGGTCGATGATTTCTCGACGATGCGCCGCATCATCAAGAACCTGCTGATCGACCTGGGCTACGCCAACGTGACCGAGGCCGATGACGGCGCGACCGCGTTGCCGATGCTGCAGGCCGGCAATTTCGATTTCCTGATCACCGACTGGAACATGCCGGGCATGCCCGGGCTGGACCTGCTCAAGGCCGTGCGCGCGGATGCGCGCCTCGCCAAGATTCCGGTGCTGATGCTCACCGCCGAAGCCAAGCGCGAACAGATCATCGAAGCGGCGCAGGCCGGCGTGAACGGCTACGTCATCAAGCCGTTCACCGCGGTCACGCTCAAGGAAAAGATCGACAAGATTCTCGAAACGCGCGCCAACGCGGCGTGATTCCGCTCGACCCCAGAGCAACGACTCACAGTGATCAAGAGCAACCACTCAGAGTGATCACCAGCAGCGACCAACAGCAGCGACGCGGACAGGATTTGCAATGACCATCGGAATAGCAGCCTTGCAGCAGGAGTTCGGCGCCCACATCGCGGCGTTGGCCGGCGCGCTAGCGGCGGGCGACGAGGACCGCTTTCTCAGCGAACTCGATTCGCTGGTGCAGCGCCGCGAACAATCGCTGTTCGGCGAACTGCGCAAGCTGACCACCGACCTGCAGTCCGCTCTGGAACGCTTCACCGTCGACTCGCGCCTGGTCGACCTGGCCGAAAAGGAAGTCCCCGACGCGCGCCATCGCCTCGATCATGTGCTCAAGCTGACCGACGAAGCCGCGCACAAGACCATGGATCTCGTCGAACAATCCTTCCCCATCGCCGAGCGCACCGCGAAGCAGGCCGACAGCATCGTGGGCATGTGGCGCCGCTTCCGCTCGCGCAGCATCGAAGTCGGCGAGTTTCGCGTGATGCTGGAGCAGATGGACACGTTCCTTGAATCCGCGCGAACCGACATGGACAAGGTGCGCGGTAATCTGGGCGAAGTGCTGCTCGCGCAGGGATACCAGGACATTTCCGGCCAGATCATCCGCGGCGTGATGAAGCTGGTGGGCGAACTGGAAACCGCGCTTGTCGACCTAGTGCGTCTGTCGCGCACCGGCCCGAAGAGTGCCAAGTCAGCGATCGTCGAGCGCACCACTGGTTTCGGCCCAGCCATTCCCGGCGTGGACAACGGACCGGCGGTGAGCGGCCAGCAGGACGTCGACGCCTTGCTCTCCGGACTGGGCATGTGAAGCGCGCGTGACCCCAAGGCTTCGGCCTTGCCCACGCAGCGCTCACGGATCGATAGATGGACATACTCAGCCTAGTCGGACTGGTTCTCGCGTTTGCAGCGATCCTGATCGGCGCCGTATTGAAAGGCGCCGGCATCTCCGCGCTGCTGTCCAGCGCGGCGTTCATGATCGTAGGCGTCGGCACCATCGCTTCAATATGCGTACAAACGCCGCTCGGCGTGATGAAGCATGCAATGAAGATCCTGCCGTGGATATTCCGCCCGCCGTATGTGCAGCGCGGCGATCTGATCAAGCGGATGGTCGAGTGGAGCAACGTCGCGCGCAAGCAGGGCCTGCTCGGTCTTGAGCCCATCATCGAGAAGCAATCCGACGATTTCATCCGCAAGGGCCTGCAGCTCGTCGTCGACGGCAGCGAGCCGGAAGTCATCCGCAGCATTCTCGAAGTGGACATGCACATCCGGGAGCAGGCCGACACGCGCGGCGCCAAGGTGTTCGAAGGCATGGGCATCTACGCGCCCACGCTCGGCATCATCGGCGCGGTGCTGGGCCTGATGGCGGTGATGCAGAACCTCGCCGACCCGAGCAAGCTCGGCCACGGCATCGCCGCCGCGTTCGTCGCCACGATCTACGGCATCGGCTTCGCCAACCTGTTCCTGCTGCCGATCGCCAACAAGCTCAAGGTCGTGATCCAGAGCCTGAGCGAGGCCCGCGAAATGGTGATCGAAGGCATGATCTCCATCGCGCAGGGCGAAAACCCCCGCAGCATCGAAGCGAAGCTGCAGGGCTACCTGCACTAGCGGCGCCCAAGCATCATGGCGCGCCGGCACAAACACGAAGATCACGTCAACCACGAGGCCTGGGCCATTCCCTATGGCGACCTGGTCACGCTGCTGCTCGCGTTCTTCGTGGTGATGTACGCCATGTCCTCGGTGAACGAAGGCAAGTACCGCGTGCTGTCGGATTCGTTGAACGCGGCCTTCAGCGGCTCGCCGAAAACCCTGCAGCCCATCCAGGTCGGCGCGAAGCAGGTGGGCTCGGGTTCCGATAACCGCGTGAACATCGTGCAGCAGGCGATGCTGCATGGCACGCCGAGTTCCATGCTGGCGCCGCCGCCGGTGCTGTGGAAAGGCGTAGCGCAGAATCTGCCCCAGAACGTCCAGGAAGCGGCCGCCGCGCAAGCCGCTTTGCAGGCGCGCACCGCCGTCGCAATGCGAGAACTCGAAGCCGTCGCCAAGGGCGTCGAAGACGCGATGTCCGGTCTCATCAAGGACAACCTGATCCTGGTCAAACGCCACGGGCTGTGGCTCGAAGTTTCGATTCGCACCGACATCCTGTTTCCCAGCGGCGTCGCCTCGCCCTCGCCGCAAGCAATCACCGTGCTGCAACAGCTCGCTGCCACCTTGAAACCCTTCCCGAACCCGATCCGCGTGGAAGGCCACACCGACAATCGACCGATCAGCACCGCGGCGTTCCCTTCCAACTGGGAGCTGTCCTCGGCGCGCGCTGCGAGCGTCGTCCACGTATTCACGAAAGCCGGCATGGATCCGGCGCGTCTTGCGGTGATCGGCCTGGCCGAATACCGGCCTGAGCAACCGAACGACACGCCGCAAGGCCGCGACGCGAATCGCCGCGTGCTGCTGGTCATCCTCAGCGCCGACGGTCCTCCCGAAGGCAACTATGCCGAAGACCGCGGCAAGCCCGACGAAGCGGGAATCGTTGCACCGCCTGCCGAAGCACTGGCGCCGCCGACCGAAACGACTGTCGCGTTGCCGCTGCCGGCCGCGCCGATCGCAGCGAATAATTAGACGCGAACAATTAGAACGGCGTCCGCACAGCGCGCGACGCCTGGCATGCTTCCTGCTTTATCTCCGGTGAAGTTCACCCGCCGCCGTCAGCACTTTGACGCTGGCGACGAATGTGATGCACGTCACAGGAGATCGCGATGTTCGAAATACTGCCGAATCCCTCGCTCGAAACCATGCTGATCGCGGGCCGCGCGCTGCTGCTGCTGGGCGCGTTCTGGATCTTTGCCCTGGCGTTCGCGCGTTGGCGCCGCGCCGACGCCAACAGCAACGCACTGCTTGCAGCACAACTGGAGCGGACCTTCGCCGAAGTGCGCAGCCTGCATGAGACCGTCACTGTTCTGGGCGCACGCCTGGAAGCCATGAGCGAGAAGAACGACACGGACGCACGTCGCGCGCCGGCCGGCGTAGCCGGCTCACAGCGCGGCTACGACGTCGCCACACGCCTCGCACGCAGCGGCTCCGACGTGGGCGAACTGATGACGAGCTGCGGCGTGACGCGGCATGAAGCAGAGTTGCTGGTGCGATTGCACGGAGCGAAAGGCCGCGAGGCAATCGCCGCAACGCCGCCGCGTAGTGCGCGTCCGGCACAAGAAGAACGACATGCGGCGGCGCGCCAGGTTGCTGTACCCGCACAAGCGGATGCGCCACCGGCGAATACGCGTAAGCGGGGCTCGTTGTTGAGTGTGGTCGGCTAGGAGTTAGCGCGCAGGGGGACTGAACGCGTAGGTTGGGCTGAGTCTTCGAAGCCCAACATCCAACGCGGCCAAGAATGTGACCGAAGGAAATCCCGCGGGATTGGGCTTCGAAGACTCAGCCCAACCTACATCGGCTACGTCGGCGTTGAAGTTCGCTTCCCGGCGATGGTCCACGCAAACGCGAGGACGTGCGCGACCGCGATATAAAGTTCGCGCGGCACTTCCTTGCCGAGGTCCAGCCGGGCCAGCGCCGAGGCGAGCGCGGCGTCTTCTTCCAGCGGCACTTTGTGTTCACGCGCCACTTCGACGATGCGCCGCGCCACTTCGCCGCTGCCTTTGGCGGTCACGCGCGGTGCGCCGTTGCCGTTGTAGTGCAGCGCGACGGCCAGCGGTGGGCGTTCTCGTTCGTTCATGCGCGCACGTCCAGCAGGCGGTTCAGCCGAGTTCCGGCTTCACCCGCAGGCATGCCGTGCAGGCACACCACGCGGTCCACTTCGAGGCCGGCTTCGCGCAGCATCGATTCGAGTTCGCCGACGCGCGCCGCCAAGGATTCCACGACGCCCGCCGATTCGGCGCGCAACTGCACGCCGATGCGATGCCCTTGCAGCGTGACGCGGGCATGCAATGCGCCGATCGCGCCCAGGTCCATCGCGGCCTCGACCGTCCACGAATCCCCGGCGTACTCGTTCTTGCGTGCGTTGTTGTGGTCGATGCGCAGTCGCAGCACCGAAGCGCGATCCTCGTGCCGCACCGGCAGTTCCACCAGCATCGACTGGATGGCTGCGGTGTCCTGCGGCGTGTTAGTGATCTGCACCGTCGTCAGGCGCGACAGCGCGCCATCGGCCTGCTTCGCCAATTCGTTCATCTGCTGGCTCGGCGCATCGAGCACTGCGAGTGTCGCGGGCGCGGCCGGCAATGAAGTGAGCGGACCGCGTGCACCCGGCATGGGCGCGGGCGAGGAAGCATCGGACATCGCCGCCGATGGCCGCGCGCCTTGATCGCGCAGCGTCTTGCTGAGATCGAGCAGCAGCGCCTTCAAATCCAATGCGACCGCGGCGCCGGTGGCGCGCGTGTCGGTGCTGCCGGCGAGCGCGGCTTCGAGAAAGGTGCCGGAGCGCGCGATCGCGGTCTGCAGGCCTTTCGGATCGGCGAGCGTCGTCACGTCGGGGAGTGCCTGCCACAGGCGATTGACTGCCTGCGTGACCGCAGCGGGCAGCGCGTCCGCAGCGTTGCCGCTGCGTGCCAGCCACGCGAGATTGGACAGCAGCGGCGCGGGGCTTGCCTGCCGCGGCACATGCCGGCGCAGCGCATCGGAAGTGACGGCGCTTTCGGCCGCTTCCTCGGCATTCGTGCTTTGCAAAGTCTCCAGTGCAAGCACCGGGCTGTTGCGCAACACGCGCAGCGTCAGCTTTTCACCGTCGGCGGGAACTGCGCCATTCCCTGAATTACCGGAAGCGAGACGTGCTGGATAGCGCTGGTTGCCCATGGCAAGCCATAAGTCGCCGCCGCTGCCGTTGGGTGTACGCACGACAACAGCTTGCAGGATGGCGCCGATGCGCCATTCCGAAAGCAGGCTGCGGCTGAGTTCAGCCGGGCCGATGCTGCGAACGTTCATGAGATCCAGGCGCATGGCGACGAGGGGTGCTTCCAACGTGACGCGGGTCACTCAATTGTCGGCAGCGCGGCGGCCATCTTGAGGGAAAGGATGAAGAAAATTCACGCACCCCGGTGGCACCGCCGGCGGGCGTCAACTTGACATTTCATTGCCGTGCGCCGGCCGCCATGCCCCATTTCCCTGGCGCGATCTGCTCACGACGTGACTTATCTCACCTTTAGCAACTCAGTCAATTGCCGATATGAAACG
>Ga0307509_10010877_pt1 | contig 11094 bp, 6 predicted proteins | sample 10_EM_MG_FD_202245 | JGI IMG/M metagenome (GOLD analysis project Ga0307509, IMG submission 202245) | Populus trichocarpa ectomycorrhiza microbial communities from riparian zone in the Pacific Northwest, United States - 10_EM | ecosystem: Host-associated > Plants > Roots > Unclassified | place... | reverse complement strand
CCATCGTCGCAGCAGCAGACTTGTGCCGCATCACCCCAGGCCGCTTGTCTATGAATTCATCAACAGTTTGACGAAAGCGACCATATCAGTGTCCCAGGACGTTTGGGACGCTCAAGTTCGAACTTAGATCGTGATCAAGTCGATTCGGATTCTGGTCACCTCTGGTTCGGACTCTGCTCAGGTCGTTCTCGGAGGCTTGTCGGATTCAGATCGGTATGAAAACAGTTCGAGAGAAAAATTTGAGTGCAGGATAGGCTGGCCGCCAGCAAATGGCTGCCCGCAGCAGTCGAGGCGGGAATGCCAACACGCGTGACTCGGAACCCACGACCCTGTGGGGCGCAGGGTCTGCCTACCTCAGGCGGCGAACCGATCCATGTAGCCGCCGCGACCGCTCAGTGTGATGAACAGCGTGTCGGTCGCTCGTGTCGCGGCGACGTAGAAAAGCCGCGCTTCATCCGCCTCTGACTCCCCGGTCTCCGGCATGTTGCCCACGCCGGGCAGGGCGACCACGGGGAACTCCAGCCCTTTGCTCGCGTGCATCGTCATGATCTTGATGCTGTCGGCCGATGGGTCGAAGTGGCCAGTGCCCTTTCGCACCTGGTGCGGGATCCGCCGCTGCGACAGCGCGCTCGCGCACTCCTGCATCACCGCATAGCGACGGCAGATGATCGCCATGTCATTCCACGCCCGGCCTTCTTGGTGGGCCGCGTGGAGCCTCTCAGCGATCTCCTTTGCCTCGTCGCGCAAGCTGGGCAGCCTGATCACGATCGGCGCATGTCCTTCCCGTCCACAGCTGACGGGCTGCACCAGCGGGATGCCGTCCTCATCGTTGTCTTCGGCCCTGAGCAACTCCGGAGCAATCGAGCTGGCGACCTTGAGGATCTGGCGCGTGTTGCGGTAGTTGATCTTCAGGATCGTCGTGCGCCCTTGTGCCTGAATGCCCAGGCTCTTGAAACTGAACTGCCGGCTGCGCTGGCGCTCATAGATGCTCTGCGCATCGTCGTAAAGCAGCAGGAGGCTGTTGGTGTCCGGGTCGACCATCTGCGCAACCAGCTTCAACCACGCGGGCTGGAAGTCGTGCCCCTCGTCGATCAGCACGGCCTGGTACTGCCCACTCGGGATCTGGTTGCGCTCGACGCCGCGGATGACGTTCTCCACCATCTCGTCGAACATGGCCTTACCTTGCGGCGGGATCGGTTGCCCAAAGCTGACCAACTGCTGGCGACACCAGCGGTGGAAGTGACGAACGTGGACGCGTTCGGTCAGACCTTTGGCTTCCATCACTGCGGCGAGCTTCACCGCCAACGGTTCGTTGTAGCAGAGGACCAGCACCGGCTTGGCCCGTGTCGTGTTCTTTGCGAGAAGTTCGGCCCGGTAGCCGAGGATCATGGTCTTGCCGGAGCCTGCGACGCCGTGAATGACGCGATGACCATCGCCCAGGCTGCGCGCCAACTGCTCCTGCTGAAGGTCCAAGACCCGCATCAAGTCGGGTAGGTCGGCCTCGGCGTCGTTGTCGTCGAACAGCGCGCCTTGGGTCTGGACTCGGACCTGCGGAAACATGATCCAGCGCGCACGGTCCAGTTGCGGCAGCGACATGACACCGCCGAACGCATGGGGGAACATGTCCCACAGCCGCTTTTGAAAGACTTCTGGATCCGCCGTCTCTGTCATCTCGTCAGAGCAAATGACCAAGTGCGGCTCGATCGCCTCACCAAGACCGGCGGATTCGAATTGAAGGCGAGTGATGCGTGTCAGCACCACGCCGTGGCCCCAGGGAAAGGCGAGCTTGCCTCGGTGCGGCCCCTCCGCGTGGCACAGCTGCACGTCGCGTTGGAGGGCGTCGACGACCTGGGTGGCGCAATGGCGCGCTTGGGCCAGTGGGTTGATGACGACCTTCGGGCGACCGTCGGGAATGATTTCCCAAGCTTGACGAGAGGCATTTTGGATCGTCTCGAGCTTCCAGTCTTTGGTCTCGAGGATGAGCAGTCCGCGACGAGGATGTAGCACGACGAAATCGGGATGCGACTGCTTGGGTCCAATGGGCACGTCGTACCAGACGAGGTAGTCGTCGTCGAGCTTGCGCTCAAGGCGTTCGGCGAACCGACGCTCGCCCGCCGTCATGCGCGACACGCAGGTGCTGAACGACGGTATGAGAGTGGCCATGCGGATCGATCCTGAACGCTGGGCCGAATGTAGGGCGGAGACAGGACTGCCGCGACAAGAGCGCGGGATCATTGGCCGGACGAATGTGAAATCGGTCTCGGCTCCTGCTCGGTTGGGGGCGCAGCGCGTCGACTCCCTACCGCGCGACGTTGCCTGGGGCAGGCCGAATCACCTGTGGCCTGCACGCTGCTGATTGCCAACATCGGCGACTGCCGCTCGGCCCGCGCGGCCGGGGTATACCGTATCCTGAAGGGCGCACGCGCCACCATGGATTCCTGCATCCACAGCCGGTTCTAAGAAGCAGCGGGACATTGGCAATGACGTCGAACGAAGAAGACACCCAACTGAGGGCTGCTGCCTTTCAGCACGTACAGCGGCTGCAGGAAACTCATGACGCACTGAGCTCGGAGCATCTGTCGGCCGGCTTCATCTACCAGGGTGCACGCTACCCGCTGGTCAACCCGCAGCGCGGGATCTTCAAGCCCAAGGAGATGCGCTACCTGCTCTCGATCCGCACGGTCTACCCGCGCAAGCACGCGAAGATCTGGTACGACGATCAAAGGGATGTGCACCGACAGATCTTCGAGGGCGTCGACAGCGTTGACTACGCCTTCATGGGCACCGATCCGGACGCTGCCGACAACCGCTGGCTTCGTGACGCGTTCACGGAGCGGGTGCCGGTGATCTACTTCCTCGGGATCTCGCCAGGGCGCTACCAGGCAATCGTGCCGGCGTTTGTCGCCGGGTGGGATGCGCGTGCTCTGAAGGCGCAAGTTGCGATGGGACTGCCAGGTGAGAACCGCCTGAGCCAAGATACTGCGGAGCGTCGCTACGCGCTTCGTGTGGTCAAGCAGCGCCTTCACCAGGCATCGTTTCGAGACGCCGTCATTGCGGCTTATCGTGGACGGTGCGCCCTCTCAGGGCTGCCGGAGCCGATGCTGTTAGACGCGGCGCACATCATCGCCGACGGCGACGAGCGGTTGGGTCAACCAGTAGTGTCCAATGGCATTCCGCTGTCGAAGATTCACCATGCCGCATTCGACGCGCATCTCATCGGCATCGACCCGGACTTCATGGTTCACGTGGCGGATCGGTTGCTGTCGCAGAATGATGGGCCAATGCTGGAGGCATTGAAGCGGCTGCATGGCACTGACCTCCACCTTCCGGGTCGGGCCATGGACTATCCAGACCGTGACCGCCTTGCTCAGCGGTTCGAATTTTTCAGCAAAGCAGCGTGAGCCACTTCGGGAATGCACGCCGAAGACTGACTGCAGTCGGTCAGCTTCAAGCGCTGAATGTCAGTTCGCGGTCAAAGCTGGCTTTGGCGGCGTCCTATCGCGAAGGACGGCTTCACTTCGCGGGCCGACTGTCGGTGATGTGGAGCAGCCGAATGTTGGTTTGCCACGACCACATACCAACACTCTCGACCCTGATCGGTCCTCCCCTGAGGTTAGTCACGCCGCTAAATGGCTTGCGCTCAATACTTGACGCTGCGGCTTGCAGATCTACGCCCCAGGCGGCTCGCCCACGGTGACTTGAGAGAGCGCCGTCTTCCAATCGTGCAACGACTAGTGCCGCGCTTGTTATGCAGAAAGTTGGTTGGTGTGAGAGCCGTCGCGCTATGCTCGTCGCAGCATGCCTCTCAGTGCGAATTCACTTGACGGTCCTGTCGCTCTCTTTCGGTTCGACCCCATGGCGGTCGAAAACATGCGAGCACGCAATCGAAAGGAGAAGCTGTTCACTGCGAAGTGCTGTGGCGCTCCCGTCTCGATTCGCACGGCGGAGGGCAAGGTACCGCACTTCGTGCATCTGGCGACGCCCACCAACTGCGAGGGTGACAAGCGAGAGACGCCAGAGCATCGGCGACTGAAGCACGTCATTGCGAAGCAGGCAATGCACAGCGCGGAGTGGGACGTCGAGACCGAAGCCTTTGAGTTCAGTTCCGATACGCAGCGGGCCATATGGCGGGCGGACGTTCTGGCGCGCAAACCGAAAGGGACTGTCGCGTTCGAAGTGCAGCTGTCGAACGCTGACTTCGAACATATGCGCGAGCGTCAGGCGCGCTACAAGCGGTCCAGCGTGCGAGGGCTCTGGTTCGTTCGAACCAAGAAGGGGTTTCCCGTATCGGAGGAACTGCCCATCTTCACCGTTGAGAGCACGGAACAAGGTGACTGGGTTCAGCTTTCAACGCGGTGGGACTGGCCCGGCATCTGGAATCGCACCAGTGGCGAAGGCTGGATGGAATTGTCCGAATTCATTGAAGCTGCGCTGTCAAAGCGCCTGAAGTGGGCTCCGTTTCTGGGCAAGCCGGGCACTCCGCTTGACGCAGACATCGGCTACTTCGAGACCGGACGGTGCGCCGGCTGTCAGCGCATGCTAGTAGAGCCAGTGGCGGCGACAGCTTGCAGCGCTGAAGACGACGACTACCCGGACTTTCATTGGTTCGAGGGAATGAGCAGTCGCCGCCGGCGCACGGACTGGCTGAAGCCGCTGGTGAACAGGGTGTGGGCAGCGGCGGCGAACGAGACCAACGTAGCGTTTCGCGGTGCCGACGCCTGCCGGTGGTGCCGCACACAAGTCGAGCCGCGCAGGCAGGCGCCTTGGAAGACCGGGACGTTGTCGGCGAGGATTCTCTTGGGAGACCTTCCGAAGCCTGCGTTTGGCACCGAGGAGTGGAATTGGCTCAGACGATGGATAGTGGTCGACTGGTAGCCGACCATGCAACCCGCTACCCGCCGCTGCCCACCAGGCCTCTCTCGTGCACCCAGGGCTGATGCCATGCGCCGCGCTTCACCCGGCGCGCTATCTCCTTTCGGTATTCCACAGGCGCAGGCGGTCGCTTTCGCTTGTGCCTCGTGTGATTGCAGTGCGCGCAGGCTGCAACGATGTTCTCGGGCTGGTCGCTGCCGCCTTCACACAGAGGCACCAGGTGCTCGGCAGTGCACTTCAGCCGGGCGTAGCCTGAACGCTCCGACTTGCACCCGGGGAGTTCGAACGGCGTGGTCATCCACATGGCGACGTCACAGTAGAAGCATCGCCCATCTTGGTGTTCGAAAGCTTTGCGTCGACCGGATTGAATTCTTGTTGACATGAGGACTCCGGTTAGGAAAGTCCCCGTGCCTGCGTAGCGCCGCTCTCGGGCACCGGTGCATAAGGCGTGCCGGTGGTGCTGGCCCCTAAAGAGCGCAGCGGGTCCTGGCTTCCCAGCCAGACGCAGAGAGAGTTTGCCGAGTAGTCGAGACGAAATCAAGCTGCCAGGCTCGTTGAGCACGATGTCGTGGCGGGTGTGCGAACTTGCGCTGATTCACCGGAATGCAGGCTTGTCCGGGCTGGCCCAGGCCTGTATGGTGTTCTTCTATACAAGCACGCGAGCCCAAATGGCAGCTGAGAAGACGGTGTCGGTCAGCTTCAGAGTCACCCCTGAGTTCAAAGAACTTCTGGAGGTGGCAGCTGCCCGCGAGCAGCGCAGCCGCACGAACCTGCTTGAAAAGCTGCTCTTTGACCATTGCCGGCAGCTTGGGGTTCTGTCGACGAGCCCAGCAACCAAGAAGACAACAATACGGGAGACTCGATGAGCGCCAGCCAACTGCTGAGCCAGCTGCTGGACTACGTGCTGGAGCAAGACAAAGACATCGACCCACGCGGTTTCAAACTATCGACGCACAAGGGCTTCATCAAGGGCAAGCCTGACCTGCAAGGCCTGCCTGGCGTCGACTTCGACATCAAGGTCGAGGGCGACCACACCTGGCTGCGAATTGCGCGATTGGAAGCCCAGTCACCACCAGTACTGTCCGACAGCCGGTGGACCGGCGTCATCGTGGTCGGTGACGACCCGAACGGTCTGGCGCCACGCCTCGACGAAACTGTGCTCAAGCAGCGCTTGACACTTGCGCTCCAGCCAAAGCCCGCGGCAGAGCGCCCGGCGTACGAGGTCCAGTTCCGGGCTGCTGCACAGAAAGCCTTCACCGACTACACCCCTCTCTGGACCGCGTGGGCTGAGGGCGAGAAGCCTCGGCGCAAGACCATCGGCCTCTACGGCGACCTGTTCGCCATCAAGCATCAGCTCGAATCGGAAGAGACGGCCAAGCCGCACGAGCTGGTGTGGGGCGTCGGCGTGGCCGCGTGGAAGCTGCGCTATGAAGAGCGTTCGAGCGCCTCCATAGTCGACTTCCAGTACCCGCTGCTTACGCAGGCAGTCGAGCTCGCTCTGGACGAGAAGACGCTCGCCATCGAGCTGCGCCCGCGTGCGGTTGACCCGCGGTTCGAGTTCGACGCGTTCGCCGCATGCTTGCTGCCGAGCACGGCCGATGTCGAGAAGGCTGCGCGGGATGCGCTCGCCAGAGGCGCCGACAGACCGGTCAACCCGTTCGACCCTGGCAGCTACGAACACCTGCTCAAGCTCATCGCCGGCAATCTGCACGACAAGGGCCGATTCACTCCCGGTGCCGCAACGTTCCCGGTTCCCGGTGACGACCTGTTGATTTCTGACGCGTGGGTCGTGCTTGCTCGACCACGCTCGAACAACTATCTGCACGAAGACATCGAGCGGCTGAAGCGCAAGCTCGGCGACGGCGTCGAGATCCCGCTCGGCCCGCTGGCCCTGGTCACGCCGCCGGCAGACGAAGCGGTTGGCTACGAGCCTGTCTCTTTCCGGGGTCTGTCTGGACTGTCGGGTGGAAGCGGCGCAAATGGCGCGCCGAGCGAGTTGTTCTTTCCGCTCCCGTACAACCATGAGCAGGTGACCATCGTCGAGCAGCTGGAGCGCTCGAACGGCGTCGCAGTCCAAGGCCCTCCAGGTACCGGGAAGACGCACACGATTGCAAACATCGTGTGCCACTACCTGGCCACTGGACGCAAGGTGCTGGTCACCGCGAAAGGCGAACAAGCTCTCGAGGTTTTGCAGTCCAAGATTCCCAAAGAGGTGCAGCCGCTCACGGTGGCCCTCCTTTCTGGTGACCGCGAGGGCATGCGGCAGTTCCAGTCCTCCATCGAAGCCATCATCCACAACGTCTCGCAGCTGAACCCTGAGGTCGTGCGAGAGCAGATCCGCACCTGCCACAGTGCCATCGACCGCGCGCACACGGAGCTGTCCACGATCGACCGGCGTGTCGATGAAATCGCTCACTTGCAACTGTCCGATGTCGAGGTCGACGGCATCGAGATGCGCGCCCAGAAGATGGCGGAGCTGGTGCTTTCCGGCGCAGAGAAGCATGCGTGGTTTGACGATGAACTCTCGCTGGACGCGGCCCACGCTCCTCCGCTGACCGGTGCCGAAGCCGCCCAATTGCGCGAGGCCAGACGTCGGTTGGGCAAGGACCTGGTCTATGCGTCTTCTCGTATTCCATCCAGCGCAGCACTGCTCGCCGCCGCGGATGTTGGACGCCTGCACGAGGTGCTGGTCGACATGCGTGACATTGAAGCGGCGGAAGCCAAGGGCGGGCTCCTCGCATTGCGCGCAGCGACGCCCGAGGTGCTGGCCGACGCGCGGAAGATGCTCGCGCAGGTTGAAGCCGCAGCGGCACTGGCGAAAGAGTTGGAAGACACCGGCGATGTGTGGACCGCCGAACTCAGGAAGAAGTGCGGTCAGCCATCGTTCGTCAGCGAGCGGGGTGCGCTGGAGGCCCTGTTCGGCGAAATCGACTCGCTCATCGAATCGCGAGCCGAGTTTCTGAAGCGGCCGGTCGAAGTTCCCGAGCCTGCACTTGCATCGCAGAAGGCTCGTGAAGCTGTCGGTCGGGGGGCAGAGACCGGCAAGCCGTTCGGAATGATGAGCTTCGGCGGTGGCGATGTTAAGGAACAGGTCGCTGCCATCAAGGTCGCCGGACTTGCGCCAGCGACGGCCGACGACTGGAAGCACGTGCAGCGCTACACCCGGCTCCATGAGCAGGTCCTGTCGTTCAGCGTGCGATGGAACGAGTTTGCCGACCTGCTGTCTGTGCCGACCGTAAAGGGCGGCGTCGCCGCGCTGCGCCAAATCGAGCTCGTCTCGGTCAGCGCGCGCAAAGCACATCGGCTCGCCACCAACCACGATGCGCACCTGCCGCTCTTCGCTGAGCGCGTATTCGCAAAGCCACCTTTGCAGCAAGTCCGCGGTACGTCGGTGCAGTTGAATGAGGTCCGACAGCATCTGCGTAGCCACCTAACGCGCGCGGAATTGGCGCAGGCCGCGACACAGCTCGCAACTTTGCAGGAGAAGCTGGCAGGGACCTCTGGGCCGATTTCCATGCAACTCCGGAAATTCGTCGAGAACGAGCTTGGCAGCAGCACCGTGCAGGTCGAGCGCGTTGTCGCGCGGTATGCAGAACTGGTCAGCGAGGTCCGCCGAGCTGAGGGGCTCGCTCACGACATCGGTATCGTCAACGAGCTGGCCGCACGACTTGAACGGGCGGGTGGTGCGAAGTTGGCGACCAGAGTCCGCAGCGCTGCCGTTGGCTCATCCGGTGAGGACGCTGCCTTCCCCGTCAGCTGGCGTGATGCGTGGAATTGGGCCCGCGTGAAGGCCCACGTTGATGCCATTGAGGCACGCGAAGAACTGCGGACATTGGCAGCGCGCCGACGTGACCTGGAAGCAGGTCTTGCGAGGCTGTACGAGGACTTGGTTTCCAAGGCGGCTTGGCTATCCACGAAGCTCGGCGCTTCACCCAAGGTGCTGTCCGCGCTCGAGACCTATCGGACGGCGGTTCGCCGAATCGGACAAGGGACCGGCCCGAACGCCACTCGACACCGGCGCGACGCTCAGAAAGCCATGAACGATGCCCAGGGCGCCGTGCCGTGCTGGGTCATGAGCCACGCCAAGGTATCAGAAACTCTGCCAGCGCAGCTGGGCTGCTTCGACCTGGTCATCGTCGACGAAGCCAGCCAGTCGGATCTGTGGGCACTCCCCGCCGTGCTCCGTGGAAGGAAGATTCTGGTCGTAGGTGACGACAAGCAGGTGTCGCCGGACGGTGGGTTCATCTCGTCAGTTCGCATCCAAGAGCTGAAGGACCGCTTCCTTGCAGACCAGCCGTATTCGGCCGTTCTGACGCCAGAAAAATCGCTGTACGACATCGCGTCGACGGTGTTCGCGGCTCAGAAGGTCATGCTGAGGGAGCACTTCCGCTGTGTGCCGCCCATCATCGCCTACAGCAACACTTTCTACGACGGATTTATCCAGCCGCTTCGGATTCCGAAGGCTTCCGAGCGCATCGACCCTCCGCTCGTCGACATCCACGTGACGGGCGGCACTCGCGGCGTCAAGGACGAGAACAGGCTCGAGGCACTGGCGATTGCGGAGGAAATCGAGGCGCTGCTGTCGGACCCGAAGTTCGCCGGTCGGACGATTGGTGTTGTCTCCTTGCTGGGGCCGGAACAGGCCAAGCACATTGACGCGCTGGTCCGTTCACGCGTCGACGCCATGGAGCTGATGCGTCGTCGATTCGATTGTGGCGACGCTCGGTTGTTTCAAGGGAGCGAACGCGACATCATGTTCCTGTCCATGGTGGCGGATCCGGCGAACTGTCGGGCGCTGTCAGGAAACATGTTCGAGCAACGCTTCAACGTGGCGGCAAGCCGGGCCCGAGACCGCATGTATCTGGTCCGCTCCGTCCAGCTCACAGACCTCTCGCACCTGGACCTCAGGCGCGGTCTGCTCTCGCACTTCAGCAAGCCGATGGACGGCAGCGTCGACGAAACGAAGAGCCTCATCGAGGAATGCGAATCCGGCTTCGAGAAGGATGTGTACACGGCGCTATTCAGTCGAGGCTACCGCGTTGTGCCGCAGGTCAAGGCGGGCTCGTTCCGAATCGACATGGTCGTGGAAGGCGCGGACGACGCTCGGCTGGCCCTTGAGTGCGACGGCGACGAGTTCCACGGTCCCGACCGCTGGGCGGCAGACATGAGCCGTCAGCGCGTATTGGAGCGCGCGGGCTGGACCTTCTGGCGCTGCTTCGCCTCCACGTGGTCGATGCGCAAAGACGAGGTGCTCAAGGAACTGCTCGACAGACTGACCGCGATGGGCATCGAGCCGCTTGGCGCACTTGAGCGCGCGCCGTCACTGGTCGACTACCGCTCGTGGGCTCTCAAGGCCTCGAAAGAAGGCGCCAACGACGCTACTGCCGATGCACTGGAGGCCGCAATTGCGGCCATGAAGTGAACTCGGAATGTCATCGCGAAGGCTACCCTCAGGATCACGAGCTGGATGGAGGGTTGGCAGGGCGCATTGGGTAGAGCAGCGCATGTTTCAGCGCGACCTCCGAGTTGTTGTTAAGCGGGGATAAATCTCATAAAGTCTCAAGAGGGATCTTCAAGATCTTGACCCGCTCAAAGTGCTTGCGCGCCCACCGCGTGCACGTTGAAGGCATTCGAGGAGTAGCGGGCCTGCGTCAAGAATCACTGATTGGTTGTGCTCGGATCGCTCCGGCGATCCTTGGATTGAGCCCCAGCCACCATCGCTTTTTCTCGAGCGGTTTTATGACTTAGCAGAAAGTCTGGTCGAAAGAGCCAGACTATGCTTGAACTGGTAGTCGAGTGCTCATAGTTGAGCAAGTCTCCGAAGGCGCCCTCGTGGCGCCTATTGTTTTTTGGCGATCACGCCCGTCGAGCCAATAAGTCGCTAGGGTACGCGGCGAGCCGCGCCTTTTGCCCCGGCCGGCCTTGCTGCCTTACACAGCGGCCGAGGCGAGTTTCCAGTTCGGGTGCGGCCTTCTTCAAGCCCGCCACGAAGTCGCCCTTGTGCCTTGTGCACTGAAGTGCTTTTGCGAGGGTGCGGATTGATGGCCGGACGCCGGCTGCCTTCACCCGTTCGATCTCGAGCCTTCCGCGTACGATCGTAATAGTCCGACCAGTACCGCCCTTGACGCTCAGTATTCCGAAGGGCTCAGTCTTTCGTTGACCTCGGCAATATCGAAGGTCCTGGGGTCGAAGGAACCGCCGATCCAAGCCTTGAGATGCTCG
>Ga0307509_10010876_pt1 | contig 11095 bp, 8 predicted proteins | sample 10_EM_MG_FD_202245 | JGI IMG/M metagenome (GOLD analysis project Ga0307509, IMG submission 202245) | Populus trichocarpa ectomycorrhiza microbial communities from riparian zone in the Pacific Northwest, United States - 10_EM | ecosystem: Host-associated > Plants > Roots > Unclassified | place... | reverse complement strand
GATCTGGTGATTTGTTCATTTGTTATTTTGATTGGCTTGGAATCAACTTCAAAAGTCAGCTGCAAGCCAATCAAAATAACAAATGAATAAATCACCAGATCCATTAGTGTTGGCAGATGACCCCTCAGTTTTTGATCAGATCTATGATCTCAAATATTTTCATAATTTGTCTTATTTTAATTGATTTTATAGCAAAAAAGCGACCCAAACTGAGACAACACTACAGGCTGCAACCATGGGTATGGGTACAGGTTTGGCAGAAACCTGTGGATACCCAGATAGAAAGACATGAAACACAGTTTCAATGTCACAAGAAGAAACTGCCCCCTCATTGTCATATCAAAACAAGTTTTTGACACAGCAAGGAGGGGGGGGCTTCCTGTCATATTGAAATTTGGATAAGGGTGGGTGTGGTAGCCCTTTACCTGTAGATAGTATTAAAAAAGAGAATTAGCATATATACAATGTTATTTCAATAGAAACACATACCTTGTTTGGGGAATGGACAAAGCACATCCTTCCCTTCTCTGATTCTTCTTGTTCTATGCTTTTTGTCTGAGGTTCATTTACGCAGCTTGGTGGCAGCAAAAATGAACCCTTAAGCTCATTTTTAGAAGATGTGGGGATGTTTTGAGTGGAGTTTTAACTTCCATCAAAACCTGTTATAGTCTTGGTACAGATATGGGTTTTTCAGGGATATGAACTCAGTGACCTGTATCTGTACCCCAGTGGCATTCTGATTTGCAGATGAATCCTTATCATTTCCTCTTTCCCTACTAGGTTACAGGTATGCCCCTTTGTCTGGTTTATCATTATATAATAAACTAAACATCTTTGAATTTCCTGCTAATACTGCCTGCTCCACTCACACATGTTGAATAAAACTAGGGCTGGCAAGCAGCAGTGCCCTTTACCTCATTTAGATAAAGCATTGGACAGTATTCTTTCTGTGAATTTCTTTTTCTTTTTCTTTTTCACATAAAAGTTGATATGTCTGGTGATTTTTGTATCATCTGGATCACATATCCAGTGTTTTACCACGATTTACTGATTACTAAATTACACCACATTGACTATGAAAATTATACTGATGGCATACACCATTCAAAAGATATGCTTCATAGCTTTCAGAAAATCTAATTATCTCAATGGGAGATGGGGATGAAGCAATGACGATCCAACATTGGAAAGTTGCATGGTAAGTGGTGAAGTTGACATGAGAGATACAGATAAAAATAGCACACTTGTTGGAACTTCAAATCTGTTCATGAAATGTCATGATGAGCCAGAAAACCACAAATTCCTCTATGATCATGGTACAGTTACTCTCAGTATATAGGAAATAGATATTGCTGCTATAAAATAAAAAAAATGGGAAGGCCTCTTATACCTCAATGTTAGAAATATAAGATTTCACCACTTATAATGTAGCTTCTACTAACCTTGACCTTAAATAAAAATCAGGGAAAAAGCAAATTGATGTTTTTAGTACTTATCACCTCTTAGATTGTAAATTTGAAGATGATCAGAAAAGGTTTGGGGTTTACAATGTGTTATCAGTGTGATGGTGAAACACTGGTACCCATGGTAAAACACTTGGTATGTGATAGTATATCTTGTTTTAGATATAGAAATTTGATTTTGAACATGTTACATGCCTGGTTCATGTCCAACAGAGGAGATTCCTGTGTGTCATTCAAAAGCCATAAATCATCTAAATAACTTCCCAATTATTTCACATAATGAAAAATGTAATTGTACTATATATAAGATGAGAAGCATGAATATCTATCCAATTTCACATTATACAGAGGGAACAGACAGTGAGATCAAGAGAAAAAGTTGATTTTATGAATTCCTGCCAAAAAGTGATGTCAACAAAAGCCCTATAACCCTCACCTTTGGTAGAGAAAATACAGAGATATATCATGCAACATCATGTTGTCATGTGATGTAGCCTAGACAATGACATCAGTATCAAGCATGCTTGATAGTGATGTTATCAACTGAAGTCCACATCAGACTCAGATCAGAGTTGCATCAATATATGCATCAAATGCGAGTGCATGCTAGCTACACTCTAGTAGCTCATCCTAGTTATTCTGTATTTCTCATTCTACACCAAACAGTTGCACATCTTGTAGGAGTATATAAATGACTATTAAATTAACAGGTTCAATCCCCTTTACTTGTACTAAGTCACTAAGTCTATACACCCTTTTCAGGTAAGTGCTGCTTCAACAACACATCTATGTTATTCACCAAATATTTCTCCTACATCCAAAATCTATAACACTCCATAGGGTTAGGGTTAGCCCCCTACACTGGCAAAATTACAGGTATTTATTCAATAGCTGATTTAATCTACTCTATATATGTACATTCAATGACCATCAATAGCAGAAACAGAATAGCACTAATTAAAATGAATGAAGGCATGTTAGAAATAAAACCTACCATATATTGGGAGAAAGCAGCAGCTACAGGCAACTAAGGTCGACACCTGCTGGGACATGCTAATGACCTGTTACAAGTGTAAGCCCTCACTTGTCAAAGTTGATGCCTGCTGGGATGCACAAAATGGCAAGGACAAGTGGTATGGTACCTTAAAAATTGTTAGTAAAATACAGACAATGGTTAAATGTGTAAAACCAAGTAAAAAGACCTAAAAACTTGCCAATCACTTACCATAATTTGCTGACTCATCAGCCAGGATGAATGAGCATACTATGGAGTGCAGGGACCTCCAGTGTAAGACACCAGGCACATCCTGGCCATCTGTTGTGTGCACTGCGGCAGATGGCCACAAGGTACAAGGTGGTAGCAAAAGGATGACACATCAACAACATAACTTCTGTTTGTTCATATTTTCCCACAGTCCTTCACACAACACACAAAATGATGTCACTCTCGAACCATTCCTGAACCAATGTCATTGACACCCTTACCACCACCACTAGGCCTCCAAGGTGTGCTGCTGACGCAACACAAATGAACCAACAGCATGGGGGACATTAAAGGGGGGGAATAGGTGTGCTTCACCATTCCTCCACAGGTATATTGTTTATTAAAATGATCAATTATTATGTACTAATGTTTTTACTACCTACAGGCTTGTTTTAACACAACAAGGAGGGCAACACCCTCCTTGTTGCATCAAAAATACAGTCCTCTGCTCCCTCCCTTGCTTGAAATGCAAGATGGAGGAGGCTGTTTGTCCTCCACCCACCCCATCTCCCCACCCATCTTTCCACCACGTCCTCATCCACTGAACATTGAAGCTATGCCCATCTGGGCATGTTTTCAATGCTCTGCATCTGTCCACCACCTCCCCACCCACCGAACATTGAAAAAATGCCCAGATGGGCATGGTTTTGATGCTTGGTGTTTATCCACTATCTGGAACATCTGTCTACCATCTACTCACTCACCAAACATCAAAAAATGCCTATCTGGGCATGGTTTCGATGCTCAGCATTTGTCCACCCTTCTTTACCCACCAATCATTGAAAAAATGCCCAGATGAACACATTTTTGATGCTCTGCCCAAGGGGTTGCCAGAAAAAAAATGCTGGACATCATGTAGGGGGTACCCAGAATGGGCTTAAAATATTAATGGAACTGTAGAGTTTTGTAGCATCGAAGTGAGAAGGGACACTTATACCCCATGTTATAGCTTGGTGAACTGATTCCCCCTGCCCATGAACCAAGCCGTTGTGGGCAAACCCCAGCTATGCATTCCGAAGTTGACAGCTTGCCAGGAAATGCTGCAGATTCAACTGAAGCACTCACCACTGAACAACTAGAGGCAGGAATTGTAACTCAGCCAAGAGGCATCCAAAAAAAAAGAAATATTGCAGACCTCAATGTCTGCAATTGTGACAATGTTGTGTTCCCCAATGAAGCCAATATAATTGAGTGCAAGAGAGTTGGCTGCAAAACCAGTTGGGTAAGTTACCAACGTCAAGAATACTGTAAAATGCTCACCTAGGTTTCAGTACCATCTACAATGTGTAGTCCGGGCATAAGCTGGAAAGGGATGGATTTGCAATGCATGCCAGGCATCTGAGAGACGGGAAAAGCAGCAGTGATAACAGCTGACAAAGGCACTATCTGATTTGTACAATTACTATATTTAGTAGGCAAAATTATCACATGTGGGGTGGGGGGGGGGGGTCGCCCCTGCACTAAAAAATTATCCGATGTGATGTCCAGTTATTTTTTTCCAGCAACCCCTTGGCTCTGCCAGTGTCCACCATTCCAAACATCGAAACCATGTCCATCTGGGCATGTTTTCGATGCTTGGTATGTCCACCACCTCCCCACCCCCCAAACATTGAAACCATGCCTAGATGGGCATTGTTTTTGTCCCTACCCGCTGAACATCAAAAAAATGCCCAGATAGGCATGGTTTTGATGTTCAGCATCTGTCTACCATCCTGAACATCAAAACCATGCCCACCTGATGCTTGGCATGTGTGCACCATCTCCTTACCCACTGAGCATCGGCATGTGTCCACTACATCCTTACCAGCCAGACATCAAAGCCATGCTCAGATGTGCATGTTTCAAATGTTTGGCATGTCTCCACCACCACCCCACCTGCCAAACCTCAAAACTATTGCCATCTGGGCATGTTTTTGATGTTTGGCATGTGTCCACAAGCTCCCAACTTTGGAATCATGCCTGGATGGGCATAATAAAATTTAATTAAAAACCAATCAAGCCCTTAATATAATATATCTTATTTCATCTCAAAGGATAAATTATGACTTGAAAAAAATGATAACAATTGAAATGCATTTACAAAAAGCAGGATGCACAGCCATATTTTCACTCACTTTTGATGGTGCCTTAAATTGCAGAGGCCCAGGGGTAAAAGAACGAGTTACCCCTAAAGGGGACTTGTAACTTGAACCTCAATTTTAAGAAGAGGTTATTATTTATGATGTACAAACAAAGGTAAAAGGGAAAGGAATGACAAGAGGCAGGCCATGGTCGATGTGCTCCGAGTCGGCCAAATTTTGACCTTCCTCATTAGGACGACATGCTTTTTGGGGAAGGGTCGGCGATAGCCGACGATCGTAACGCTCACTCACTCACGGGAAGTCCCGGTTTACAGGTGTCACAGGTCTAGACGCGTCCCACTGAGCTTTGCGTATTTAACAGTTCCATTTCACTACAGTAGGTGCAATTTGGATCCCTTCCTTCATATTGGGACTTATGCGACGATTGGCCATGCTTGAGAAAAGGACTTGTCATAAGATGTGAAAGACAGTTCACCCGGCTCCTAAAAAGGAAAGTGGCCTGACGCACACAAAAAAATCACGCAATTTTAGGAACAGCTATAAATAACCAAACAGCAAAGCATATGTAACACCTTCAGCCGAGTCGCAGCAGTACACTGTAATGCAATTGGTTATAGCCGTTTGCGTAGATCCCCGCAGAAGATTCAGACACGTCACACTGCTGGGCTTGATGACCAGCCTGCCAGGGGAAAATGTGTAGTATAAAACGCAGTACATATCCAACTTGAAGGGCATAGTATTGACATTTTCGAATCCGGATTTAGAATTTTAGGTACATAATTATGAAAATTCGCAACCACTTGCAAGGTCTAGGCTCAACGAGCGAGACGGCTGGCAGCTGCTTTTAGGCCTACAAGGTAATGGATCAAGGCTCGAAACCAAAACGGTCGGAAACAACAATATATATTCTTCAGATCTTTGACGTATAGTCATTGATAATGCGGATTGTCATGGAAGCCCATCTGGACGGCGGCGTATGTTGACCATAGGTACGGCGTTTTGGCGCCGCTGGGCTTGTAAGCGGTTTGCCGACCTCTGATTTCATATCAGCTTGCTGACTGCCTACGAAATAGTTCAAGTCAATCTGTCGCGAGGAGAAAGTTTGTTATACCTAAGTCAAAACGTCGTAATCTGTCTTCAGACGAAGAAAAATAGGATTGCCTGATGAACCTGAATTCCATCGGGTCGCGTGCTACGAAGATCTTCAAGTAGAAGAAATCATAATCTTTGTTGTCCCGGTGGTGGAAGTACGTATCATTGTCACCTGTTCCAATGACTAATTTCTGGTCAGGTTTAAGCGGTGTTCCTGATGCCGCTTCATAAAAAGGCTCTGTAAGATATGATCGCATCATCAATTCAATTGTCAGGAGCAGAGAACGCACCAATGGTGAGGCCTTGCACGTCGAAAAGGTAAACGTACAGCCAAACATCGAAGGTGTTCTTGTTGATGATCGTTAGGGTATATGAAGCTGGGTTGTCTTCCGGTTTCCATGGAATATCCAAGAAAACATGTTGGGTTTTGAAGTTTTGGTCATTAAGAAGATTTTCGGGCTTTGCTTGTTCCGTGTCGGCCGATTCAGTTAGTGCTTCAAGTTCTTGACCCAATTCAACTTTGTGCAATAGGACAAGAAGTTTACTGGGGGCCAAATGGGTCCCAGAGGGTTCAGCAAGCTGAGAGTAGAACCGTGCTGCGCGTAGGATCGTTGGCTGGATGTCGTTCAGGTCTGCCTCGATATCAGGATATCCTTTTCGCCCAAGGTTTCTGATGCGCGTGTCATCCAGCAGACCCTTCCATGTCATACACATGTAGTCCTCCTCGTCTTTCTTCGATATCTTCAATATCGCGGTGGGCGTTTCCGAGGAGACTTTCCAACCTGAAATATCCTTCAAGTTCTTTTCCACATCGGCGGTACAGGAGATCATGAACGGTTCGAATGCGTCGCGTTCTTCAACAGCGAAGAAGAAGGGTGGTACTTTCAGGTTTGTCGCAAGGGTTGTGGTGAGATCATCTTTGTTGATGCTAACTACCCGGAGTTCACCGATCCTTGTGGATCCGTCTTGAAGACGGGATTTCATATTGGTGCTGTAAATTCCATATACGGCGTCGGGGCGAACGCCATGCGCTGCGCCTGCGCTGAGCAGAATTCGCCCGTCGATGTGAGCCTGACCAGTCACCAAGGCATAGTGACCCTTCTCAGCTGTCAAGTCGAATAGAGGACGGTCTACATTGCTGCCTGCGCAACGAATGTTGATGGTGGTGCTGATATGGATTCGTAAGTTTCATGAAAAGGATCCACAAGGATTTCGTCGTACCTTGACTGGATACTAGCTTGGACGTGATACGAGAACGACTGGACCGTCATGTAGTTGAGTGGTTGTTGCTTGTCGAGAATTTCAGATAAAACTTTGATCATCGCTTGGGTGAATGCCCCGTTCGCGCCAGCGTGTGCACTCTTATCTGGCCCCATAACAATGCAGGAGGACGGATTACCGAAATCAAATTTCTGGATTGAGCAGTCTAGGAACACAGACTGTAGAGCGATTAAATTCTAAAGTTTCGGAGATGTAATAACAGAACTCACGATATTGTTGCCGCAAAATGGAGCCAGGTCATCAAACATTTGAATGAGAGCGGTATCCGAGATCCCTCCTTGATGAGTTAACACATCGTAAGGGCAGATCATGCCAGCTGGACGTCCATTGACTTTCGTCGTGCCCGGAAAGCCAGAATAGTAGAAGATGATCGGATCGCCTCTGTTTGCGCTTTCTTTAAGGGAAGCGACCTTTCTCATGATTTCCTGCTTCGTGGTCAACTCAGCCTTCTCGAAAGTTTGGATCTTTTTCTCGTCGACCCCAAGCTTGATAAGAAACTCGCGCATAGCGTTCACATCTGGGATGGCACGATCGAAATGGGTACTGTAGGCTTCGTAACGGTCCATCCCGACAAGAATGGCGTGGATCTTGGAGGCAATGGCAGCCATACTGTTCTCGAGGTAGAGAACAGAAGAAGGAAGGAGTTGGTAGCTTTATATTGTCCCAAAACAGACGTGGCACCGCTCACATGATGACACGATAAGGAAGCTGAATGTATTAAACATAGCGCCCACTGTCAATGAGCCCACAAGTGTACGTTAACGATACTACAAGACGAACGTTATGTTACAATAAAGACATTGTTTAGCTATATGAATGTGACACCTTATCCCTTGCCTATCCCAACGTCTTTCACGATACTACACCATGAATACCCGTACAACTGCAGATGCTCTGCCTGAGACTGAGACGACCTCCTTGACCAACACCGCCGTCCTCCCTACGACTCGGACTCGATCCCTGGATGAGACGACCTCCCAGGCGAACACCGCCGTCCTCCCTACGGCTCTATCCCTGGATGGGACGACCTCCCAGGCGAACACCGCCGTCCTCCCCACAGCTCAGCCCATGGATGCGACAACTTCCCTAGCCAACACCGCCGTCCTCCCACAGGCCCAACCCATGGATGCGACAACTTCCCCACCCACCGCTGTCCTCGCACAGGCCCAATCCATGCCAAATGCAACGACCATTACCACCACCCGGAAGCGATCCTGGGTTGAGAGGCTGCTTGACAAAATAAGTATAAAGAAGTGCCCCAAACCAATGGTTCTCCTTGTTCACCTCTCTAGTGACAAACATCGACATGTGGATGACCTCGCTCTAAAGGTCGATGAACGGTTGAGTTCGCCACGATGGTCCGTTGAAGCCATGTATACATCCGACAACTACTCCACCTGTGTAGATCTCCGTCTTACTCCACTATGTCCTGACGGTCGGTTTACACAAATTCAGCTGTTTGTGGGTCTTCGTGATCAAGGTATGTAACCCAATGAATGTTGTGATTCTGTATAAGTATCATGTGTTAATATGCCTTCGTAGTAGACAATAAAGTCATCCCTATCGATTGTGCACCCCGATCGCCTGAGGACCCTCTCATCGCTGAGCTGACTAGGACAGCAACCTCAAGCCACCAAGTAGGCGGGGAGGCGAGCAAGGACCCTAAAGTCAATTTTAATATGAGCGCCCAGGGTACCACTACGGCTACAACAAAGGAACCGTTCATCCGCGTAGCCGGATCCCACATTGAAGGTGGTTTGTTTTACTGGATCTTATCCCCGCAACCGTCAATAAAAGAGGGCCTAGAGCGTTCGCTCCGGTTCCAAATCAAGATGCAGAAGACTCTTCCGGTCATGGCAGAATATCGTCTCGTCGCTCATTACCAGACATCACTCCTCAGGAAAGTTTCAGTTCCACCTCAAGATGACGAAATGATGACAATACACCTGAAGCCATTGTAATGAACGTCGGGTCAACTGGTGCACTGAGGTCGAGACGTGGGGATTCGTTTTTTGCGAATCTAGTAGGGGTTTTTTGTAAAATTTCTGGGTTTTACTTTAGCATATGGATTTCCAACAATTCAGTTTCAACGCTTTCCTATCTTGCCTCTCTCCTCTACCTGTTCCACATTTTGATAAGTAGCCATGAATGAAGGCTTTTGGGTTGTCCGATGAGCGGCAGACCACCAGCGCTGGGTAGAAATTTAAAAATGGCCCATTTAAAGGGCTGACTATTTCCTTATAAGGGAATTTTATTTTGGTGGCCTCGTTACATCACATCACAGTCACGAATTCATCACAGATGTTGAAACATTGCCATTTCACAACCACTGCACAATTTCCCTTGGTTCTTTTTGTTAATAAAATTTTATTTAATGTATATCATGCATTCAATCAACTGTATCTACCATAAAATGCTATAGTGATAGCATAATTATTGGAAAATGAAGAAAGATCTGTTACTCAGTGTCATCATAACTTGTGTCATTATTGATGCCTTCAAAATCAAACTCTTCATTCTCAGACTCCTCCCTGTCTTCAGCCCAGTAATCCACATCCCTTTCACATAAAGTTCCACTGCATCCATAAGAGCCTGTCATTTGTCATCAGCATACTGTACTATTATGACCATATGTTCAGTCACCCGTCATATGACCCTCTGAACTGAACATATGGGCATTTTGTCATCTGTCATGACAACAATTGATCATCATCCAAATTGAGCCTCAAAATGTGTGAAAATATATAATTTTGCCCCATGAGACATCACTGCCCCTGATGAACATATGTTATGTTCAGTCACCTGTAATATCTCGATCTGAACACCCAATCAAATGAACATGTGGTGTCACCTGTAATACCCCCTGAACATATGGTCGTAATAGTACAGTATTTGGGTTTAACACCCTGAAGATTGGGTGCACCTGCAGGCTGCTGTCAATATAGTTTTTTGCAACACATTACTACCTGGGTTTCACCAGAGACAGATTATGAAAGAAAGCTTCAAGGAGGTCTCAGGTTATTCCAGTTGTTCTGGGATATATTAACACTGATATTGGGTCTCATTCAGAATTACACAATCTTACATGAGATGCACATGTTCTTCAACACTACTGTCCAATTAGATTTAGATTAATGGGCTCAGAAAGGAACAGATAAGTTAATTGAATTATTTAAAATGCAACTAAATCAAAAGGAACTTAAGTCTACAATATTTGGAGGTAATTACAGACAATAGAGGAATGTCAGTGGGTTAATCTCAAGGGGTATCCAGAATGTTGATCCATGACAGTTTGGAAGGGGGGGTCAGGTCTTAAAAATTTACTACTTTTAGTAATGTAACATGCAAAATCTACTGCTTTACTTAGTTTGGGGCAGAAATGTTTTTATACCATGAAACAAGGGGGTTCCAGGATTTAAAATTAATATATCATGTCAAAAAGTTTTTTTAAGCCTAAAGTGAGGGACTAACTAACTAGTGTGTGAATAAATTTCCTGATATAGTAATATCATGTGATGATTTATCATCTTGCTGAAAGGAAAAGGTTCCCCATGGGTCTTAATTACTAAGCTTATGTAATTTTTAGGGTGGGTTTTTCCAGAGTTTCTCTGTTGCCTTGAGTGTCTGTGAGAATTCACAAGTTATATTTGAATCATATTACTTTCAAAGGTGGACACATAACATGTTGAATCATGTGTTCTCTCTAAATGTTCTGACCCTGATCAACTCCAAAAAACCTATGGAATTCTTAACCCCAAAATGATCTCTTATTCCCAGTCTAAGAAGAGATCATTTTGGAATGTCAGAACATTTAGAGAGAACACACAATTCAACATGTTATGTGTCCACCTTTGAAAGTAATATGATTCAAATATAACTTGTGAATTCTCACAGACACTCAAGGCAACAGAGAA
>Ga0307509_10010875_pt1 | contig 11095 bp, 7 predicted proteins | sample 10_EM_MG_FD_202245 | JGI IMG/M metagenome (GOLD analysis project Ga0307509, IMG submission 202245) | Populus trichocarpa ectomycorrhiza microbial communities from riparian zone in the Pacific Northwest, United States - 10_EM | ecosystem: Host-associated > Plants > Roots > Unclassified | place... | reverse complement strand
GCTATAAATTTGATTTTTATTTGATCATATTAATTGAATATTGAATTTATGAGCACTTAACTCATTAATCAACACATAAATTAATATTTCAAAATAAATGACGCTTATAGAAAGCCTACTTTAATTAATGCGAACCCCTACTACGTGATTTTTTATATTTTTTTTAGTTTAATATGGGTGTTCGGGTCAGCTTGCGCGTACCTCGACTAATCCCACGAGTCCTGAAGTTAATGACCATACAAGCCTCCAGTGGCCATCATATATAACGGACATGCAACATTTATTTTGTTAATTAATTGTTGTTCTAGATATTAATAACCCGCCAACTATCTTGACAACTCACCGACGTGACCCTTCATATTTCTTGTAAAAATATCATATTGTGATTTTATTAATTGTAACGCTACAGTCGACATGGATATTATTACCCAAAAATACTAATTTCCTCTTTGTTCGAAAATTACTTTTTAATTTTTAAATATTTATTTATCATTAAAAAAGTTATGAAAAAATCATTAAATTAGTGTGTAGGAGTTTTTTTTGTTTCTTCACCTTAGTTTTCAAGGTGAGAGAGAGGCACTTTGAATTTTAATAAATATAAAATATTATTTTAAATACAAAAGTTTTTAAAGCGCGTGTGCTAGCTGGTCGGGGTGTTTGCGTTATTTGAATGGCGTGTGATGTGTCATACAATGGCCTAATGGTGGCTTCTAGTGCATCATTTGAGTCGTCTCAATGACCCCACCATCCCTTAGTAGCACGCGTGGCAAAAAAAAAACTCTAGTTTCATGATCTTTTCTTTTCTTTTCTTTTCTTTTCTTTTCTTTTATCTCCCTCTAAATTTTTGTGCTTGCCTTGCAGTTTTTTAAAGCAGCCTTTTAATTTGTTCTTTCTTCATAATTGATTCTTGTTCTTTTGATTACTATTTATTTTAATTGAAATAATTTATCAAATTTGATTTTTTTTTTCAATCTCATCTTGCTTAATTTTTTTTTCATCTATCATATATGGTTTTCATTCTTTTAATTGCTATTTTTTAGTTTCTTATTATTACCTTGATTTATTTTATTTTTCAATTTCATCCCTCGTTATTTTATTTCATTTATTTTTTATACCAGATTTAACCCTTATTCTCTTGATTGTTTTTTTTTATCTTTTTCTTTATTTATTTTATTTTTTAATTTCAAGCCTCATTCTTTTATTTTATTTAATTTTTATACTAAATTTAGTTTTTATTTTTTAATCTCTATTTTTTTTGGATGATTGAGGATTTTGTTTCATATTTTTTTTTAGTTTGTCTTCTATAGGGTAACTCGATTTCATGATCCAGGTCACGAATTTAAAAGATTGGCCTAATTTGACTTTGCTCTTTTAAAGGTTTTTTTCAAAAAAAATTCAATTTTATTCTTTCATTGGAGTTATCTCATTCTCATATCCTGGGTAGCAGGTTAATCAAGTTAACCTGAGTTAACTCAAAATTTTTTATTGATTTTTTTTATTTCACCTTTCACGATTTAATTTTCTTAAGAGTTGACCTCCATTGTTTTTTTCAATTTTTTATGGAGTTATCCCGACCTCATAATCAGTTCATGAATTTGACATGCTGACTCGAGTCAAGTCTTTTTATCTTTTTTTTTAAAAAATAATTTTTCCTTTAGACTTTTATTCTTTGGTGATCTTTTGATTTGTTTTATGATTCTCTTTATAAGGTTATTCCATTCTCATTCAATTTTTTTATTATTATTAAACGAGAGGCTGGGTTTTTATTGAATCTGGGTTCTCTAGTCTTTAGATTTCTTTTGGAGGTTGGGTTTAATTTATTGAGTTAATAACATTAAAAAAAAAAGTTATTTCTTTCTTGAGTTGGATTCATTTCAACCAAATCAAGTTTTGAGATTTGGTTTTTCAGGTGAACAAAGAAATCTCTTTACGGAACTTGGAGATTCCATTTTAGTGAAATGGATACTAAGTGAGGTCTTAGAAATCAGAAAGTTCGGTGCTTTGGTGAGTTTGGATTAGTGGGTTTTAAAGAAAAAAAATATTGAAAATTAGTTTATCTACTTTTCAATCTTACCCATATTGATTTTTTAAGTAAGGGAGGAGAGATAAGCAATGGAAGAGTGTTGGGTTTATTTGGGAACGGGTTTGTAATCGTGTTTCTTGAAAACTTGATTATTTTATTAAATTAATTTTTTATATATTTTTGAATTATTTTAATGTACTAATGTTAAAAATAATTTTTTTAAAAATTAAAAAAAAAATTATTTTAATGCATTTTTAAACGAAAAGTCACTTTGAAAAGAAATTGTTACCATACTTCTAAACAGGCACTGTCGTCAGGGCTTCTAAAAAAACATACATTAAAAGGTTTTTTGAATTCTAAATTAATACATCAATTTTACATAATGATTTTTCTGAAAATATGTCATTTATAAACTATCAAATACATTTTTAAAATAGTTTCTAATTTATCAAATAAAAAATGGTGTAAAAAAATAGAAGTATCTAAAATAGATAAACTAACTTCCATATTTCTAAAAAATCATGCCACACAAATATCACTTTTGTTTTTGAAAAATTATTTAATATTTTATAAAAAAAATAAAAATGAAATTACAGTAAAAAAAAAAAGTTTGATTGTATACATCGTAAAATAGGACATAAAAACTTTCAATTAAGGACAGATTTTAATAAAGATGAATTAAAGGAATCAAACTAAAAAATTAAAAAACTTGTAGAGATACAAAAGTACATCAACAAAATATTCCATACTATGCGCAGATAACACGTGTCAATAATTTACGACTTTAGTGGCAATAACTGACGAAAATATGTAATGCTGATAAAAATTTAAGATATGTGATTGATATTGAAATTAAAGAAAAAAAAACTAAGAGCCATAACTAATGAAGTTTGGCTTGTGAGGCAAAACTCTGTAGATCCGTACAATGTTTTGCTTTTTTAAAATATAATTTTGGCTTTATAATTTGTTTTTTTTTTATCTATTCCTTTAATATTTAATATTGTGTTAATTTAGAATTGATCTTGGTGATTTGTTTTGATATCTATATATAAAGATCTTGTAGTGTTAAAAAAATGTTTCATTACTCAATTAATTTTCAGTTTGGCAAAATAATTTTAGTTTCATTGAATTATAAGAATTAGAGATTTTAGAATCAAATTTTAAACATAAACAAAAAGTTCAATCCCTTTTTTTACTAACATCAGTGATTGATTTGCACGATTAAAAAAAATTCATGTTTTTTTATTACTCATTTTTTTTATTTGATCATTTTACATTTTTTTTATTTGGGATTTGATTTATTTGTTTGTTTTGATTGCCTAAATATGAGATTCTCAAAGTATCAAGAAAATATTTTAACATGCGGTTAATGCCCGGTTTGACAAAATAAAATAAATTTTTGTTGATGTAAAATAATTAAATGTTAAGGGATTAAAGTTAAAACTAAAATAAATATGGTGGGTTGAAGTGAATAGGGCAGGGACAAATTGGCTAGCGAGTGCAACCCACCCACTAGCATGTGAAGGAACCACTGTGTTTTGGCGACGCGTGCACCTTTCTTCTATTGCCGAACACCACCATCCTTGGTAACGTTGCAAGTGGCGCGTGTGGATCCATCGGGTTTTAGCGACATGTGGCTTTCTCTAGTGGCCAAACAATGTCAACCTTGGTAGCGTTGGAATCGACGTGACAAGGGCATTATGGTGAGGTGGTGCATGTCGACGTAGGAGTGACAGTAAGGCTCCAACTACCTTTTCTTTCATTTCCTCCCTCTTTTCTCTCCCCTCTCCTTAAATTTTGCTTTGATTTATCAAATATTAAAAGATGTCCTATCATTTTGTTCTTATATCAAATTTGATCTCATTCTTTTGATCGTTATTTTTTTTTGTTTTGAGTCTTTTTTTTTAAATTGATTTTTTTCTCAATTTCATCATTCAAATTTGATTGATAAGGGATTGAGTTTTTTGATTTTTTTTAATGAGGTGATCCTTAGTCACGGGCTCGAAATGTTAACCTATGTTGGTATTGATATTTTTTTTAGATCATTTTTTACACTAATTTACTTTTTTTTTTAATTTAGTCCTTCAACATTGAGTTTGTTATTGAGCTTCATGATTTTTTTTATTTTTTTTATGGAGTTATCCTAGTTTTATTACCTAGATTGTCAGTTTCGCAAGTTTGTCGAGGCTGACTTAGGTTCTTTTTTATATTTTTTTAGGATAGAGTATTTTTTTCAGTCTTGTCCTTCAAAATTGAGAATTGAGCATCATACTTTTTTTTTAATTTGCTCTTTATGGGGTTATCTTGGTCTCACGACTTATGTCGCAGGTTTAACATGCTCACTGAGATTGATATCAATCTTTTTTTTTTGTTTTTTTTATCCTTCAATATTGAGTTGTCTAAAAATTAAGCTTCGTGATTTTTTTTTAACCATCGTTCTTTTTATCCGGACATCATGATCACTTTTTTTTTTTAATTCAATTCGTTTATTTTCATTGTTTTTTTATCATTTAATTAAATGACACCAACTTATTGAACCTAGACGAGTTTATCATATGAGTCATAGATTTATTTTTTACCTTTTCAAAACACACTAAAAATGCTCGAACATTGTTTTTTTTATAAAAACAAAATTATGAATTTGAACCATAAGTTATTGACTTTTTTTTAAAATAAAATAAGTTTTAGATTTTCAAAATTGGTTTTTAAAAAATAGAAAACACAAATGATAGAAAATAATTGTAAACATCAGTGTATTAAAAATTATTTTTTAAAATATTTTTTATTTTTTAAAATATATTTTTGGCCTAACATATTAAAATAATACAAAATACAAATTAATTTAAAAATTAAAAAATAAGAATTAAAAAACAATGAACCACAACGCGAAAAGGGGCGTATTAGTGAACACCTGAGAGTGGATAGATAGAAGCCTCTTCCTGTCTCTCTTTCTGTTTCGAAAAATAAAAAACAAGGTACAGATCTAAAAAGTGCATGTCAAAGAAAGCATGGATCGCGTTCTGAAAGCTGCAAGAAGCTCCGGTTCTCTTAACCTCTCCAACCGCTCTCTCAGCGAAGTACCTGATGAGGTCTACAAAATTTTGGACGCCGTTGGTGAAGGTGAAAAATGGTGGGAGGTAAATGTTTCTATAATTAAATCATAATGTTTTCATTTAATTTTGATTAACATAATTTAGTGTATAGATTCTTTAATTTAATTAACTGAACTAGCGGTTTTCATTGATTTGTTTACACAGAATGTGGAGCTACAAAAGCTGATTTTGGCTCATAATAATATTGAGGCAATAAAGGAAGACCTTAAGAATTTATCTCAACTAACTGTGTTGAATGTTAGCCATAACAAGCTCTCTGCGCTTCCAGCTGCAATAGGAGAGTGAGTAATTAATTTTTTTCTTCCTGATTTGTAGGATTTCGTATTTTGATTTTTTTTTAAATTTACGTGTATGTGATTTGTTTTGAATTTAATTTTTGACAGGCTCCCTATGCTTAAGTTATTAGATGTTTCTTTTAACTTGATTCAGAAAGTACCTGACGAAATCGGATCAGCAACTTCTCTCGTCAAGTAGGCGCCTTCTCCAATTAATGAACAATTAGGCTTGGTTTTATCCATATTTCTGGTTGCATTGGTGTATCGGTGTTTGTGAGTGTGTTTGATTGTTTGATGTTTTTTGGCCTAGGTTTGATTGTTCAAGCAATCAGCTGAGGGAGCTTCCGAGCTCACTAGGAGGATGTTTGGCTTTATCTGACTTGAAGGTAATGCTGAATCATGATTTATTGATGAATAGATGCGCTGATTTGTTTTCCTTTTTTAGCATGAGAATTCTTGCAATCTTCATTGTTGTGAAGTTTGAGCTTGAGAGGCTTGCATGATACCTACTGTTAATGAACCTTCACTTTTGGAACAACATTTTGTCTTGGCATGACATGGCATGACATCAGAATACATAAATACATTTTGTCTTGGCATGACATGGCATGACATCAGAATACATAAATACACTTGTCAGTGTCATCCATGATTCACATGAGACGTTTGCTGTGTGATACTTTTTCTCCAGGCATCAAACAACTCTATCACCAGCTTGCCTGAAGATCTAGCAAGGTGTTCAAAACTGACAAAAGTAGATGTGGAGGTATTACCAGGATTTATTATTTACAGAAGTCAATGATGGTTTTTCAGCCTTTTGTTAGATATATTTGGGGCTCCAGTTATGTATCAATATAGGATAGAAAAGTTCTGATTTGTTTATTATATCTTTGGTCCTTGCCAGGGAAATAAATTGAAGGTGTTATCTGGGAATTTGATGGCATCGTGGACCATGCTTACCGAATTTAATGCATGTAATTATCTGCAGTAGCTGTTTTGTTTCTCACGGCCTAATCCCTGTTTTCACATCTGTAGAAAATTTGAATGCTCTTTTTTTCTTCATGCAATCTGTGTAGCAAAAAACTTGCTGAGTGATATACCAGATAACTTTGGAAGCCTTTCACGACTCATCCGCCTTGACCTTCATCAGAACAGTGAGTGGATTATCTAAGAACTTACTATGCACAATGTCCTTTTTTTTTTTTTTTTCATTTGAACATATTTCTTCTGCCCATTTTAATAAGTTCTCTGCATTTGGTTTGCAGGAATCTCAACAATCCCTCCCTCTATAATGGGTTGTTGTTCCCTTGCAGAATTCTATATGGGGTTGTTATCTCACCCATTGATTAAAATAACATTTGAATTTTTCAAGTATTGGGAGTACAAATGTTACATCTTTAATACTCATCTGGCATCTGGAACCTCCAATTTTCAGGAACAACGCGCTGTCTACCTTACCTGCAGAAATAGGGGCACTTTCTCGATTAGGGACACTGGATCTCCATTCAAACCAGGTAGCTAGTTGATTAAATTTAACTTTGATATGAATACCTTTTATTTAAAGGAAAACTCTCTACTTTTAGTTATTGGGACAAGGCATCACTTTTCTTCAACTTCATTTGACAGGAAAACTGTTTAAATTATTGTGTCATATCAGGATCATGAAACTTTCATTTAATACTTTATTGACTTGTGCCAATTAACAATTTAGCTTTAAAAGGTTAGCTGGATTAGCCAACTGGAATAGTTCATATGGTTGCATGTTCCTTTCTATTCCATCAGACTTGAAATTTGTCCCTCGTGCATTTAATACTGCAACTATTTCCAGTGTTAATTAAATCAAGTAATAAAAGTTATGCAGAATGATGTTCTTCTATGGTCATCTAACCAACTCAGTGTAATGGATCATTAAAGTATGACTTGCAATCTGATTACTTTTTATTCATCAGTTGAAGGAGATTCCTGCGGAGGCATGTAAATTACAGCTTTCAATGCTGGATCTTTCAAATAATTCTTTGACTGGATTGCCCCCTGAACTTGGTAAGGTTAGCGCTCACAGAATGTAAAAAGATTTAATTCTTGTCTAATTTGCTTTGCATGCGATGCCTTTAGCTCAATTCTTCCCTGCAGCTCAATTCAATAACCTTTAATCCCATATTTCTTTCTCAATTTTCTTTATTTTGATTTATCCTATTTAGGCTGCCAGAGGAATTTGAAAATTGTGGATCATTTAATATTGAAATGACAGATGAATAACGGGTTATCTTGTATTTTGTTGCCTAGGGAAGATGACAACTCTAAGGAAACTCCTGCTAAATGGCAATCCATTGCGAACTCTTCGAAGGTGCAAGGCATGGCATTGGTTTTTGGTAGATGTTACAATTTTTCTATCAATAGGACCTCATCAGATATTTTTTTTTATCTTATTTACCAGCTCATTGGTTTCTGGACCCACGGCCACTTTATTGAATTATCTTCGAAGTAGACTCTCTGAAGGAGAAGGTTTGTGCATCCATGCACCATACTTGATAATTCCTTCCTTTTCTTGCTTAATTTGTTCTGCTGATGTTGGAATTCATATTCTTTATTCAATACCAAATTTCCATGATTTCTAATTACATATCGTTTTGAATAACAATGCGTTGCTTCTCATGTAGATTCTAAAGCAACTACTCCAGCGAAGAAGGATTTAATTTCCATGACAGCTAGATTGTCTGTCAGTTCAAAGGTACCATCATATCATTTCCATGTAACCTTATCTTGCAGATTATTTGAAATATTGAGGATATCTGTTCGCTTGTTTTTACTGAAATTACCTTTCATTAGCACATATACAATACTGTCAGCTCATCACTTTTGTCTACCAGCTTTCTCTGCAAAGAGGGGATTCTGGTAGTTGATTAAACTTAGGTGTATAATTTCAGCATCCATTTGAACTTACAACTGGGACCTGTACTTGCAATTTGCTAAACTAATACTGCCTATCTTCTTTTTTTGTCTCATTTGATATTTGTGCTTTTAGGAACTCTCTCTACAAGGGCTGGGTTTGAGTGCAGTCCCATCAGAAGTATGGGAATCAAATGAAATTGTAAAGGTTGATCTATCCAGGAATTCTATTCAAGAGCTGCCACTTGAACTCTCCTTGTGTGTTTCCCTTCAGGCAAGTTTTTTTGGCTCATCTTATTTCTGTTTTTGCTCAAAGAGTTTGGACACATTCATGTAAAATGTTCTATTTGCAACTGTTCTCTTACCTTATATTGAGCCAACTTCTGCATCGAAGCTGGCCTTCTCTCTTTCATTAAATTTGAAATTTGTTTTCTCCTTTTGGTATTCTTCAAAAAGTTTTTAATGAGGTATAACCATACCAAATGCATTGTGGGCAGGAGATTGTTTTATCTGATTCCAATATGTTGAGGTGGCTTGAAGCCTTGAACCTTGAAGCATTAATCAGTGACTGATCTTGTGAACTGTATGCAAACCAAAAAATATTGGTGCAGGGATGTTCTTCTGGATGGATCAACATTGGAGTTTACCTTTTTCATTCACTATTTTTAGAATTAATTTGTCAACCTCTTACTTAGATTCTTGTGTAAGTCATTTATGATTGGCTTTGACTGGACGCTGCCTGGTCTTGAGTGTCAAACATTGATCAGCAGGCATTTTAAATAACCTGAAACTGGTACTAATACAAATTAAAATTTATTTAAATGTGCAGTGTTTGATTTTATCCAGAAACAAGATTAGTGACTGGCCATGTGCAATTTTGAAATCACTTCCCAATCTTATATGTTTGAAGCTGGACAACAATGCACTTACACAGGTAAAAGGGTTCTAGTTTATGATTCTGTCCTGTATCCAAATATAACACAATACAATAGAGACATGAAATGGACCAGCTCAGCTGTTGTAGGAGTTATTTAGTTGTTCCATATTTTGTAATGGTTTTGTTAACTTAACACCTCCCTGCATCCCTCTCTCTCATAGATGCACTCACAGAGACATGAAATGAATCAGCTGAGCTGTAGGAGTTATTAGTTGTTCCATATTCTGTAATGATTTTGTTAACCTAATACCCCCCCCTCTCTGTCTCCCACTCTCTCTTACACACACGGTTCTTGTTGTTATCCTTTTTATGTTGCTGGTCAAGATTTGCATATAGGCAACTTTGTGGTTGTGATGGGGATGGCGCTCAACTCTATGCTGATAGTTCTCCATTTGTTTGTATTTCAATATGTGCTTCTGACTATCAAAGTCATTGTCATATGCCCTATCAAAATATTCCATTAGATGGATTTCCAACTCCATTTTGTCTATTTTAGTTGTTTGTCTTTGTCATCCGGTTATTTTTACTTGACCTGTAGATTCCATCAGATGGATTTCAAGCAGTCCCTATGCTTCAGATTCTGGATCTCAGTGGCAATCCAGCTTCACTGCTCGGTCATCCAGCATTTTCTAGCTTGCCTCATTTGAAAGAGCTTTACCTCAGGTCAGCTCAGCAGTTGGCTGGAAATTATAACAAGCTTGTATACATGCATGCATTCAAAAATACATGCATTGATTGCGTCCACACACACATATGTGTGAATGTGTGTGTATTTATGTGATTCATGTTCTGTGCATTTTTAGGTTTTTTTGTTTAAATATTTCTCTAATATCTTTTTGATATGTCTTAACTTCTGTATTACTTTGACAGACAAGTTCAATTACGTGAAATCCCATCAGATATATTGAGCTTACAGCAACTGCAAATCCTGAATTTGAGCCAAAACTCACTTCACTCAATTCCAGAGGTAGTTTATTTGCTTTCTAAGAAAAAAAGAATTTCACCTACCAAAGCACCTGCTGATTTCTTTTTTACTTGAAACTTGTTAATGTCAGCATAGTTTTCATAGCTTTAATGTTGATAGACAAAGCTTGAAAAGGATCCATATAGGACAAGAACGCCATTTTTCTTGGTCCAGCCATCTATTTGAATTTTTTATTTTTTTATTTTTTCGGTTATTGAAATATGTTGGCCCTGCTACTGTGATGGTAGTCTTTCATTTTCCATTTGGAAAGAAGTGGGCTCTGGGGATATTACTAATTGAGTAGAGAAATTAAACTCTTATCATTTCTTTTATAGATTTTTCTTCAATGTCTTTCTAATTTAACTATTGACATTTAAATTTGAATAGAATTGAATTACTTAATACATCTTGTTTCTCTTAAAAAAGAAAACAAGCAGCTTCTTTCCCTTATGGTGCATTTTCTTGGTGTTGAGTCCTTGATGGTTTGCTAATATGACATGCAGGGGTTAAAAAATCTCACCTCTCTCACTGAGCTTGACCTGTCTGACAATAATATTTCAGCACTTCCTCCAGAGCTGGTGAGGATACCTAGTCCTTTCCCCTTTGTGTTGATATAAATGGCTCCAAAATTTAATGTACTGAATTTGCATGCTTGGAGCAAATAAATTATGACAACTGTAGGAACTCTCTATATGTGCTGTTTAAATTTATTCGCAGCTTTCATTATAATCACATGGATGGTTCTTAGCTTAGCCTTTCTTATTACACAGCTTTTATTCTTTGTTTTTGTTTCTTCTTATTGAAATTGGAACTTGCACAGCAAACCACTAAAATTTGTTGTAGCGTCTATAAAGTGGGTCACCTAATTAGTTTGTCAAGCTTGATTTAACTGCATTC
>Ga0307509_10010874_pt1 | contig 11096 bp, 10 predicted proteins | sample 10_EM_MG_FD_202245 | JGI IMG/M metagenome (GOLD analysis project Ga0307509, IMG submission 202245) | Populus trichocarpa ectomycorrhiza microbial communities from riparian zone in the Pacific Northwest, United States - 10_EM | ecosystem: Host-associated > Plants > Roots > Unclassified | place... | reverse complement strand
GCGCCCGGCCCGCGCGCGGTGCGAAGGTGCTGGTCGCGACCGAGACCGCGTCCGCGCTGCGCTGGATCAAGCTCGGCAGCGAGCTCGCGTGGGGTGGGTCGGTCGCACTGCCCGAGAAGCTCGACGATCGGGTGCTCGCGCTGTCGCCGAGCCTCGAGCGGATCGCGCTGATCGCGCTGACGTCGGAGCTCCAGGTCTACGACATCACGAAGCAGCCCGTGCTCGTCGCCGGTCCGAAGGTGTTTGCGCAGGTCGGCTCGATGGTCGGCTTCCTCGACGACGATCACGCGGTGTGGATCAACGGCGTCACGCGGTGGTGGACCGCGACCCACGCGCCGACCGCGGTCGCGATGCCGGATCCGTGGCACGTCGAGACCGGCCTCGGCGAGGAGAGCGTCAACAGCGATGGCGGCGCGGCCGGCGGCGATCGCGTGGTCGCCGGCATCGGCGCGGACCTCGTGATCCTGACGCTGCACGACACGCGCTACCTCGGCTGGCGCGACGTCGCGGCGGGCAACGTCTCGATCTCGGGCGCGCACGTCGGGCTCGAGACCGCGAACCGCCACGTCGTGTGGCTCGATCGCGCACTCGGTCGCGAGAGCGAGGTCGATCTCGAGGACCTCGGCTACGCCAACACGACCGCGGCGTGGTGGATCGATCCGAACCACGCGGTGCTCCGCAAGGGCGGGGACAAGGTGACCGTCGAGCTCGTCGACTTTCGCCACAAGGACCTGCACGTGCCGCTCGGCACGTTCACGTACATGCGCCAGGTCGAGTGGCTTCCCGCGCGCCACGAGCTCGCGCTGGTCGACGACAGCGTCGTCCGTCGGTTCACGCTCGATCTCGAGCACGATCAGGTCGCCGAGCTCCCGGCGCTCGACGCGCCCGCGTCGCTGTCGTTCGTGCGCCTGCTCGATCCGGCGAAGGCCGACGGCGTGATCGCCATCGCGGTCGGCTACGACGACGAGGGCCAGCGCACGACGTTCTATCGCGACGGCGCGCCGGGCAAGAAGGTGAAGGGGAAGAAGACCAAGCCGCTGGCCGGCGGCCTCGCCGGCATCGGGCGCGATGGCACGCTGTACGTTCGTGCGGGCGGCACGCTGAGCACGTGGAAAGAAGGCAAGCAGGTGCTGAAGTGGCCCGACGGGATGGATGCCGACTCCGTCACGTCCGACGAGAACGGCGAGCGGCTCGTCGGGATCCATGGTTCGGCGGTAACGATGTACGACCCGCGCGGCACCGCCGTCTGGACCCAGAACGTGTGGGGCGCACAGACCGTGGCGTTCACGAACGACGGCCGCGAGATCGTGCTGCGGACGACCGGCGGTTTGCTCGCGCTCGACGCGGCGACGGGAGCCCGGACCGCGGTCGCGTGTGGCTTCTCCTTCGGCCTGATGACGAAGACCCCACCGGCGAACGCCCTGAACGTCCAGCCGGTGTGCGAAGATCTCGGCACGTGACCCGGTGCTCGCTCGTGCTCGTGGCTGTCGCGTGCGGTTCGTCGACGCCGCCGGCGGTCGTGACGCCGCCGCCGGCGGCCCCGAAGCCGGATGCCGCCGTTGCCGCGGTCACCGCACCGGCCGCACCGATCAAGATGACCTCGGGCGTGGCGCGCGAGCCGATCGAGGCACCGCACGGCGGTTCGATCGTCGTTCTCGCGGTCACCGGCGATGGCTCCGCCGCGATCTCGGCCGACGATCAGGGCGGCGTGCGGTTGTGGCCCAAGCTCGACGGCACGCGCGAGCCGTGCGTCGTCGATCTCGCGATCCCTCACGACCTCGCGATCGCACCCCATCGCGACGGCTTCTTCGTCGCGACGATCGACGCCGCGAAGGGCCTCGGGTTCGCCGTGCTCGACGACCACGGTCGGACGCTGCGCCACGGCTCGCTGCAGCAGGACGTCGGGACGATCGGCATCGCGATCACCGACCTCGGCGTGCTCGCGTGGCGCGATGACCAGACGATCGTGCTCTACGACTTCGAGGGCACGCAGCTCGGCCGGCTCGGGACCCAGCCCGGGGAGCGGATCGAGAACGTGGCGGTGAACGGCAAGGCGGCGCTCGCGGTGCTCGGTCAGCGCGCCGACGGGATCGATAGCAAGATCGTCCGCGGTCTCACCCTCGAGCCGGCGCTCGCGTGGGACAAGGTCCTCGATGCGGGCGGCGATGCGAGCGGGCCGATCGCGATCTCGCGCAGCGGCACGCGGTTCGCGGTGGTCGTCGACACGTTCGACGCGCGGAACCACGAGCTCCGGCTGGTCGAGCGTGCGACGAGCCGGTTGCTCGCCTCGGCGATGGTCGAGCCGGCGCTGGAGGTCGGTTTCGTCGACGAGGATCACGTCGCGGTCGGGCTCGTCACCGCGGTGAACTGGCTGACGATCAAGCCGGCGCAACCGCCGGTGTTGACCGGCCCCGCATTCCAACCGGCGCTGTTCGCGGTCGGCGACGGCGTCGCGGTCGACGCGGCGAATACGGAGCTCAGGCTGTCGCGGCCCGCCAAGGTCGAGTACCTCGGCTACCAGCTCGAGGCACCGCTCGTCGCGACGCTCGGGCCGAACCGCAACCTCGTCGTCGGTGCGCGTCACGATCTCGTCCAGCTCGACGCGTCGCTCGCGACCTCGACCGCCGAGGTCCCGTCGCTGCCACCCGAGATCACGCTTGCCGATCTGCACTGGCTCGGCTCGACCGATTACGCGACGAGCACGATCGGCGCCGATGGCCAGACGACGCTGTCGATCGTGTCCGCGGTCGGGCGCGACACCGTCGTCGTGCGCAAGGGGCCGACCCGGGGGATCCAGCCGATCCACTACGAGCCCGCGACTCACCTCCTGACGTCGTCGTTCGGCGACGCGGCCGTCGATCGCTGGGTGCCGGATCAGCGCAAGCTCGAGCACCTCGCGGCGGTCCCGCGCACCGCCGCGCTCGCCGAGCACCGGTTCGTCCCGCTCGTCCCGACGCTCGCGGCGGGCAACGAGCTGGTCGACGTCGCTTCCGGCGGGGCGACCACGATCGCGTGGACCGACGCGACGACGAAGAAGCGCAGCGCGGCGATGTCGATCACCGCGTTCATCACAGCGGACCCCGCGGGCCACGTGTACGCGTGGACGGTCGATGCCGTGAACAGCCAGCTCGTGATCTCGGTCCTCGCGCCGGGCAAGGTGCTCGGCACGCTGCCGCACGAGGGCAACGTCACGCTGTGGCCCGACCCGAAGGGCACGCGCGTGCTCGAGGTCGGCGCGAACCAGCTCGCGCTCTACAAGGTCGACGGCACGCTGGTGTGGAAGCAGAGCGTGCTCGCCGCGAGCGAGGCGCTGTGGCCGAGCGACGACGCGATCGTGATCGTCACGGCCGCCGGCATCGCGCGGCTCGATGCGGCGACGGGGAACCTCGTCGCGGTGCGTTGTGGCTGGAGCTTCGGCCTCGCCGCGAAGCCCCACGCCGGTGGGGCGCGGATCGAGCCCCTGTGCACGCAGCTCCGCCGTTGACGGGGCTCCTCGCCGGACCCATGCTATCCAGAACGATGCGCATGTTCTGGGCTCTGACCGTCGCCGCCCTCGTGGCGATGGCGGGCATGTGCCCGGCCGAGCCGGTCTTCCGCGAGCCCGACCGCGCCGCGCAGCTCGCCCCGGCGCACGCCGCGCTGCCGGTGCTCGCCCGTCGCGATCGCGACCGGCTTCCCGACCTCCAGCTCCCGGTCTTCGCCCCCGCGGCGGTGACCGAGGTCGTGCCGCCGCGCGTCGCGGTGGTCGTCAGCGTTTTTGGTGTCATCGCCGCTCCGGCGGTCGCCGCCGTCTCGCCGCGCTCCTCGCGTGGGCCGCCGCTCGCCTGAACGTCCTCGTTCAGTCGAATCGCATCCCCCATTTTCGCAAGGAGTTGTCATGTCCGAAGAGAATCGTGCGCCGTCGTGGCGCGAACGTCATGCCCTGAAGATCCTGGGCAGCATCATGGCCGCGATGTTCGCGGCGGTGATCGTCGCGCAGGTCGGATGCTGAGATGAGCGCGATCATGCTCTCGGCGATCTTCGCCCAGCAGGTCACGATCGCCTGCCCGTACTGCGGCTATCGCAAGCGCGTCACGCGGAAGCCGGTCGCGCGTCGGGTCTGTCCGCGCTGTCGCAAGTACTTCGAGGATCCGCTCGCGAAGTAGATCACCAGCGCGCCGCGAGGCCTGCGCCGAGCGACAGGACGAGCCGCGTGTGATCGAGGCCGTCGATCACGAGGTAGGCGCCGGAGTCGAGCGCGACTCCGAGCGGGCCGTAGAGGCCGAGCACCGTGCGGAGGCCCCCACCGACGAGCGGTGCGCGCTGATCGAGATCGGCGCCGACGTCGGCGTGGAAGTCGATCGCGAGCGTCGGTCGCGCGGCGCCTGCCTCGTAGATCAACCCGGCGCAGATCAGGCCGTGGTGATCCTCGTCGAACGCGCGGAGCGCCACGAGCCCGCCGAACCGCGAGTCCGGCTCGACGTCGAGCTCGAGCTCGGCGCGCAGGTGATCGCCCTCGGCGCCGGTCGCGAGCAGCGCACCACCCGCGCTCGCGCTGCCGTGCCACGGCCGAGCGTGCGCGACCGATGCGACGAGGAGCGGCGCGAGCGCTCTAACCCACATCGATCCGGCCGGCGGTCGTGACCGCCGTACCGGGCGCGAGCTCGTGCGCGGCGAGGATCGCGATCTGCGGCAGCTCGGGCTCGAGCAGGCCGCGGAGATGGCGGCGGACATCTCCCGACACGAGCAGCACTCCGGGCCCGCTGCCGAGCTTGCCGCGGACCGCGGCGACGATGTCCTGCGCGATCGCGGGCTCGAGCGCGAGCACCTGCGCGCCGTCGCGGCGATCGATCGCGCTGCGCACCGCATCCTCGATCATCGCGTCGACCGTGTAGACCGCGACCTGACCGCGCGGCGCCCAGCGCGCCGTGATCTGGCGGCGGAGCTGGCCGCGGAGCTGTTCGACGAGCGCGTCGACGTTGCCGTGCGGCGGGGGGGCGAGCGCGATCGCCTCGAGCACGCCGGTGATGTCGTCGATCGGGACGCCCTCGCGCGCGAGCTGGCGGAGCACGTCGGTCAGCACGGGAAGCGTGACGACCCGAGGCACGACCTCCTTGACCAGCACCGGCGCGTGGACTGCGGCGCGTTCGACGAGCGCGGCGACGCGATCGACGCCGAGGAGCTCGGGCACGAGCGGACCGAGCGCGGCGGGGAGCTTCGCGCGCAGCGCCGCGAGCGGATCGCCGGCGAGCTCGAGCCAGGTCACCGGGGTGCCGTCGATCGCGAGCGCGACCTCGTTCGCGCCGAGCGTCGCGTCGCGCGCGAGGGCGAGCGGTGGGACGTGGAGGCCGTCGCGCGCGGTGGCGAGCACCGCGTGAAGCTCGCCGGGCTTGCCCGCGAGGCGAGCGTGCAACGAGGTGCTCAGGCGAAGGGCGAGGCGAGTGCCGCGCGCGTCGGGCTCGGACAGCTCGACGGTGGTGGTCCGCGCCCGCGCGGCGAGCACCGCACCTCCCGCGGCGAGCAGGCCGAGCACGAGAAACGGGCCGAGCGGCAAGCCGGGGACGAGGGCGAGGCCGACGAGCAGGATCGCGACGCCGGCGAGCGCGCGCGGGGCGAGCTGCGCACCGAGATCCGAGCCGAGCGCGCGATCGCCCGAGCTCGCGACGCGCGTGACGAGCAGGCCGGACGCGACCGCGACGAGCAGCGACGGGATCTGGGCGACGAGGCCGGCGCCGATCGACAGCAGCGAGTAGGTGTGCGCGGCGTCGCCGGCGGACATTCCCCGGGTCCCGATGCCGACGACGAGGCCGCCGATCAGGTTGATGATCACGATCACGATCGCCGCGATCGCGTCGCCCTTGACGAATCGCATCGCGCCGTCCATCGCGCCGTAGAGCTGCGACTCGCGCTCGAGCGCGGTCCGGCGGGCGCGCGCGGTCTCGGGATCGATCGCACCGGTGCGGAGCTCGGCGTCGATCGCGAGCTGCTTGCCGGGCATCGCGTCGAGGGCAAACCGGGCCGAGACCTCGGCGACGCGCTCGGCGCCGCGTGCGACCACGATCAGCTGGACGATCGTGATCACCGCGAACACGACGAGCCCGACGACCAGGTTCTCGGCGACGACCGAGCTGCCGAACGCGCGGACCACCGAACCGGCGTCGGCGTCGGCAAGGATCAGGCGGGTGGTCGAGACCTCGAGGCCGACCCGGAACATCGTGGTGACGACGAGCAGCGTCGGAAACGACGCGAAGCCGAGCGGGTTCGGCGAGAACACCGCGGCCATCAGCAGCGCGACCGACACCGCGATGTTGAGCGCCAGCATGCCGTCGAGCAGCGGCCGCGGCACCGGCACGATCAGCATCACCACCACGGCGATCACGAGCGCGGCGATCGCCAGCTCGGCCACCCGGAGCCGCTTCATACTTCCTCGATCTCGGAGGGGTCGAGCTCGATCGCGTCGTCGGCGACGCTGTCTTTCGGACCACCGAGGTGACGCACGATCGACAGGTGAATCTGGCTGCGGATCAGACGCAGCACGCTGTCGAGCTCGTCCGCGGGCAGCTTCAGCCGCGTGCGCAGCGTGTCGAGCGTGGCCTTCACCAGCAGCTCCTTCGCCTTCTCGATCCAGCGGAACGCGGTCACGCGATGGACGCGATAGATCGCGCCGATCTCGTCGATGTTGAGGCCGTCGACATGGTGGTAGCGAAGCAGCGTCTGCTCGCGCGGTCCGAGCTGGGTGAGCGCCTCGGTGAACGCGACCTTGAACTCGTTCGAGTAGGTCCGCTTCATGTACTCGACTTCGGGATCGTCCTGGCTGATCGCGTGCTGCGCGATCAGGTGATCGTCGTCGACGAGGATCTCGCGCTTGCCCTTGCGCAGGTCGTTGAGGCAGGTCCGGACCGCGACCGAGCGGACCCAGCGGCGAAGGTCGCCGCGGCCGCCGTACTCGGAGATCTTGCCGGCCGAGGTCGGGGCGCCGGAGGTGCCCCCGCCGACGAAGAGGCGCTGGCGGACGAGCTGCTTGACGTCGGCGACCCGCGGCGCGGCGATCCGCATCCGCGCGAGCGCGATCTCGACCTCTCGCATGTAGTCGCGGTCGAACGCATTGATCGCGGCGGTCAGGCCGGTGGCGCACGCGCAGGCGAGGTAGAGGTCGGCGGGGCGGAGCCCGTCGAGGGCGGCCTCGGCGAGGTCGGGGGTGAGATGCCGCGCGACGAACTCGACGACGATCTTCGCGTCGATGTTGAAGTCGGGCCACGCGGCGCGGCCCTCTGCGACCAGCGCCCACAGCCGGCGATCGAGATCCGCGATGCTCTCGAGTGCGGGCCGTACCGCCGGCGGGGCGGCTTCGACAAAGGGCCGCACGAGGCTGTCGCTGGTCACTGTCGTCGATTAGGCCACCCCTTGTCGGAATGGTCAAACCCTAGGCGCCGGGCTACAATTCATCGACGGATGGAGCCCAACCGTAAGGTTCGTAAACAGGGGCTGGAGCACTTCATCAAGTTCGTGCGCGAGCTGCCGTGCCCGTCGCCGCAGGCGATGTTCGTGGCGCTCCACGAGCTCGGCTATCGCGGCCAGGACCACGCGCGGCGCGCGCTGTGCCTGATGGCATACCGCCACGTGAAGCGGATCAAGCGGATCTACGTCGACGGCGTCGACCGCGCCGAGCTGCCGCGCAAGTCGAACTTCCTGTTCGTCGGGCCGACCGGCTCGGGCAAGACGTTCCTCGTCGAGTCGCTGTTCGGCAAGATCCTCAAGCTGCCGACCGCGCTCGTCGATATCACCACCTACTCGGAGACCGGCTACGTCGGCCAGGACCCGTCGACGATCCTCACCCGGTTGCTCCACACCGCGGACGAGAATCCGATGCTCGCGTCGATCGGTATCGTCTGCCTCGACGAGTTCGACAAGATCGCGTCGGGTCAGAACAACGCGATCTTCGCCGGCGCCGGGACGACGAAGGACGTCACCGGCATGGGCGTCCAGCGCGAGCTCCTCAAGATGCTCGAGGCGAGCGAGGTCGTCGTGCCGCTCGACCTGACCCACAGCTCGTATGCGGACCACGTCGTGATGTCGACGGCGGACATCGCGTTCATCGCCGCCGGCGCGTTCTCCGGGTTCCAGCAGATCGCCCACCGCCGCGCGATGCGCGACTCGATCGGCTTTGGCCGCGACCAGGCCGAGTCGACGAGCGACCCCGACGCGATCGCCGTCGACTTCACCGCGGATCAGGTCGAGAACGTCGCCAACTTCCAGGCCTACGGCTTCTTGCCCGAGCTCGTCGCGCGGTTCACCCGGGTCGTCCCGTTCAAGGCACTCGACGCGCAGACCCTGAAGGACATCCTCGGCTCCGACGTGATCGCGCGGATGACCCGCGAGTTCAAGCTCGAGGGCTTCACGCTCGAGATCCACGAGGAGGTGCTCGATCACATCGTCCAGGACGCGCTCAAGCGCGAGACCGGCGCACGCGGCCTCGCGTCGACGCTGACCCGCGAGCTCGAGGATGTCGCGTTCGGCGCGTTCGGCGTCGAGAGCGGCGGCATCGTCGACGTCGTGCTGCGCGATGGCGACATCGCCGTGGCCGTCCGTTAGGGACTTCGCGTCAGCTCGCCGAACCGCAGCGTCGTCTCGGGCACGCTGACGAATTCGAGCACGCCGTGGCCGATCCGGCGGCCGAGCGAGTCGCGGAACACGGCCTCGAGCACGGCCTGCATGTCGATCGCGACGCCTCCATACAGGACCTGGCGACGGATCGCGTTCGGGTCGTCGGGCGCCGGCGCGTAGTTGCGGGTCTCGAACCCGACGACCGCGTCGACGTAGCGGGTCCAGCCGAGCCACGGCGAGTCGAGCCCGGGGATCGAGCGGAGGTGGACCGCGAACAGATACGACTGGCCCGAGTAGTCCTGCGCGCCGTCGATGTTGCCGTGGCGAACGAGGTGGAGGTACTCGCGCGATGGCCAGTAGTCGAGCCGGAGATCGATCAGCCGGTCGAGCTGCGGCACGTTCTCGAGGAGCACGTTGAACAGCGCGCCGGAGAAGTTCGCGACGACGTCGCCGACCTCGAACTGGTAGTGCAGCGAGTCCTTGTACTCGGACAGCAGGCCGAACCCCTGCGAGATGCCGAGCGCGACGATGCTCGACGGCAGCGTGCGATAGCCGCCGTGGACGAGCGCCTCGGTCGTCACGTACGACAGCATGTGGCCGGCCCAGAAGTGACCGAGCTTGTCGGCACCGCCGGCGTACGTGGTCGCGCCGAAGCCGTCGAACGTGATCATCGGATCGGTCGTGCGGGTAGCGCCGCGAAACCACGCGAAGTACGCGTAGACCGAGACCGCGCCCCAGGTACCGGCGACCAGCGCGGCGGCGGTCTCGGGGCTGTACAGCTGCTGTGGCTCCGGATCGGCGCGGGCGAGCCGAGTGCAACAGGCGAGGGCGATCAGCGCGCGCTTCACGGGTGCCACACGATCGCGAGATCCGTGCCGAGGTTCGTGCGGCCGCCGCCGACGAAGCCGAAGTTGACGATTTGCTCGAAGCGCGCGGCGACCTCGACGTGAAGATGGCGATCGATCGCGCGACTCGCGAGCGCGCCGGCGCGGACGCGAACCTCGGCACGTCCCTCCGAGACGCGCAGGATCGGCTGCCCCGCGCCGTAGGTGTAGAAGTCGTCGGCGAGGCGCGCGACCTCGAGCCAGGGTGTGATCGTGCCGAACCGACGCGCGACATAGATCGCCTGCGCGTCGGGGCCGAGCGGACCTCCGACGAGTCGTTCCGCGTTCGTGAATCCGGTCGTGCGCACCGCGTGCTCCTGCGAGCGAAACCCGGTCTTCTGCCACTCGATGACGAGGCCGTGCGCGAATTCTCCGCCGACGACGTGATCGGCGTCGTAGCGAATCGCATCGGCGAATTGCTTGCGCCAGTCCTCGAACATCACCTCGTAGTAGAAGCGCCCGAGCGCTGTCCGCCAGCTGACGTCGAACCCCACGCGCCGATTCGACGAATCGTCCGGACCCGCCGACGGGTTGCCACGCGTGACGTGCTCCGTGATGAAGTCCCACGCGCCGAGGTGCGGCGCACCCTCGCCCTCGAGTTGCAGCAGCTGCATCGCCCCGAGGACGACCGGCCCGGCGACCAGCTCGCCACGCGCGATCGTGACGAGGTTGCCATGCAGCGCCTGCGGATCGCGCAGCCTCCCGACGAGGTACAACAACCCGCCGCGCTCGCTCCCGTAACTCGCCCGCGCGAAGTCGAGCGGCGGTGCGTTGTCGCTCCACCCGACGTTCGTGTGCGCACCCGGGCCGAGTGCGAACGCATCCCGTCCGACCTCTAGCTCGAAACCCGCGCGCCGCGCAGTGACGTGCAAGCGGTCGACGTCGATCCCCGCCGTGCCGAGCCCGACGTCGCGCACCGGATCTGCACGACCGCCGTAGCGCTCGCTGCCACCGCGAGCTCGCAGGCGCGCGCCGGCCACGAGCCAATCGCCCCATCCGGCGCGGCTCTCGGCCTCCGCATACGCACCGGCCCCGTCGCCACACGGTCGACCTTCGGTTCCCTCGCAGGACAGCGCGAACACGCCCGTCACGTCGCGGGGGTGCGCCACCTTCTGGTACGCGCGATCCGCCTCGTGCGCCGCCGCGACGTGGAGTGCGACCTCCGCGAGCGGCTCGATCCACGCGTCGTCGGCGCGCGCGGGCGCCGCGATCGCGAGGATGCCGAGGATCGCTGCACGCCAGGTCACGAGCCGGGGACGATCGCACGGCCGGCGCGAGAACGCACACACCGCTCGCTGCTCGCTACGTACATGGATGATTGCCGCCGCACCCCGATCCTTCCGAGCAGTCGACCGTATGGGTACCCCTTGCCCAGATCCGTAAGAACAATGTTCTAACGTGCAACTTCGCGCGCTTGCGCGGACGCGCGGCGAACCGCGCTAAACCATACGTTAGAACATTGTTCTAACGGTTTCGGCGAGAGGGTCCTCGATCGTCGCGCGGTCGCCCTCCTGCAGATGCGCGACTGTATAGTCGCAGCGTGAGGTCGCGCCCGCGCGTCGTGTGCGCGCTCCAGCTGCCGCCGCCGCTCCACGGCGTGACGGCGATCAACGCGCAGATCTGCGCGAG
>Ga0307509_10010873_pt1 | contig 11096 bp, 18 predicted proteins | sample 10_EM_MG_FD_202245 | JGI IMG/M metagenome (GOLD analysis project Ga0307509, IMG submission 202245) | Populus trichocarpa ectomycorrhiza microbial communities from riparian zone in the Pacific Northwest, United States - 10_EM | ecosystem: Host-associated > Plants > Roots > Unclassified | place... | reverse complement strand
CTTTGGTCACTCTCGGAGGCCTCGGATTTGTCAGAGGGACTGGAATCGATGGAACTAATGGAGGGTGTTTTGGAAAGACTCGGAGAGATGATGTGGTCGTCGCCACTCCAAGAGACTATGCGAGTTGCCATGAGATGAAGAGATGAGAGGACACGCGTTCGCCGTTCAGAGTGATTTGTCTAAATCAACGTTTTTCGTTTTTCCCTATTTTGGGTCGGAGGTTCGGAGCGCCCGTAACCAGGGCGAGTTGTGATGGTTCCGCAGAGACGTGGGACATTGGTGACTCGAACCAAACCCTGTCATTACAGTTACAGTTCGTTTCTTTCGATTCATGTGACTCTTCACTGTTAAAGAGCGACTCAGTCGCAGGACAATACGTCACGAATATTGTTGGGACCTACTATGGACACATTAATATTGTTCTGACTTGGGGATATTCGTGTAAGACAGGCATGTGACCTCCCGCCTCATCTCGACATTGCTGCACAATCATATATTGTGGGCCCAATCGAGCCTGATCACATTGTCGTAGTGATACACCCCAGAAGGGTTCATGATCAGTTGTGCTGCTCGAGCATGGATAAGGATGCCCGCCGGACCAGTACTTACTACTTAGTAACTAGATAGGCAGTAAATTGCATGCATTTAAGCCTTGCTCCTCTGTTCTAGTAGAGGATGTTACGCTTTTTTGGACCTCCCAACAAGGGGTTTATTCATGAAGTGTTGCAAACGCCGCTATCCTTTTGCCCACCCCTAACACAGGCGGCACTTCATTCAGACGATCGGCCTCATCCGGACGGAAGGGGCACATGTGGACAGCAATGACGGCATCGTCCAACATGACCAAGGATGGACTAGCGTTGGTATTGGTCGACGAGCTGGCCACAGGCTGGTGAACTCGACATGCAGGTGGTGGCACCCCTCCTGGAATCCTACGGTGTGTCCACAGACAAGGAAGGCCGAGACTTGGCGCGCTTGGGCATGTGCCTACGTTGAGATGGACCTCGCGGCCCACCCAAACAGCACCCATGGGCCATGTGTAGATGTTGCGCCTGGCGCGGGACCGCGTGCATGAGCACATTAACGCTGACTCGTCGTGGGTCATCAAACGACTCAATGCGCTCGCGCCTAGGCATTACAATCTGGCGCGTGCCACGCGTGACTCTCGTTGCCAACTTGCCGGCCTGTGGCCTGGTCCATCCTCAGATTCCTCACTCACCTTGGACAATGACTTCCGCATGTGCCCCTCCCATCTGGATGAGGCTGTGGGGGCACTCCTCGGTTATGGTGATGAGCACAGCGAGGAGACCCAGATGGGCCCTGTTTAGGGTACCCCTCCTTCGCAATGTGACCCCAGGCTGTAGGCTCTGTGCGTTCGTGCAACCTGCTTCGTATACCCCTCCTTTCTTATCCCTTTTTCGCCCCAACTGTGCTGTGTCGCGTCGGTGCCCTTGCTTCCTGGACATTACCTACTCATTTTCGGACAATTTGTTTTTACTTACTGTTCACTTCCTTCTTTCCCTTTTCCCTGTGGGTTTTTCCTGTGGGGGGGTGTAAGGTGCCGGGCCCGTGGACCTTACTTGGTCGCGCGTCCGCGACGGCCACTCACTTAGCCATATGTTGCACGTCCGCGACGGCCGTCGGGCACTTGTTCCCACATTGCATATCCGCAACACGGACAATATACACTTATTACTTACGATATCCCGACATCAGGGATGAGATTTTGCTCATTTGGAACGATCATTCATTAATCCTTCATTAAGCTTCATTATTTACAAGGACAATTTCATAAGGTCTTGCATGTATATAAACTCGCCCTTCCACTCATGGAAGGCAGACTACTTTCTTACGATGTTTTAGCAATAAGACCGATATGAGCCCTTTCGACGCCACCTTTCAGATTATCTGGTTTAGCGTTTGACTTGTTTTCCCACCTGTCAGATTCTTCCCACTCACCATAGTCTCCCTATTCGTTTATGCGTCATCCAGTCCTACCTCCACTACGTGGGCACGGCATGGCGCCAAATACTTCTCTGGTCTGTCAGGGGATATTCCCTTCAAGTTCTTAACATATGGTAGTTCTCACTTAGCTCAATCGCTTGGGGACTAGATGGTGAATCTACACGTCAGGGTGCGGTAGTGGTTGCGGAGGTTGCTGAGGCAGTGGTTGTAGGGGTTGCGGAGGAGGTAGCTGCGTGGGCTGCATTGGTGGAGTGGAACTAGCGGCGCTGCTGGGTGCGCTGTTATGTTCGATGGTGGTGCGCTCGAGACGCGATGTTGCCCCCCCCCCTCCTCATCGAATATGACGTTGCGCGACTCTATGGTTTGGCGACTTTTGCGGTGGACAGGATTGTATGCCTTGCGTCGGCGTGCGGGGCTGAGAAAAGTGCAGACTGGCGAGTGAACGCTTCAGGTTTCCGGTGTGATGTTGTCCAAGGTGTGGGCCTTGAGGTACTGCCGCACTTCCCCGGCGTGCGTTTGCCCGGTTCAGCTTGGGCTGCGGACGTCTTGTGGTACTGCGTGACGTTAGATTGGTGCTGGAGGCCATCGACGAGGACTTTGAAGTCTTCGTTTCGCAGGGAGACCGTGTCGGCATTGAGATGCTCAAGGTGGCGGTCGGTGGTGGGTGTCGTTGTGCGCGCGGTCGTAGCTGCAGCGGTGTTTGAGCATATTTTGCGGGACACTTTGGAATCGACCAGCAAACTTGACCGAAAGATCGACGTCCTCCACACGGGCCCGTATCATTCGAACGTGGTCGACGTCGGCGGATAGGGAGGAGTCCAGGAACCTGATAAGATTGTCTTTGGCTCGCGCCATAAAGACATGGCCGACACTGATTTCTTCTATGGTGTTAAACCCAGGAATGCTGTACTAGCATAAAGATATACTTCGGAGGGTGGTGGAAGAAGTTAGAAGGTCGGCATAAGATGTCAGTTACACCCTCGTCCGCACTTATAGGTGGGAGGAGGATCTCGGTGAATCTGACGAGGGTTAAGTGGAGCGCCTAACAGGGGGGCAACGAGCGATCAGGTCGGTTCGATGCCCGTGGAAGTTCCGAAGACATTGGTTGCTTCTGCCGAGGCGGGGGTGGGTGAGAGAGGAGCGGCGGAGGGACCAGAGCTGTGAGAAGGGGGTCAGGAAGGTCGGAGATGCGGGTGTGAGGAAGGGAGGGAAGGAATGGTGTGCGTACATTCAACACGAGGGTCAGGTCCTCTAGGTTCGCCCCCGCGATGTGGTCGCGCCGGCTCTAGGTCTAGCGGCAGAGGAAATCTAGTCTGGGCTAGAGTGAGTGCGACTGGGTCTGCAGGCGGGACCTTGAGAGGGAAGGTCACTGGATTCTAGAGGCGGGACAGGCACGGGGATCGGTGATCCTGGGTAATACAACAGACCCTCTGGATCATCGACAAGGAAAGGATGGGAGTCCGTTTGCCGTCGTTAGAATGCTGAGAGCTTTATGGGGACTCTGAAACTCCCATCGCTGGCTGCGGCTCGGGTTGCGGCGGTTCTAGTTCAACAGTTGTGTTTGTGGCGGAGGCTGAGGCTGAGGTTGGTCTTCTGCTGTTCCCCAGCTTGGATATGTTGATGGATGTTGGCCAAGCTCTCCGACTTGTCATGTGCGATATCTGAGCGGGAATATGAGATAGAGGAGCCCTTCGAGAGATGGAGAACTCACCGGTGCGAGAGATCTGAAGGTGGATGGGAACCGAAATTCTCTTCTCCAGATGGTGGCCAATGGCTCACGCCTCGAATCGTTCAGCCAGGACTCAGGTCGTCAGAGTCCCAGTCGTCATTGGTGGTCAGAAAGGCGGTCGGGTCTGTGCTTGTGCTGTTGCTGCTGGTGACGAAGGTGGTGATACACAGACTAGGTGAGCTTGTTGCTCTTTTGTGGGAACTGACCTCGGGAGAAGTCGCGTTTGCCCGCCCGGTGCTTGGCTCGAACCCTGGGCTACAAGTGCCCTCTGCACATCCTTCAGCACCAAGTCTTGTTCTAGGAATGCACTGAGTAGTTGCACCAGAGACATGGAAGCAAATGTGGTTCCCCGAAATATGTATGCGACCTTGAAGGAGCGTCCCCCATTGTAGAGCATAGCTATGGTCTGATAATTTGTAAGTTATCTGGGAAGTTCGATGCTACAGGCTGACGCACCCCCTATCAAGTAGTCTCCCTCTGAAATAGTCTCGAAGAGCTCACGGAAGTCCGCATGCCAGTCATGCCACTCATTGCTCGCTCCCACACAGCCCATCGCTGAACTGTCACCTTCATTCAGCTCTGCTAACGGTTCATCGTCCATGGCGTCTTCATTACGGCCGTCCACGGACGACACGTAAGCGGATTCGTGCTCCAGGGATCGCGCAGACAGGGAGTTGTGGTGGGAGCGTATGGCCGGTGGGGAGAGCTGCAGGTCGTTCGAATCAACGGACGACTACGAGGCGGCGGCGTGGTGGCCAGACAGTTCGGGTGAACGTTTAACAAAAGAGCCCTTGTGGACAAGTAGGCAGAGAGGATGAGTCGTGCGTGGGCGAGTCGGGGTTCCCACCAGGGTGGGACACGGACGCCACGAGCGCCGAGGCGAGACCGGTCGTCATGCGCTTTGAACACGGTTGCACGGCAATGCTAGTCGTCGAGCTACGGCGCCACACAGCCGGAGCTTGCGCCCGCTGATGGTCGAGGCGATGCTTGACCGAGGCTGGTTCGCGGAGGCGATCGGGGGAGAGGAACTGCTCGGGATTTGGGGTAGGCGGTGATGTTGCCCACGGCAACGGCGAACGCACGCGTCATTGGCGTTGGCGTCGGCACGGCGGACACTGGGGATGTCTGGAGCTCATTGCTGCCGGAAATGAGGGGCTCGCCCGGGGCGGGAGGCATGATGGTGAGACCATTTGTTGGCAGAGCGTGTGCGTGGGAGTCTGCGGTTGTCCCATGAGGTGACGCGGATATTGCGGGAGTGGGGCCGCAGCAGACGTTGCTAAGTTCGTGCAGGAGCGGGAACGAGATTGTGAGACAACGCTGCACGTGCGGTCACGGAGGTTGCCTGTGCATGAGGGTGGACGACAAGGTAGATGCGGAGGTGAGAGTTTGGACGAATGGATGAAAGTCGACACCCACTGCTCGGGCGTCGTATGATCGAAGCTAGCATCCAGTTCGTCTCAGAGAACGACGGCCCAATCGTGATGGCTCTGCGCATCTCCTTGGGCACACAGGCCTGACAGGGACTTGCTGGCTATGACGGGGGGCCGTTCATGTGTTTGTATTTGTCGTTCATTTTCACCACCAGACGTCACGGTAAACATACACTGCTCGAATGACACTGGAAAGCTCAAAGGTACATAGATAATAACATGGATTTTGAAGACAGAACAAACGTGGTGGGGGGTGCAATTGTGAGAGGAGGGAATGACAACTGCTTGACCAACTTAGTTCGGCTTTGGCTTTAGCCGATCTTCAAGCCGGCTTCAAGCCGAAGCCGCGGCAACACTCTCTGCTTTGCGACTTCGACTTTAAGTCGCTTAGGAGCCTCTTTTACACGCAACGCCCTCAGCTGCTCGCTCTCTCTCTCTCTCTCTTCGCGCTTCCTCACCTCCTCTTCGTGCTTCCTTACCTCCTCTTTGCGCTTGGTCACCACATCCTCACGCTTCTTCACCTCCTCTTCGTGCTCCTTCACCTCCTCGCGCTTTTTCACCTCCTCTTCGCGCTTCTTGGCCTCCTCTTCGCGCCTTTTTGCCTCCTCTTCGCACTTCTTCGCCTCCTTTTCGCGCTTCTTCACCGTCGCTGCCACAGCGGGATTCTCTGCTTGCTTCGCGGTCGCCTACGCATCCTTACGTTTCTTCTCCTCCACCTCCAAGTGGGCCTTCTCTTCTGAGTCCTTGCGTACCTTCTCGGCCTCCAGGCGCGCCTTCTCCACTTCCCGGCGTGCCTTCTCCTCAGCCTTGGCACGCTTCTTGGCTTTAGCGTCTAGACGCTGCCTCGTTGCCTCCTGCGCCCTTGCCTGGGCTCCGGGATCAGCTTTATCCCGATTGTGCCTTTGAAAGGTTCGGTGAGACGATGTGCTTTTTTCCCCAAGAGATTATGCGATTTGCCATGACATGAAGAGATAAGAGAACGCGTGTTCAGAAACCGTTTACTAAGTTAGAAGCGCTTTTTTATTATTATCAATGCCTTACTAGCAACTTCCCATTTGGTGAGAGGGGACGACCTTCGGCCCCTTCGCCTTTGCGCCAGGTGCCCACCAAGCTAGTGCGACAACGTGAATGTTTGTCATCGCAGGGGGGATGGCCTAAGTTCTTCAATGTGTGGCGTTCGGATTGCGGATTGGGCCATGATACTGGTCAGATTCGCTACCCTCGATGAACCCTATAAAATAGACTCTTCTGGGTGCCGGTAAGTGACAGTATGCCTTTCGGTTTTACTGCTATCACGTCTCTAAACAAGGCGTTTGGACTTCAGGCTTGGATATGTTTAGGCTCAAGGCGGCCCATGAGTTACACTTACTCATGACATTTTAATGGTTCTAATGCTCAAATGATCCACTCAGTAGTCAACTGCACACATGCCCTCCCTTCCCCTCGCTTTTTCTATGCATAGAACCACAGAGAAATAGTGTTCAGGTTTCAATAGTCACAGCTACGCAAGGAATGCCCGAATGGCAGCCTCATGCTCTGGGGAAATGAAACTATATCGCACTTTGCTTGGTTGCCGAACGACCAGGTCTCGAGTAACCGAATTCAAGGCGAGACCATGGTCCAAACACAAGACACCATTATTACGAGGATGGGAACTATGGGTCCAGGCAATCAAAGCGCGACGATCGCAACTTCCACACTGAGGAAGAAACTGACCCAACGACAAGGAGATTCCCCTTCCCACGGCATGGGAAGGAGGTACGGTTGATGCGGCGGACCCCGACCCACTAGCCACCGGGGGTACACCTGCAAGTTTCTCGTTGGCGGGGCAAATGGAGGTTTGAGGTTGGGTGAGGACATACTAATAGCTATACCTTCGTCAACCTCCTTCTCAGGATCACCCTGTTGTATCCCTATGTTGTTGGCTATCAATGCTTCCGGTCTTGTCTCAACAGTGTGCGTCGCTATCACTTCTCCCTGGTTACTCTTCATGGGCTGTGTCGGTTCTCTTTCGGACACGCTATTATTCCCGGTACCTCTCCCTCTGCCTGCAAACTATCGTCGGTTCCACTGCCCATGAGCTCTCTGAAGCCGACCGCAATTGGGACTCACTGAATGTTCATCATTTTCATGGATTATATGAGCACCGCCTTCCTTCATACCTCGTTTCGTGCATAAAGGTGAGGATGCTTCGCTCGTCGGGAAACGTAAATGGTTGGGGATCTCAAGACCAAGAGCACGAAGTTGCTCAGCTTCTACACGGGGTGAGATTTCATCTGCGTTGACTTGAAGCGTGCGACCGCGGATATCCTCTCGCACAGTGGACACAAGGACGACATCCTCAATGCTCATCTGTCGAGCCTCGGATAGGGTGAGAGGTGTCGACCTTTCACACAATGCGGACAACGCAGGGACCACCCAGTTGTCGACTGAATATGTGCGCGCAAGTAGGAGCTGATCGTGTGGTGTTGGCGGCTTAATAGAGCTCAACGCTAACTTGCGGATCGAAGCAAAGTCCCAGCGAGTAGAGAGATGAAGGACGGATTTCCACTCTTGATAAGAGAAGTGGTTTTTATCGAAGTCCCTGCCCGTACACACGCCCTTATAAATAAGCTGATAAACATTAGAACGGGATCCTTACTCGGGATATAAGACAGAGAGGAAGGCATCGAAGTCCTTGTCTTCGATGTCTTCTAGGGATATGATGGTAGGGAATGCTTCATGGTCACGGATGTCGAGCTGGGTGAATCGGGTGGAGAAGTATACCGAGTCACGCGAGAAGAAATATCGGTGGACGCAGTACAGCGTGTTGCCAACCTACATATAGTCTAGTCAATAAATATGGCGTGCACACCGCTCTCATAACTGAATACTACGCACCAAAAATGAGACGTTTCCATCCTTGAAGAAGTATTTGTGGTGTCGTATGAAAGAACCCTTGGCTGCATCAGCCCCCGGGTACACGCTAACCAATGAGCATGCCCTACTCCCACTCGGCTCATTCACTTGGGAACTCGTATGCTTGGCCTGAGACTCGCTCGCATGGGTAGCACCAGGTATTTCGGGATTGTCGGAGAGTAGGGAATCAAAGGAGATCATGGATGGTGTTTTCGGCTAGGTGAAACGATTTTCTGCTTGCTATCCCAAGAGACTATGCGAGCGGTTATGAGATGGGGAGATAGGAGAAGGCGTGTTCAGAAGCGCGTTGTTCATGCCAGCGGCCTAAACTGTTTCGGAGCGCCCACCCCATTCGGCGTTTAGCGGGGCGCGAGAGCGATGCGGCAAAGCAACCAGACACAGGGTGCCAGTGCCAGGCTCTATCCCACTGGCACGAGATTCAACCGACCTGTCATAATAATTTCCTCTCAAAAATCCCTCTGCGTGCTTAAACTCCTTCATGTCGGAAGTGCCCCAAGTCGTCGACTCCAAGGTCGACTCGCCTTTCGTCTCGTGCTCCTGTTGGAGCTGTCCTCGATCAACTTTGACTTCACTGCTCACCCGTCTCCATGGAGCCACTGAGTTATACCACGATTCCATGGGTGCCAGTGATGACAATGAATCAGTCACAACATTAGTTAATATTCGTTCTCATACTCAAATGATCTACGCGATATACATGATTGCACACATGCCCTTCTTTCCCCATAGTTTGTCTTTGTCTACAGCCACTGGAGGATAGTGTTGAGACTTTAACGGCCACACCTAAGCAAGGAATGCCCGAATAGCAGCCTCATGCTCTTGGGAGATGAATTCGAGTGGGAATTTGGTGTGGTACTTCAAGCGTAGGTGTCGAGTAGGCCAATCCTCTGATTCCGCTATGAGACCGTGGTCCAAGCAGACGACACCAGTTTGCTTAGGATCGAGAGCACTTCTCCAGACGATCAGAGCGTTGCAACTGCAACTGGACCAGTCACACTTAGGGAGCAATCGGCCGAACGGCAAGGAGATCCCTCTTCCCACGGGGTAGGAATGAAGCACTGGTGATGCAGGTGACCCCGGCCTACTCGTTACTGGGGACACACCTGCGATTTTCTCATTGGCGGCGGTAGCTGGAGGTTTGGAGTTGATTGTGGACGTACCGGTTGATACACCATTGTAGTCTTCCTTGGGGTCACCCCGTTGTATCCCTATGTTGTTGATCCCTGACGCTTTCGTGCCTGTCTTAACATTGCGCGTCGCTGCTACTGCTTCCCGGCTGTTCTTCATGAGCCGTGCCGGTTCTCCTTTCAACACACTCATATTTCCCGGTGCATCTTCCTCTGCCTGCAAACGTTTCATCAATTCCATCGTCGACCGACTCTCCAAAACGGACGGCAGCTCGGACTCACTGAAAGTTCGTCATCGCCTTCATGAGCACTCTCTCGTTTCAAGGCCACAGTTGAAGATGCCTCGCACTTTGGAAAACGTAGATGGATGGGTATCTCAAGTCCAAGAGCACCAAGTCGCTCGGCTTCGACCCGGAGTGGAATTTCAGTCGAATCAACTTGAAGCGCGTGACTCCGGATATCCTCCCGAACAGTGGACACAAGCACCACATCCTCGATACTCATCTGCCGAGCCTCAGATAGGGAGAGAGGTGTCGTTCTTTCGCACAACGCGGATAACGAAGGAACCACCCAATCGTCGACTGAATCAGTGCGCGCAAGTAGGAGACGATCGTGAGGCGTCGGAGGCTTGATTGAGCCAAGTGCCAGCCTGCGGATCGAAGCGAAGTCCCAACGAGTTGAGAGGTGAAGCACGGATTTCCACTCTTCGTAGGAGAAGTGATTTCCTTCGAAGTCCCTACTCGCAATACACCTCGATAAGCAAGCTGATAAATGATGGACCAGAAAACTGACTCGGGATATAAGATGGAAAGGAAGGCATCAAAGTCTTTGCTTTCGACGTCTCCAAGTGATATGATGGTAGGAAGGGGCTCGTGGTCACGGACGTCGAGCTGGTTGAATCGGGTGGAGAAGTATGTCGAGTCGCGAGAGAAGAAATATCGGTGGACGCAATACAGGATGTTATCAACCTATACACAGTCCAACCAATGAATCTGATCGCATATGACTTTCATAGCTGGATATCTCGCACCAAAAATGTGACGTTTCCGTCGTTGAAGAAGAATTTGTTGTGTCGCATGAAAGGACCATCGTGGTCGGCACTATCAGTCCCCGGATACACAGTAGTCGATGTCGATGTCCTGGTTCCATTTGGCTCGATTACTTGGAAATCCCTGTGCTTGGGCTGTGACTCGGCCATATGGAGAGCACTTTGGTCACTCTCGGAGGCCTCGGGTTCGTCAGAGAGACTGGAATCGACGGAACTAATAGAGGGCGTTTTGGAAAGATTCGGAGAGATGATGTGGTCGTCGCCACTCCAAGAGACTATGCGAGTTGCCATGAGATGAAGAGATGAGAGGACACGCGTTCGCCGTTCAGAGGGATTTGTCTAAATCACCGTTTTTCGGTTTTCCCTATTTTGGGTCGGAGGTTCGGAGCGCCCGTAACCAGGGCGAGTTGTGATGGTCCCGCCGAGATGCGGGACATTGGTGACTCGAAACCAAACCCTATCGTTACAGTTACAGTTCGTTTCTTTCGTCTTCAAGTTCATGTGACTCTTCACTGTTAAAGAGCGACTCAGTCGCATGACAATATGTCACGAATATCGTTGGAACCCGCGGCTTTCTTTCCTCCCTAAGTACGGCCTACTAAACGGCTCTTTTATCATCTCCTGACCCGTATGATCAACTTCCTATTGTTTCAACTGACTCTTTTTTATTCCTTAACCGCTTCCTTACGTCTGTTATCCTCCTCCTCATCCCCTGTATTCGCTGCATTCGGTTTAGAAGAGTCTTGAATATCCTTTGGGCGCTCTATCGTGTATAAAACCCTCCTCGAGTCCGTCTGTAATGTAGATAGCTGGGTCGGGGTGACCTAGCAAGAGAGTTCGAAGGTAGTTCTTGAAGAGACGAGGCCCGGATCCCGAAC
>Ga0307509_10010872_pt1 | contig 11096 bp, 5 predicted proteins | sample 10_EM_MG_FD_202245 | JGI IMG/M metagenome (GOLD analysis project Ga0307509, IMG submission 202245) | Populus trichocarpa ectomycorrhiza microbial communities from riparian zone in the Pacific Northwest, United States - 10_EM | ecosystem: Host-associated > Plants > Roots > Unclassified | place... | reverse complement strand
ATTTAAATATTGTGGATTTAACTATTGCGGTAACATTATGAAATAAATCATACTTTATATAAAAAAAATTTATTGTTCTATTAAACTATCTACAATTCCATTACGTACAAAATTTATCTGACAATAAATACAGTTTCCATAATTTTTTAGCGTGTAATAAAATTAGATAAAATATTATCATGTATAAAATTCACGACAAATTAGTTTTTTTTTAAATTAAAAAAAAAAAAACATAACACACTAAAAAAAAAAAAAAAAATCCACGCAGTGCAAGTGAACAGTGCAAGAGAATTGCACTGTTCACTGTTTTTAACATAAACAGTGCAAATTTCTTGCACTGTTCATTGAACAGTGCAATTACATGAACAATGCAAAAAAAAAACAAGCAATTCTTGCTTTGCAAATACTGCGTTTCCAACGCAGAAAAAGGTGAGACCCTGTGAACAGTATACCATATTTTTTTGTAACCAAACGGCTGCAACTGCGTTTTAAAAAAAATGCAGCCGCAGCCGCAGCCGCAGAGCCAAACGGGCTCTATAGAGAATTAAAGTAAATGGATAGTGGAAGATTGGATGGAGCATGCAACCCATGCTCCAGCATGCGAGGGAAGTTATCGCGCTCTACTTGAAAGTATAAATTCCTCCGTTATCAGAATACCATCATTGTTGGAGGGGTTGAAAGCGGCCCGAGAAGGGCTTTTATGAGAGGCGTCGCATGTTGACGGACAAATAATCGTATCGCTTCGATGGCCTTCTTTTTTTTGTGTTTGGTATTGCGATAGCTGTTGTGGTTGTGATTTGAAAAAAATTATTTTTATAAAAAATACTTTTAGTTGAGGTTGGTTTGAAAAAATATATGTTTGGTTAAAACTGTGATTGAAATTGAGGTTGAACAAAAAGTAGTTTAATGTGTTTGGTTGAAAAAATGCTTTTCAAATTGAGGTTATAAAAGTAATTAAAAATATATATATAAAAATATTGATGGTTTTTAATTTAAATATTATAGATTTAACTACTACTATTACATCATGAAATAAATAATATTTTATATAAAATATTTTTTATTGTTCCATTAAACTATCTACAATTTCATTACGTACAAAATTCATCCGACAAGAACTACAGTTTTCATGATTTTTTGAACGTGCAATAAAATTAGGTAAAATATTATTAAGAATAAAATTGAGATTACAGTACGAGTAAATTTAATTCACCTTAAACTAATTTAGAAAAAACAAAAAAAAAATTACTGTCCATGTTCACGTGAACAGTGCGAGTGAAATCAATTCACTGCACTGGTTTTTTGAAAGAAAAAACAACTGTTCACTTTAATGAACAGTGCGACAATGGAACATGACTCCACTATTCAGTGATTCCTCTCACGAGAAGCAGTAAAATTATGCTTCTACAAAACATGCGGCACAATCATATTTTTGGTGAATTCTACCAGCATAAACCTTGTTTTTCTTTAACCAAACAATAATATCTATGACTGCGGGTGAACCTCGTCCACAACAACATTACCAAATGGCCTCTCTCACTCTCTCTAGTCTCTCTTCTCTTCTCTTCGGTTCTCACACTGATTCTAAAATCAACCAAACACTTTAAAACAAAAACAAACCTTAAAATCTCTCAAGACTTCCACTCGCTTTTTTCCCTCTCTTTGACAGCTCCCAAACCCAAAATGCATTAACAAGAAACACCCACATGAAAATCCTGTCTCCCTCACTCCACTTTTGACTTGAAAATTGTGACCCAAAACCTAAAATTTAAACCCTTTAAAATGCAAAGAAAACATATAGGCCAGATGGGTTCTGTGCCGTGAAGGTAGAGAAAACACGAAAACATGACAACTTTCGATCATTACTACATCAACCAATATTAATGTGATTTTTGCTTTATAATCCCACCATAAACTTTCGATCATTACTACATAAACCAATATCAATACCATCGATCATCATTATTTTATTATCAATATAATTATTATTTTATCATTGTTTTTCCATAATTTTATAACGGTACCACTATTATAATAACCACATCACCACTACTATCATCTTATCTTTTTAATTATTGTCACTATTATTATCATCATCTCATTATTAAAATAACTATTATTTTATCACTGTCAGCACAACAACCACTATTATATAATCATCTATAACAATGATATAAAAAGATGTTAAAAAAGTTTTAAATTTGGATAAAACATCCAACTAAATCCTTCTTTTTTTCTCAAAATTATAAACTAAATTGAACGAGAGAAGAACTCATTTTGGTTTTATATTTGTTAAAATGATTAAGTTCACTTTAAATTAAGGAGCTTTTAGTTGGGCTATTTTGATTTCATAGTTCTTTAGTTTATACTAAGTTTTTTTTTATTTAATTCAATTTGGTAAATTGAACCAAAATTTATTCAAAATTTCCTAGTTGAATTGTTTCAAGTCGGTTTTTATCCATATTTCTGAATAATCGGTTAATTTGCTCGCCCATAACACCAAAGTCCTTGAATGAAATCCATCCTTTTGAAGTCATTCAAGGAAACTACGAAAGGATTGGTGTTGTTGTCAATAACTTTGTATGTGATTGCATTTAAGTTTGGAGATGCAACTGGTGAAACGTCTAATGTTAGGCAGGGAGGATTGCTACCTTAGTTCTATTTCGTGTTGTATTTGTTCGTGATAAATGTTGCGTTTTAAAATATATTTTACTTAAAAATATATTAAAGTAATATATTTTTATTTTTTAAAAAATTTATTTTAGATATAATATATAAAAACAATCCAAGAATTAAAAAAAATGATATAAGATAAAATCAAAATCAAAATATTTAAAAAACACAGTTAGTACAAATTAACTCCCTAATTCACCCTTGTTAGGTGACACCTTCTTGGAACCAGCTGAATTAAAAAGGAGTTGTGAATCTCAGCACAAAGACCATAGACCTTGTTTGATGGCTGCATATGCTCTTTGTTTTTTGTTTTTTTTTTTTAATTGAAAGAGTTTGGATCAATTTATACATATTTTAATTAATCCTTTAAATTCTAAAATTAATTATTAGATAAACCTTTAATAACTCAAAAATTTATATGGTACTCAACCTAATAATTTCTCCGTAGCAAGTAGCAAATTCATAGCCTCCAGCTGCATATGCTCTTTGTTGTTATCACGAAAATTGGTCTGGAGAATTGACGAGTTTCTTCAGGTAAATTTTCCTTGTCTTGTCATTTTTCTTGTATTTTCAAATAGTGATAATTATAGTTTTTAAACCCGGTCCGGTCCAAGATCTGGATTCTGGGTTTTAACCGGGTCACCTGGATCAATTTTTTTTTAAAAAAATCAAAACGACATTGTTTTAGTAAAAAAAAAAAACAAAAATCAATGGGTTGTAACCGGGTTTTTGACCGGGTCGTCGAGTCAACCCGCCGGGTCAGCTGGGTCACACCGGGTTTTTTCTTCCCATGTTTTTTCTTCAACCAGGCCCCGTTCCAGTCCCGGGTCGACCCGCGTGGGCCGGACCAAGTTTTAAAACTATGATAATAATATATAAAATTAGTTCGAAATGAAATGAAGTATGGTATTTTGAAGAGTGCATGTATTATTATACTCCAAAGCATTTCTAAAAAAATCATAATTTATTTTTTTATATTATCATTATCATCATCATCATCATCATCGTAAATCTTAATTATATTATAAATAAATTATTGAATTTCTATTTTGATTTCAATGTCATTCTAAATAAATCTTATAATCAGTAAAATTAAGAAATAAAACAGAACTCATATTAGATATTCATAATGGCAGCATATATTTTTTTTTTTAAGATTATGGTGTTCATATCATGATTTAACATATACATTAACAAAATTCAAATGGATTGTTCATAATGTATAATAATATTAATTATAAGATGAGCTAGTCAATTGATTAAAGTTAAAAATCGAAAAAGTTCAAGGACTTAATAATATTATTTACTATATTTTTATTTCCTAGTGTCATTACATGGCCCACTGAATTAGGGCTTAGATACATAATGCAAAAAATTTCTATTATGAGTACTTGACCGACGAGGCAGCTTCACCGGAAGCACATAAAGCCGTGTTTGGTCCCACATGAAGAGGATATTTAATGTCTTTTTTTTAAATATTTTTTATTTAAAAATATATTAAAATAATATATATTTTTTATTTTTTTATAATTATTTTTTATATTAATACATCAATATAAAAATATTAATTATAAAAAAAATTAAATTTTACCCAACCCCTTTTAAAACATAATATCAAACAAGGGCGAAACATTGATAATATCTTTTTTCTCCGGCAATAATTAAGGGGTTGTTTGGAAAAGTTACAGATGTGTTTTAAAAATATGTTTTATTAAAAAAAAAAAGAATCATAGAAATCTTACATCTTAAGCAAAAACTAAATAAAAAACGACAGAACTCATTTGTGTATATATATAATAATAATTAAACTGGTTGTCTTCTCTTTTCCAGCGGAGCAGGTATTTTGTTAATTGTTTGATGATTCCTTATCCCCGACCTTTTCTTCCTTTTGAAATTCAAGATTTCTTTTCTTCTTTTGCTATATTATCTAACAGAAACAATTTCTCTACAGTTATAATTATTGATCTGATCTCTGTTATTCTTATTCAAAATAAGAAATCATGTCGATGATCGATTCCTTCTTCAACAAAGGCTTTAAAGCCGCTAAATGGTAATTGATTTCTATCTTCCTCTACTTTGTTTTTCTCTTTTTTGGATTTGGAATTCTGGGTTTTGTTTGGTTTCTGAGAAAATGACGATATTAGTAATAAAAAAATTCAAAATTTAACCGTGATGAAATTCAATGTACAATCTATTTTGAATTTGTTGTTCTTTGGATAAATTAAAGAAATATGGACTGCACAAAATTTTTCTTGTTTCATATTTTACTGGTTATTAGCAAAAAAAAAAAAAAGTTATCAATTAAGGATTTGGGTATTTGTCTCTTGTGCTGTAGATATTTTGTTTATTAAAAAGTAAATAGAATTCATCGAGAATTTGGAGTGTTCGTACTTTTTTTGAGTTATGTTTTGATTAAATGCTATCATTACTTATTGTTTTTGGGGTTTAAAGTTTTGATGAGGATTGTTCTTTTTTCAACTTGTTTTGCTTGTACACAGTAAAACCCTGTTGAAGTTGACGATACCTAGGATAAAGTTGTTGAGGAACAGGAGAGATATTCAGATGAAGCATATGCGTCGAGACATTGCTAAGCTTCTTGAAACTGGTCAAGAAGCTACTGCTCGCATTCGGGTTTGCTACTTTCTTATTAATATCATCTTTTATAGTATGAACTAGCTTTGCCTGTTTTTAGTCTTTTTAAGGTACCTGCAGAAGGAATGATCTTACGGTGTTGTTGATATTTCCATTTCAGGTAGAACACATAATAAGAGAGGAGAATATGATGGCTGCTCAAGAGATCATTGAATTATTCAGTGAGCTTATTTCTGTGCGCCTTCCGATTATTGAAACACAAAGGTTATTCCTCGCATTACATTATCTGGCTTGCACTATGTTTATTTCTCCCGGTTTGTTAATTCACTTTCCCTTTGGATTCTTGTCTTATGTATGGCGCCTTTTGCAATTAGTGACCGGAAACTAATAGGGACAAATTTAGATAGTTTGTTTTCGTTAATATTTCATGTGCTGAACTAGAGATATATTTCCATCTGCACATGAATTTTATAGGTTTGTTAACAGTGCATCAGAGCTATGAAAGTTTTGTAGGTATTATTGCTTGTGTTTTCTTCAAGTAGCAGGCTTAAAAAAAACTACTGACCTTCCCTGAAAACCAGAGAACCAAAAGGCTGAGGAAATGGAAGGTGGAAGAAGTAGTCAATGAACAAACTACTGATATTCATATCTATACATGCAAAAAGACTAGAGAAGCACAAACTTGGGATGGTTTTTAATGTTTTAACCTTTCTTAAGTTTTAACATACTACATCATAATGATGGATGTTTTTTTACTCCTCTGGGCTGCCCTGCTCTAACTCTGGAGAGTCGCCATTTCTTGGTCTAGGAAGAAATCGTGATTACTTTCCAGACTTGTTTTGGCTAGAGCAGTGCCAGTCAATGATCTTTTATATTTTTTCTTTACCTTAGAAACTCTAGGCCGTTGTCTAAATGTGGCATTTGACATAATTGTTTAAGATTAAGATTGTGAACTCTTAAAGGTGAGAATCGGGTCAAACCTGCAAGATGAAAAATTAGGAGGTTCATTGGTGACTGTTATCTTATAGTTGCTATGACATGTTAATTGTGAACTGGCAGAGGCATCATGGTCGTGGGATGTCTTAAAATCAGTCAATACTATGATAGGTTTGCAGACAGTATAGTTACTAAGTGCCTCTTATAAATCCCCAAGTTGGATCTAATCTAACCAGTTATCTGCTTCATATAGGAGTTCTAATGTAGCTGGGGAATCAATTTGTTTATGTTTCCTATTCTGTCAATATTTCTTTATGGTTATACAATTTCATGAATGCCAACATCTGTGTGTCGCTCTGCTATTTTATTTGCTTAATCCAGCATGTAATAAATTTATACCTATGTGAAATGAGTTGAAGAATCTCCGTAGCTACTTGGAGCTAAGAACTCCACTCATTTTCTTAGATTGTATTTTTCAAATGTCATTTTTTCCTTTTTCAGGGAATGTCCTCTAGACTTGAAAGAAGCAATATCCAGTATTTGTTTTGCGGCTCCAAGATGTGCGGATCTACCTGAGCTACTGCAGGTTCAAATCCTATTTGCTTCCAAATATGGAAAGGAATTTGTAGCTGCTGCAACTGAGCTTATGCCATCTTGTGGTGTTAATCGTCAGGTTTTTTGGATTTCTATCTTATGCCTCGATTTATTTCTCGCAACAAGTTCCTTTTGCTTATGTTTATGCTTATGCCTCTTTTCTTCTGACATTTTTCCTATAAATTGAAATCCTGCAGTTAATAGAACTCTTATCAGTTCGTGCACCTTCACCTGAAAAAAAACTGAAGCTTCTGAAGGAAATTGCTGAAGAGCATGAGTTAGACTGGGACCCAGCTGCATCTGAAACTGAGCTCTTAAAAAAGCACGAAGACTTGTTGGTAAGTAGTTTGGTGCAACTGCTTCGATTCTTGTTATCTTTCCATGTCTTATGTGTGTTCGCTCTTTGTCAGAATGGTCCGACACATATCACTGATCCAACACCTGTTGCTGGTCCAACACATATCACTGATCCAACACCTGTTGCTGGTCCAACACATATCACTATGTTGCCTCTTCCAAAAGAGAAGCATGATGAAGTACTGAATGCTCCTGATCATGCTGAGCATGAGCAGCCTGATTCCGATACAGATTTCGACCCATTAGATTTTCCTGAAGTTCCTAAGATCTCACCTTGGCGAAGTGCAAATTCTGCCTTGGCACCAGAAATAGCTCCACCTGCACAAGCTGCTCTACACCCTGACATCGATCATGAGTCATCAAATCACTCCGTGACTCACAAAGATCTATCACAAGAACCTCATTTTGAACATGGTGATGTGATTGAAAAAAAGTCAGTGGCTACCAGGGATGAAATTTCGAGCACTGCAGTAAGTGACAGGGAAGAAAAACAGTTTCTTCCTTTCATTTCCCCCCCTTCACTATCTTCTGAATCATTTTCAGCAATACCAAGCACTTCACCACCCTCTGCATCAAGGACCGAAAGTGAGGCCAATTTGGATCTGCAGAATGTTTCAGCTGCTGTGCAGGGCACTGTGGAGACTGCTAAACATGCAGCAATACCAAGCACTTCACCACCCTCTGTAAGGAGGACCAGAACCGAGGCTAATGTGGATCTTCAGGATGTTTTAGCTGCAGCACATGCTGCTGCCGAGTCTGCTGAACGTGCGGCGGCGGCGGCTCGCTCAGCAGCAACTCTTGCCCAGGCAAGGATTAGTGAGCTAACCAAGAAAAACAGTGAGAAGTTCCCTGAGGATGATAACCCGTTTTTTGTGGATACTTCCGGTCATTCAGCCTCTACTGAAATGCCACACTTTGTTCACCAACAATCTTTTGGTGACCCAGGTAGTGTTCCCAACTATGAAGACTCCCATCGACCTCATGAAGACCACCAGGCATCAGAGTTGTTGGATATTCCTTCCTTTGAGAAACTCAAAGTGGATTATGATTCTCCTCCTGGTAATCATGTTGCTGAGCAAGGGCCTGTTAGTCACCAGCCACAGAGATTGCCTTCAATGGACGATGAGCCATACTTCTCATACCCAAATTTGTTCACATCACAAAACTCAAATCTCGGATCTGGTGCACAATCTGCTAGAGATCATTCTCGTTCCACCAATGACCTTTAAGTTGAGTCCTGTGCGTTGGTTATGTGGGAACCTTTAAGTTGAGTCCTGTGCATTGGTTATGTGGTGAGTTGATTGACTGCTACGTAGTTTATCGATGCAAATATGGTATGAGCCATTTTTATTGTTATTTGTAGAGTGTGAGATTATTAGTCGTAGTGGTGTTAATTCCCTAGAGTCGTTTCTGCAATCATGTCCAATGAGGTTTATAATAAGGAAATTTCAATTACTTGATGTAGTTGAGAAGCCATCTCAGACAAGTTCATATATTTTGTGTTGGTCAAGTTTAGGATTCATGTACAGAAACCGTATTATGTTGCAGGTAATGAATTCATATTTCCTTGAGTTTTGACATTCAATTTTGAGAATGTCATCCAGTAAAGAGTGCAAAGATGTAACAAAACCTTGTGCCTGTGTTCATTGGTTTTGCAGATTATTTTTTCCTTTTTTTATCTGAGTTTATTTTATGGCTGTCATAAATATTGAGCTACGTGCAAAATCTACCAAGGAAGCAATGTCATCAATGATTAGGTGAATATATATATATATATATTCTGGGGATTAAAACGAAGGAGATAAAGCATCCATTTTCATTATTGATTTGCAATTATTTGGCAAAGTATGATTTATCCAGACAAAATACAGAAGTTTCTAAATATGGAACTTATCTTGATTTTTTTTTCTTACACTTACTATGCAACCACACGCATTGTCATAATCTTATTTTTGAAATTTTAAAAATAATATATAAACAATAAAAAAAAATGAATGAATAAAAAATATTTGAGAACTGAGTTAAGACAACACAAATTTGAAGTTTGAGGATTGAATTATAATTTGAGAGTCAATTTAGTAAAAAATTAAAAGAATTTAAAGTTTGAAAATTTAATTGAACTTGGAATTGTTTAATTAATGAAATCAGGGATCCAATTGTTAAATGTCAGAAGTTCAGAGGCCAAATTGAAAATATTCATTTCGGGTGAAAACGGTGTCGTTTTCAACGCACACTGTTCATCATCTCATCATCCTGAAGACCGATTCAACAAGGAGAAATGACACCAAAATCGAACCACGTCTCCTGCCCAGTCCTGCAAGAGCAAGACTGTCGACGACTTCATTTACAGGAAGAAATGGCACCAAACCCGGACCACGTCTCCTGCCCATGATCCCATTTCCAGATCGATTAACAGTCCTGCAAGAACAGGACTGTTAACGACTTCACTCTCTCTGGCCTTATTAAAGGCCAGAGAAAGACAAGCAGGGGGCAGACTAAAAAGGAAAGAATAGACAGAGAGTATATAGAAAGAAAAGGTAGTTAGAACCCAGGAAAGAACTAGAGCAACAAAAGCAGACAACCAAAGTGAAAGAAACTAGTAGAGAGAGAGGGAGACGGAAAGTAAAAGTACAGAGGAGAGACAGAGAGAAAACAAGAAAGCAGAGAACCAAGAACGAGCGAACAAAAAAAGCAAGAAAACTAGAGAGAACAGAAAAACCTAGTAACACGCAGACAGACAGAGAAGGAAAACAGAAGCGTTGTCAAGAGCACGCCATTACCATCGTCTTCACAGTCTTCAGCAACCAGGTAAGGTTTTTTTTTTTATTATTATTTTATCTCTTCCCGCTTTGCCTCCTTCATTTTAAGTCACATTGCATTGTTCAAGTGAATTTTAATTCACTGAACACTGTAGCAACACACGTGAATCAGCGCACGCGTGCTACTTTGCCCAGCCAGGTCACTGGCTTGGGCAAGTGACTGAACCAGGCCGGCTGCGTCCATCACATTTATTTATAGGTATTTCACCGTATACTTAATGTATGAATTTTTTTATTGTGAAATGTAAATCTGGTGCATGATATTTTTTTTTTAGAAAAATAAACAAACAAAAAAACATGCATGCATTGATTTAAATTTATTTTATTGGTTTATTCACTGATGTCAGAGTCAGTAATATCATATGTTTTGTTTTTTTTTGCTACGTAATATTTATCAACGCCAGAGTTTGAAGTATCCGTAGCTGAATATTTACTAACATCAGAGTCAGGAATATGATAATCAAACCATCATAGCATAAACCAACAAACTTTTAGCAATTTAAGACAAAATCAGCAATGCAGTCTGTCTTATACAGGACATTTAAGAGGTGATAATATCTTTCTCTTTACGTAACCAGTCTCGTATCATAGAATCTTTGTAGATCAGTTAGGATTTCTAGTGACCATAATACTAAATGATGATTTTTTAAACCAGACTTTTTCTATTTTAAAAACAAGATGCTAAAAATCTTTTCATTTCATTGAATTTTTTAAAACAACCATGATTAAAAATTTAAAACCACTATGATATCGGTTGCGAGACGCATCACAGATTAATTTTTTAGATAAAAGCATTGAAATTAAATCAAGTGCTGATCATTTGGATAATCGTCCATGAAATGCAGGTGATGTAAATTGAAAAGACATAAATTATGCATCCTCCACATCATAACAAAAAAAAAAAAACAATGGTTCGATTTTTGGTTTGTTTATACCATTTGCATGATTATGGAAAAGAATGTTAGTAACCAGTGCTCAAAGTCCTTAAAAATCAAAAGATTATTACTTCTAAATTAGTATAATAGACATGTAATATGGATAATAAAAAACTAGTTAATTCAAGTTAACTTGTAAAATTTATGATCCTGATTATAAAATTGGAATAATCTAATAAAAAAATTTAAA
>Ga0307509_10010870_pt1 | contig 11097 bp, 8 predicted proteins | sample 10_EM_MG_FD_202245 | JGI IMG/M metagenome (GOLD analysis project Ga0307509, IMG submission 202245) | Populus trichocarpa ectomycorrhiza microbial communities from riparian zone in the Pacific Northwest, United States - 10_EM | ecosystem: Host-associated > Plants > Roots > Unclassified | place... | reverse complement strand
ATGTTTAGTTTGCTTTGCTGGAAGTTTATATTTAGGATTCCGGGTATGGAATGGTCATGTAGCACTGGTGGAGGCTGAGCTATGTTTCTTTCTTTGGTCTTGCAGGATTACAGGATTCCGGTATGTGCGCAGCTACTGGTAATGATCGTGATTGCAGGAAGGCTATCGCTCTTGGGTCCTGTATTTAAACCAGTCTCCTGGCTAGCGGGAGAGAGCAGACCTCGATAGACCTTTAGTCTAAGAATACACTTGGTTGAACGGCAATCCCTGAGTCCCTGAGTTCTATTTGTCCTTGAACTATTATCTCTTACCTCCGGTCCCTTGAAGCCTCCCTTAGCACCAGCGCTAGCAGGTCTACTGCCGGTCCTATTCTATTTTCGTTAGACAGGAATAAACCTGTTACACTGTTGCATACCTAATTAAAAGAGGATTGTTACATTTGGTTGCGTCATCCCGCAACACCCAACGATAAAACGGCTCAACAAGCTGTCGATCAAGAGATCGACCTCACCGAAACAGAAATCGACGTAGAGGGGCTAGGAGAAGCATTAGCCGAGTCTATTCAACACCCGAGAGCCGCAAGCTCCACAACAGATAGCGCAGAAGAAAGTTCTAGCTCAGACGAAACAGACGCAGCACCTACAAGGAGAAACACGATGCCGTCCACATCCACACCTAATCCAGACACGAAGGACACAGAAGCAGCTCCACCTCTACCATCGAACCTCAAGCCAGACCAAATACAACAAATCATTGGAGCCTTAACTGGAGGATCTGGAAACACGAAGAAGCCGAAAATCAAGGAACCCAGCACATTTCATGGCGAACGAGACCAACTCAGGGGTTGGCTGGCCCAGCTGTCGGTCTACTTCAAGGGAGCAGGATGGGAATTCGAGTACAACAACGACAAAATTGTCTATGCTCTTAGCCTTCGGAGAGGCGACGCGTTGAAATGGGCTACGCCATTCATCGAAAGACGACAAGATGTAACATGGAGCAGTTGGGACGACTTTAAGAATGAATTGCAGGGACAGTTTGGCGAAATCGACAAGCAAGGAGCAGCACGAGCAAAACTCATGAGAATGGTTCAAGGATCAAAAGGAGCTACGGAATACTGGAACGAATATAGACTTATCGCCATACAGACCGGAATCGACAATGCAACCCTAACTTATCACCTAATCAGGGGATTTAAAGCAGAACTCCAAGACGCATGGGGAATGGACCGATCAGACTCGCAAGACCCACAGTTCGTGGCTAACTAGGCCATCAAAAAAGAAACAAAGATGGCAGCCATCAAACACATGCGTCACAGAACAATCAGCAAAGAAAAGACTGTATCACCAGGGACCCCACGAAATCAAAATGGGACCTTTTGACCTCAGAACAACAACCAGGGTGATCCAATGGAGTTGGATGCTACCCGAAGAAGGCCTGGGTTCAACATCTCGGGCAAAGAATACCAACGAAGAATGAGAAGCAATTTATGCCTCAAATGCGCTAAGCCGAGACATCAAGCGGCGGCATCCCGAAGCCACGCCAACAGCAAGGAAGGAGCGACATGGGAACCAAGGAACGACAACAAAAAACAATGGAGACCACCAGCCAAAGCCAGGGAAATGGAGGTCGCAAAGGAAGAAGAATCGGGAAACGAGGAAGGTCCCCTGTAAGCAATGGTCTGAGGGACAGGACCAAACCAAAGCCCATTGAGATGAGGAACCTTTACGCGGCACTGAACAGCACGGAAGCACTGAACAACGAGAATGACCATATTATGGTCACGATACGAGTACACGGCACAACAAGACAAATGACCATTCAGACGATGAGCGACTCGGGAGCAACTGAGGACTTTATCGACAAAGGGTTCTGCAGCAAATACAACATCAGAACCACACGAGCAACAAGGATACGAGAAGTTTACCTGGCGGACGGTCGACCCAGTGCTATGGGACCAATTACCCATACAGCGAAAGTACCTATCGACATCGGTAGCCATAGGGAATTGGCGACTTTCCAAGTAGCTAAACTGCCCAACCATGAGGTCATCCTCGGAATGCCATGGTTAAAACAACACAGTCCCCGAATAGACTGGGGTCAAGGAAAGATCACCTTTGAAACCGAAAGGTATACAACATGGTGTTTAAAGGAATCACCCACGCTATACGCGATGCCAGAAGATGAAGCAAGAGATGAGAACTTGAAAGTCGAGTTCGGCGTCGCACAAAGCAAGAAAGATCAGCGAGTCGAAGTTAAGAAACTTGACCCGCAAGCAAGGATACCGACCCGAGGATCGGCACAAGCAGCAGGACACGACCTGTACGCAAACGAAAGCAAGACGATACCGGCCCGAGGACAAGAAGCTGTCCGAACCGGAATATCAATCACACCACCAAGAGGAACCTATGGAAGGATAGCGCCAAGAAGCGGCATGGCAGTTAAACATCAGATTGCTGTCAGTGCAGGAGTGATGGACTCCGACTATACTGGGGAAATCAAAGTGGTATTAGCCAACATGGGCAACCAAGACTATGAAGTCAAAAACGGAGATCGGATAGCACAACTCATCACGGAAAAAATAGCCGAAAGGGATTGTTACGAGGTCCAAACGCTCGAAGAAACCAACAGAGGACAACAAGGATTTGGAAGCACAGGGCCTTCCAAAGCACAGATCTGCGAGATCAGTGCTAGAGCCTTCGGAAAGTTCTACCGGCGACCCAACACGATCACAGGAATCCTAAAATACAATAAAAAAGAAGGACGAATAAGCCTAGAATCGGTTAAGATTCGCACCGAGCTAGCCATCAAAAGCGGGAAATACCAGAAAGCAAGAAAGCTGGAGGAAATGGTGCCTCAAGAATATCACGGATACTTGGACGTATTCGAAGAAGAAGAAAAAACAAAGCTACCGCCTCATCGACCAGGAGTAGACCTGGACATCAAACCCAAGGAAGGGCAAGAATTGCCAGTTAAAAGGATTTATGCACTATCCCAGGACGAACTGGAAGAACTCTGGAACTACATCAAGCAAAACGAAGAAAGAGGATGGATAAGAGAAACCTACTCTGACGGAGGATCTCCAATCACGTTCGTCAAAAAGAAGGATGGAAAACTCCGACTCTGTGTCGGCTACAGAGCACTCAACTTTGTAACCAAGAAAGACCGATACCCCCTACCCCTGATAGGGGAAGCCTTAGACAGGCTAAGAACGGCCAAATACTACACAAAGCTGGACATCAAGGATGCCTATCACAACGTTAGGATCAAGAAAGGAGACCAATGGAAAACAACCTTCACCACGAAATACGGCACGTACGAATACCTGGTTATGCCTTTCGGCCTAACCAACGCACCAGCGGCATTCCAAAGATGGATCAACAGAACCCTGCAGTCATATATCGACATATGCTGCATAGTCTATCTGGATGATGTCCTCATATATTCGGACAGTCTGGAACAGCACCAAAAACATGTGGCAGCCATCATCCGCGCCATACGAAAGCAAGGGATGAAACTCAAACGATCAAAATGCGAGTTTCACTAAAGGGAAACCGAATACCTAGGATTCATTATCAATAACGAAGGAGTCAAAGTTGACCCCGTCAAGACCGCAGCCATATGGGACTGGAAACCGCCTACCAACAAGAAAGGAATCCAAGAATTCATGAGATTCTGCCACTTCTATCGACGATTTATCGAAGGATTCAGCAGGATGGCCAAACCCCGATACGACCGAACCAAGAAAGATGTCGAATGGGAATGGGGAGAGAAGGAACAAGCAGCCTTTGACGAGTTACGACAAAGGCTATGCTCAACCCCGGTGTTGACATGCTCCAAACCAGGGAGACCACTCTTGGTTGAAACCGACGCCTCGAAATATGTCTGCTCAGGCATATTATCTCAACATGACGAAGACGGGAAATGGAGTCCGATAGCGTATCGGTCCAAAACAATGGCGCCTGCCGCATGCAACTACGACATATACGACAAAGAGCTATTAGCCATAGTTCAAGCGCTCAAGGAATGGAGGCGATACCTCAGAGGAAGTGGGCAACACTTCAGGGTCCTAACAGACCACAACAACCTGATAAGGTTTACAACAACAAAAGAACTGACCGATCGACAAATACGATGGAGCAAAGTCCTAAGCGGATTCGACTTCAAAATCAAATTCCAACCAGGAAAAGAAGGGGGCAAGCCGGATGCCTTAACTCGACGAAAAGCTGACATGCCCCAGGAAGGAGATGAACGACTCATACAGAAAGAAAGGATTCTCCTACCAACAGAAAAATACTTCGACACCAGTATCCAGGAAATGGAGACAACGAGACTTGAAGATACAAGCTATGAAGAACTCCCGAAGAAATAGCCCGAAACGAAGAAATTCAGAGGATAAGGAAAGCATTGGAACGAGGAGACAAAGAAATGAAAGAAGTGGCCCTAGGACTATGCCAATGGAAGAACAAACACCTATGGTACCAAGGAAAGATTTGGGTGCCCAATAAAGAAGGAATCCGGACCAACCTTATACGTCAACACCACGATATTCCGCAAGCAGGACACGGAGGAACAGCAAAAACGACGGAGCTCATACAACGCAAATACTATTGGCCTCATATGTGCAATACGATAAAACAATACTTCAAGAATTGCGACATTTGCCAAAGAACGACGGTGGTACGACATGCACCTTATGGCCTGATAAAGCCAAATGAAGCCCCGGATCGACTGTGGAAATCGATATCCATGGACTTCATCACAGACTTACCGAAATCAGAAGGGGATGACAAAATTCTGATCATCATAGATCGACTCACGAAAATGGCTGATTTCTTACCATGCACTAAGGAAATGGCTGCGCGGCAATTCTGCGAACTTTTCATGAGGGAAATATTTCGATTACATGGGCTGCCCAAAGATATCATAACGGATCGAGGATCCATATTTACTTCCGATGTTTGGAAAGAAACGACAAAACCACTAGGAATAGAACGAAGATTGAGCACGGCATTTCACCCTCAAACGGACGGACAAACGGAACGTACTAATTCCACTTTGGAACAATACCTCTGAGCATACGTCAATTATCAACAAGACAACTGGAAGCAGCTCCTACCAATGGCCGAATTCGCATACAACAATGGATATCAAGAAAGCATTAAGCACACACCCTTCTTTGCAAACTATGGAGTCAACCCCGAATATCAGACCATCGGGCACCTAATACAAGGAAAAATCACAGCACCGGAAGACATGAGTCAATTACACGATATCCTACAAGCGGAAATGACGGAAGCGCAACTAAGACACCAGGAATACTACAATGCAGGAAGAAAGCCCGATCTGAATTTACCGTCAGGAGATATGGTCTGGCTATTGCCAAGAAATATACGAACCACAAGGCCATACAAGAAACTGGACTACAAGAAAATCGGACCCTTCAAAATCTTAGCAAGGATAGGAGAAAGTGCTTATAAGCTCGATCTTCCACCATCAATGAGGATCCACAATAAATTCCACATCTCTCTTCTTGAACTACATCATGACGATAAGTTTTCTTCTCAACGAGCACAACCACCACCTCCAATTATGATTGAAGGAGAACCTGAGTACGAACGCGAACAAATTATCAATTCTCGACTACACTACGGGAAACTACAATACTGGCCCAAGTGGACCGGTTATCCTCCTGAACACGACAAAGTCTGGTACCCCTACGCAGATTTCGAAAATACAGGCATCGCAAAACAACAGTTCCACCAAAAGTACCCCAGGAAGCCCTCTCTCAATCAAGATCGAGGAACAAGAAAACAGGGAGCCTTGGGTCTCCATAGCACCACCACGGCAACTCGCACCACCACCACCACCTCCCCGAATGACGACACCAAGACCCCCAACACCGAAGACCGCACAGGAAGCGTGGGGAACTGCCGTGGGACTGCCCACGAGTCCCCCATACCGAGCCCCACAGGAGTGGGAAGAAGCACAAAAAAGGGAATGAGCTCGAAGAGAGCACGATCAGCTGTCATGGACGGCATGCTACGAGGACGGGTGCCAAGTGCACTACCGGGACAAGGAAGCCTCGGGATGGTTTCCCCAAGACCGATCTCGGTCTGTTCCATCAGTACCTGTATCGCACCGGAACAAAAAACAGCAGAGGAAACGCCATGGGCAGAGCGTGACATGGTGCGAATGCTACGACGAGAAATGCTTCGTACTTGTGCAAGAGAAGATCAAAGCGGGGTACTACCCCCAGGAAAACGGCGACAAGAAACTCCGCTCAAAATGGCATCAAAGACACCCCGAGCCGGAACAACAAAGGAAATTGGGTGCCGTGAGGACACGGCAGGAGAAGGATGTGAGCGAAAAAAGTCAACCAGACGTCGGAGCCCTACAAAGGCAGATCCAGGTACTGTTAGACGAAAAACAACAAACACTGGAGAAGGACGAAAAAACCAGACAGGAGCTGGCCAACTACCAGGCCACAATAGGACGAATGCGCGAAGAACTCCAAGGACTTCGCAGAACGGTCGCGGGATCTGGTTTCAGCATAGCAAGGTTGAGGAACGAGATGGACGCCAAAAGACGAGCAAACGAGCAGCTCGAACACAGAAACCACAGCCTCCGAAAGGAGCTCAGAAGAGCTGGGCAGAGGTTGTTAGATCTGGTCAAGTAGCATCGTGGGACCGATGCTAGGGGGAGACCGGAGCTAATGTCACAAATAGTGACTAAGCAAGGGAGATTTCACATGACTCATAATTATGAGTGATTAGGAATGTTGGATTTTACACTATGACGTCACTTGACTCATAGCTCTCACATGACTACGCACTTGCGAGTCATTGTTATATTATGATTGGTTGAAGGTTTCATGACTCACGATTGTGACGTCATATGATGTAATGACTTTCGCACATCACTCAGATTATGAGTCATGGGTTTCACACATGTGACTAGTTTGAGCACATGATTTGGTTCATGAGTTTTGATTGGTTAACGGAATGTTTTGTGATAACTCATACGAGTCATCAATGGATTTCGCACTATGACTCCCTACGAGTCATAGAGGGGTAGGTAGCGCGAGGTGATGAGTCACCAGGGATAGGGTTGTGAGAAGATGTCAATATAAGACGCTTGGTTCCGACCAAGGGATGGGATCTTCACGGAACCATCTAAGTACTTTTCTATACTTAAGATAGTGCAATACAATTACTGGTTACTCTCTTTATAAACCTTTCCTCAGGAACGAGAGCTTATGCTCAAAGAACCCGGAGACTATTGTGATAGTCTCAACGGGCTGCTCGAACATCGGACTATTGTGATAGTTCTATCAAGCACGACGATGCACCCATCTTACTATCTGACGCGATAGTAGCCTTCGCCGGATCACTCAAGACAAGCAAGCTAGTTCTGTACTATCTGAAGAGATAGTACTTCCATACGCCTTAAGGTAGACTAAGACGACTTGTTGACTTAGGAACTAACTATCGTTACCTGTTGCATACCTAATTACAATAGGATTGTTACACCGGGGCTAGTCGCCTGAAGGGGCAGGCTGGTTCACGGTCGGGACTGACCAGAAGATGGCCACGCGTCAGCGTTTAGGAGAGACCAAGGAGGGAGTGCAATACCATGATCAACGGTAACCTAAGCGAGGTTTGCGACCGTAGAGTAAATCGCAGGAGGGAGAGAGGTATGTGCGCGAGCGGGGCCACCGGGCAAGGGGGGTGCCAGCTAAGGACGATGAGCAGTTGGGTGCCAGCCGGTGAGTAGCAGTAGGGTGCCAGCCGGAGGGGGGAGCAGTAGCGTGCCAGCCGGGGGTGGAGTATTTAGCAGTAAGGTGCGCGCTTATGGGGCAGTACGGTGCCAGCGGACGGAACCGGGAGGAGGGTAGAGGAGGGATCGTGAGCGGGCTAACCAGAACCGACTAACGGGCCATAGCAAGTGCTTTGGGGACGACAGCGAAAACGAGCGAGACCGTGATGTTACGAACCGAAGCTTTCCCCATCAGAGGTACAAGCCCAGCAGAACCGAAGCCTTACTTCGACCGAGAGTCTGGACGCCATATCGCCGACCGTGAACGAAGCGAGAAGCTTTCCGACCCTGCCAAATGCTAAGCGAGGTGCAAAGCAAGTGCGGGGTAAGGGGGAGAACTGAACTTCATGAGCGGGTGTCAACGAAGAACGGGAACAAGAACCCCAAGGAGGGGAGGCATGCGTGCCCCAGGAGAGGAGGGAAGATGGCTTAAAGTCAACCCCTAGGCAGTAGCCATGATGGGGGAAGGGAGGTGGGTGGGGGAGGGTGACGATGATTTCCCTTGGTGTTGAGATTTCAATCGCCGAAGGTAGAGGACAGATGATTCGTGTCCTATCTCTTAGTCGCCTTTTTTTTTTTTCCTCCCCTTCCTTTTCCTTTGTAATCATGCGTTACTTGTTTCTAGGTACAAAAAGCCTTATGCAGCGCTAGCTATGAAGAGAAAAAAACCTATATATGCAAACCCACCGCCCGCTTCAGCTCTTCATGGGAAAAATCAAACACCCTGAGACCATAGGAAAAGTCTCCCCGCCTAGCACCTAAGATAATATAGCCCAGACACGTAAGGAAACAATACATAGAAACGTAAAGGTAGAGAGACCCAAACCCTTACGCAGGCTGCCCCAAACAAAAGAAACGACGGCTGCGCTAAGGCCCTTTCGGGGCCTGATGGAGAGGATCGATGATCGGCGACATAGGAAAACTGCTGTAGAGGGCCCACCGAAACCATGATGTACGGTCAGGCAGGTCATTACATCGATCCAAGGCGTTGGACAATAGCCACGGTGGCAGTCCGATACCACGACTAGGCGTAGCCGAGGATGGGCCATCCCATCGGAGGTGTAGACGGCGAGCGGGGCCACCGGGCAGCGGGGGTGCCAGCCAACGACGATGAGCAGTAGGGTGCCAGCCGGTGAGTAGCAGTAGGGTGCCAGCCAGGGGAGGATTTTTAGCAGTAAGGTGCCAGCTTAAGGGGCAGTACGGTGCCAGCGGACAGAACTGGGAGGGGGGTAGAGGCAGGATCGCGAGCGGGCTAGCCACAACCGACTAACGGGCCATAGCAAGGGCTTTTGGGACGACAGTGAAACCGAGCGGGACCGTGATGTTACTAACCGAAGCTTTCCCCATCAGAGGTACAAGCCCACCAGAACCGAAGCCTTACTTTGACCGAGAGTCCAGACGCCATATCGCCGACCGTGAACGAAGCGAGAAGCTTTCCGACCGGGCAAAATGCTAAGCGAGATGCAAAGCAAGTGCGGGGTAAGGGGGAGAACCGAACTTCATGAGCAGGCGTCAACGATGAACGGGAACAAGAACCCCAAGGAGGGGAGGCATGCATGCCTCAGGAGAGGAGGGTACATGGCTTAACGTCAACCCCTAGGCAGTAGCCATGATGGGGCAACAGAGGTGGGTGGGGGAAAGTGACGATGATTTCCCGTGGTGTTGAGATTTCAATCGCCGGAGCTGGAGGAGAGATGGTTCGTTTGTCCTATGTCTTGGTTGGAACCAAGCACCTTTTATAGGCATCTTCCTACAACCCCAACCCAATCAACTCATCACTTCGCGTTACATAACCTCTATGACTCATAATGAGTCATAATGGGAAATCCATCAGTTGACTCGTATGAGTCACTGCGCAACATACCGTTAACCAATCATAACCCCTAAACCAAGTCATGTGCTCAAATGAGTCACATGCGTGAAACCCATGACTCATGACCCGAGTCATATGCGAAAGTCATTACATCATATGACGTCACAATCCTCAGTCATGAAATACTCAACCAATCATAATATAACTTGAACGATAACTCGCAAGTCCGTAGTTATGTGAAAGCTTGTGAGTCAAGCGATGTCATGGCGTAAAACATAAACAGGGGATGACTAATAACTGATTAGTCATGTGAAAACAAACTGGCTAAGTCCGAATTTGTGACATGGTCCTCTGGAATCTGGACAATTGGGGGACAATAACTTTTAGAAGTTATGTCAACAATGTCCTCACCCCAGTTCTCCAGCCCTTCTGGAATCGGGAGAGTGAGCAGGCAGGGGGTCCCCTCTGGCTCATGGAGGATGGGGCTTCTGCTCATCAGGCGGCTTATACCCCTCAGGTTCGGGAAGGGTATGGGATTCCCAAATTCAACTGGCCCCCGTCCTCTCCTGACCTTAACCCGATCGAGAATGTTTGGTATATCCTAAAATATATGCTGAACAAGCGGCGAGTGAGGCCACAGGGCCAGGAGGGTATGGCGGATGCCATAAGGGAGGAATGGGAAAGGATTCCAGAAGTCGAGCTTCTAACTTTCATTGATTCCATGCCTGAACGAATAGAGGCCATTATTGTAGCATCTGGGGGTCATACTCGTTGGTGAATTTCATGTATTTCTACTTTTTTGTATATCTTTTTTAATAATTTTTAATTTTTAATATACATTTTCTTTAATACCTCTAGATATTGTTCGAAGAAAAGTCTTTTATTCACTCAAACACCCCTTTTCCTGACTTTAATGCTAACTAATTTTGCTATTTACATGGGTGATCTAGTGTTCTTGGCAACGGACACTCAGCCCTCTAGGATACCCCCTGTGTTCGCTCCGCACATGCTAGGGACTTGTACCAGACGTGCAAAAAAAACAATGGAACTCTACTTCAGTCTGTTCACACATACCACTGCCTGGGTGCCATCAATTCTAAGTGGGCAACGTAATTATGTCAACCCTCTTGGCTGTACGTTTAGAGCACAAGATAACGCAAAAAGATACAGTATGAAGCTTACCCAGTGTTCTCAACGGTCCGGGGCCCCCGTAGGGCCCGACGGGGGGACTGCCAAGAGCCCTGGACCGGACGGGACGGCAAAATGCGGTCCACACCCGTCCTGGAAACCTCAGGACGGCCGTCTTTGTGGCGGACGGCAGGCCCTGCAATGTAAGACATTTTAGCGAGGGGGATGGCAGGGGACGGCAGGGGACTGCGGGGGACTGCGGGGGACTATGAATCCTATCAACAGCATTTCATGACACCCTTCTCGAGCAAATACAGAAATTTATCTAATAAGATTAAAAG
>Ga0307509_10010869_pt1 | contig 11097 bp, 13 predicted proteins | sample 10_EM_MG_FD_202245 | JGI IMG/M metagenome (GOLD analysis project Ga0307509, IMG submission 202245) | Populus trichocarpa ectomycorrhiza microbial communities from riparian zone in the Pacific Northwest, United States - 10_EM | ecosystem: Host-associated > Plants > Roots > Unclassified | place... | reverse complement strand
CGCACCCCCCCCCCCCCCCCCCACATCCATTCCATAGAATAGTAAGGGGATAGGTTGATAGGGAAACAAACATGTCAAACAACTCTTCCCAACACCACCTATTCACCCGCCATTAGCCCAGCTCAAGGAAAGTAGAATAGGGCAGGGGGGGAAGGCTCACCAGCTCCAAGGATCACAATATGATACTCTCGTCTTCTAATATTCGTATCCGGGGTCAATCTTGCAAAGTGGTTTGGGGAGGCAAACCAAAACGGGGTAGGGTAGGGCTGAAGTTGGTATCATACCTGTGCTGCATAGATAATGGTTGATTTGGTTGTAGCAACCCGCCCTGTTGTTCTTGGGCGGTGGTGAACGAGCGAGTCGGAGGTGGGTTGAAAGTGGTGATGCAGGTTTGGTGGGTAGGTAGGTAGTAGGTGTTGGTGACGGGATGATGGTGAAGTCGGTTTGTGGACGAGGAAGTGGGTGAGAAAGTGAAGTGAGAAGAGTTGGTACAGTCAGTAGCGTGAGTCTGGTAGGTAGGTGAGTTTGGTGGTACCGACAATGTAAGATGGTACGGTAAGGCAGGCAAGTTAAGTTTAGGTAAAAAAAACTAAGTTGAGTTAGCCACGAGTCGAGAGTCCGCTACCACAACAGAGTCTCAACCCAAACCAACATTACCTTAACTCACTACACCATACCGTTTCTCCATCTTTGTAGTTATTATATACTCGTAATGTCCTGACGTTTGTGAACACAACTGCTATTGCATACACCCAAAATTCAGCTTTTTTGCCCGGATCTTGGCATCATGCAATAGTGGCCGTGTTCACAAACGTCAGGACATTACGAGTACACCTCTCCCTCTCCCTCTCCCTCCCTCTCCCTCACTCTCGCTCTCTCTCTCGCTCTCTCTCACACTCGGAGACTTTCTCCCTCCTTCCGTTCCATTCACCTCGGAAAAAAGCACTCAACTCACGGACTCACGGAATTCACAGCCCGATAGCCATGGAAAGTACCCTACCCCCCTCCCAAAAAAAAGCATGACCAAAAACCCACCAAACACCGCCCTTCCCACCAATTCAAAACCCGGGCACAACTTTTTTCTAAGCAAAATTTTTTTTCTTCCCTGTGCGCGTAGTGCCAGTATGTGCGGTCGGTGTAACACCGACCGGTTCTTCCTGGCGCGGTGCGATAAACAGTGAAAGCCAAGCCAGGCAAATGTGTTGAACTGACGAACAAAGTTGTCATTTGGGGGAACGGCAGTTTTATCGTGGACAAAAAGTGGACAGGACAAGTATGTCTGCATAGCATAGCATGGCGTAGCATGTACAGTACATTGCAGCATTGGCAGGACAGGACGTTATATATGTCAACCGGCCAGCAGTTCTTCCTCTCTTCCTTTCTTTTCCACCAGTGCTTGTTGATTGTTTATTTGTTTGTCTGCTACAATACTGGTATTATGTTATGTTATGTATCGTACAAAATACGGAGGGCTGCTAGACTTATTCACGAGATTCTGCTCGCTAGTTGGCGGCTAGTATTGGGAGTGATTGTGGTGGTGGTGGTGGTGAGAATTAAGCATACAGCACAAGCACAATTTTCCTCATCTTATTTACAGCGCAGGAGGGAAGAGTTTTTTCAGTCTGGGGTATTGCCGTCGGCCGAGTACCGCACATACCACAACCCATCGGCGCAAACCCCGTAGGAAGGCACACCAGCCATGGTCTCATACCTCCACACCCCCGGCACTCCCCTCTCCTCCTCTACTGAGCTATACCATTCGTGTGGGTCCAATCAACCGTTTATTCCCATCGAAACAACAACGATGAGCAAGCACAGAAGTTAAAGGGCAGAAAAGCAGGTAACTCAATCTTCTATTAGTCCTTCCCCCCCCCCCTTGCTGAACCGACATCTGTCGGAAGGAGAAGGGAGAGGGGGAGGGGTATCATATTATGAAACAAGCGGGCGAAACTCATCGGGGGTTTTTTCTATATATGCGATAACCAATGGTGCGGAACAGTACGGTACTCGAGTACGGTATCAGTATCTAACTTAACCCAATGAAACAAAATTTAAAAAAAGACCCCCCCTCCAAAAAAAAAAGATAAAAAGAAAATAAAAAGACTAAAACTCCAGAACCATGCCAGACCGAAGGATTATGGTGATGGTGATGAGACAAAAAGAAAAAAAGGGAGAAGCAAAAAAAAGGAAATATACACAGAAAGTGACTCCCAAAAGAAGAAATCAATCCTAAGGCAACGACGACCTCGTCTCCTTCTCTGACGCTCTAGCCCTGGCCCTCGCGTCCGACTCCTCCATCCTCTTCTCCGCGCTAATCCTCAACGGCTCACCATATTTATAAATGAACAGCGGAAACAGAATGCCCAAGGGCAGGGCAATAAACCCCATGAGGGAATTCCCCCAGCCATAGCCCAACTTCTCATACATCTGCTTTCCGAAGAGCGGGAAGGCGAAGCCGAAGAGCGAGCGAAAGAGTGTAGCAGCGCTGATCGCGGAGGCGGCGTAGCGTGGTGACATGTCGATTAGATAGGTCTGCACGGCAGCGAATACGGGGATCATACCGGCGCCGAAGAGTGCCGTGCCGATCAGGGGCATGATCCAATGCAACTTCTTCTCGGCCGACCAACCATACCAGAATAGCCCGCTGGTGACGAGGACGCCGCCGATGAGCAGGGTTGGTAGCCGGTATTCGGGCTTGGCGATGCCGTTGTTGGCCGCCGTGAGTTTTAGGTAGATCTTTTGCAGCAGCGGGGTGAAGAGTGCTAGGCCCGCTATGAAGCCCACACCCGGTCCAAGGTAGTTTAGGCCTGCGATGCCGATGGATTCGCCGTATTGGCCTTGAAAGATGGTTGGGAAGGTGACGAACATGAGGTAGAGGAAGCCATAGACCTTTAAAGATTTGTTAGTTTCAGACGAGCAGACAACGACCTAAATGGAAGGGATGGAGGGAGGAAACTTACGAATGCCATGAAAAGACCCAACATCAGCAACACCGGGTTCAGAACGAGCATCTTTACCGGCCGAGTGATAGCAATCTTGAAACTTGCCTTGGCATCCCCCGCGACCTCGAAAACAGTATGGAGGTACTCGTTTCCGGTTTCCTTCCTCAGTCTCGCAGCCTTGCGGTTCAGGATGACGACTATGTTGATGTATTCGTTAGTTTTATTCGCCCTTATACCAGATCTCTAAACAAGAAGGAAGATAGGGTACACACCAGGATAAGTCTCCTCCCTAAAGACAATCATTCCAATCACCATAGTGGTACCACTCACGATCACGAGAATCCAGAACACCCATCTCCAGTCGACGCTCTGGACGACGAAACCGGCGACGACAGGTGCGCAGATGGGGCCTAGGAGAGGCTATGAAAGGGAGGGAAGATCCATATCAGTATATGTGTGATCTTGAAGAGGAGGGGAGGGGAGATATCAAACATACTCCGAGTGAGAAGAATGCCATAGCGCGAACCAGATCCACAGGTGCCCAGATGTCAGAAAGAACCCCACCACCCAGAGCCAACGGCGCACTCCCGGACAGGCCAGATAGCAATCTGAAGACAATCATCTGCGCCGTGCTATTCGCAAGCGCGCAGGCAATATTAAAAACCAGGAAGAGCACACTAGTCACCTGCATGACGATGACTCTACCAAACAATTCCGACAATGGAGCCATGAATAGCGGTCTATACCCCCACTCTCAGTCAGTCACAGATCCCGCGCAATTGCAATAGGAGGTATGGAGGCTCACCCAAGTGCAAACCCAAGCAAGAAGACCGAAACCGTCAAACTCGCAACAGTGGGGTTGGTAATGCCAAACTCGACAGAGTAGGCTTGTGCCGCAGGTGCAGCTATACTCGATGCAAACGGCGAGACAAAAGTGTACAGTGCGATAATGAGTGTGATCCTCCACTTCTTAGCACTGGCAAAGTTTCTCGGATTCTCCGGGTCTTCGGGACCATCCCTGTTGCATCATCAGAAATCACTCACCCCGTGCCAAGATGAGGGGGGGATAATACCAAGCGATCAACTCTTTATCAATATCCTTAAACTCTGAAGCATCCGCCGGTGCATCCAACTCTCCCAACTTCTCAGTCTGCTGAGAGTAGACTGTCCGCAACCTCTGCAGCGTCTCCTGCCGCCGCAGCGAGCGTTCCCACTCTGGCAGGATGTCCCCAACATAGTCCTTTTGGGTTACCATCGAAGAAACGGATTGTCGCCTGTCGAGGCTGCGCTGACCGCCTTGCGCTTCCAAGTCTATGTAGCTCAGTCCTGCGGCTGTTGTCGCTGTCGAGCTATGGGTGTCGACCCGTTGCAGTGGCGGTGCGGCTTCGTGGGGTGGTGAAAGCGAGGAGGGCATGGTGGGCTTTTTTTCGTCCGCCATTGTATTATATTATATTAGAACTGTTGCCGCCGTTGTAGTATGATAGTAGTGGTAATAGGTAGCAGCAGTGGTCAATTATAAACTTAAATCCACCTCTTGTGTGCTGTATATATTTATACTGTGCTGTATTGTGATAGCGATGTTCGATATGAAAGCCCTGGAAGCACCCTTCCATTCCCTTTATATACAGTACGCACATGAAGCAAAACTCCAGACCAATCATCCAATACCAACGTCAGTCCTCCTCTCGGAGAAAACATCAACCGATGCATTACCTCCTTCCCTCAACTCTCAAGCACGCAACAAGGCAATCGCAATCCGTCACTTCCGAACAGCGACCAAAAAATTTGAAAGCAAAAAAAGGCTTGGTAATTCCGATCTAGCGAAAACTCCGGAACAAAAGAAAACCGCATGCAAACTCTCTAGCGAGAAAGAAAGAAAAAAAAGCATACCATTCGGAATCTCCATGTGCGCGTGTGTCAACCAACCAGTTTGTCCTGTTTTTTTTCTCCCGTTTTCGGCCTGGAGCAGCAACGGCATTCCCGCTCTACTATCAGATACGATATCACAACCGAACGGGATTGTCCGAAGGGGCTAGAAGTAGAAGTTGCATGATTGCCATAAACGTCATAAGTTAGACTCAGAACAGAAAAATATATAAAAAAACACTCGGATAAAGCGTGCCGTATCATATCATAGAAGAGAAAAGGCACCGGGTCAGGGTAATCTCCGGAACCTCCGAGAATGAATGCTTAGGTTATGGTGCAATAGACTCGTACTGTATCTTCACCTCGCTTAACCTACCTTCTGCTTTTGGGGAAGGAAAAAACCTCATGTACTGGTAACTCATACCAGATCGGGTCGCATAAATTAGATCATTGCTACCGTAAATCACGAGACCGTATTTTTTACGTCCTAAGATGATAATTGCCGAGGTACACTTCATGATTACTGTGCATCTTGGGCCCCTCGGTGTTAAATTTATGTGGAGGAGGTTCCAGATGTCGGTCGGACACCTCGGAAACGCGAGGTTCGCGTGGAAGGTTTGTGGAAGGTAGGATAGAAAACTACGGCAGCCGCCCCCTCCCTCCTTGCTCGTACGTGCAGAGTGACGCGGGGCGGGGCTAGGGAGGGCGGGGCGGCGCTAGGGAGGGCGGGCGGGCGGGAAGGTGAATTGCCGTAACTTATGACATAATTTTATTTCTGGAATTGGATTTCAGAAGGGGGTGGGGTGGGGTGGGGGCTCGCAGTGCTCGTGGAAGGGCATAGATTGAGGGGAGGAGGATGGGTTGATGGAAAGCTTGTTCTGGCCTGGGCTTCGTGATACAGCTCAGTAACGATTGCCTTTCTGGAGAAGAAGTACTTGTGCTTACCACACAAGTACCCGAGTACAAGTACGAGCCTACCTGTACTGTACTGTACCGGTATATACTGTTGGATACCGTACGATGCCCCCCCCCAAGCTCCGTCCCACCTATTTTCCGCACATTCAATATAGGCCAATCACAGTGAAGAGTTGCGCAACACTCAACACCAAAGATTTCATCGCGACCTCAGTTGCCACCCATCCCTACAACACCTCACCCCACCTCAACACCTCGGCTGATATGGCTTCCCAGCCAGGAGGAGAAGACCAAGGGTCACCTTTGACCAGCAAATTTGAAAATACCCCATGGTTCCAGGAATTTCTTGCTGGAATCTGGGGTGTAGCACCTGCATTATCCCTAGCAGATGAATCACCTCTCAGGGAAGAAATCCTTAATCCTACCGAAACCGAATTCTCGGATGGGAAAGTAGTGAACCTCACCTGCCAGATCGAAATGTTCACGATGATGGTAGGAATGGGACAACAAATACATGAACTCACGAACGCGGTCACCGAACTCGCTACCAGGGTGAAAAGTTTATTGAACAACGCCAGAGACCTCTCCACAAACATGGCGGCATCGACAGCAAAAATCATCCTACAAATCAGCACAGCACAGAAGCAATCTCACACTTAGGCTGAGGCAGTGGCCACTCCGAAGGAAACACCTGCTCCCAAGACACCGCCCAAAGGGAAGAAGAGGTCAGCGACTGTTGGCCCCACACCCCCCAAGAACCCCAAGCAGAAGCAGAAAAATGAGGTCAAAGCGCTGGATGATGCGGCTGAACCAGCTAATGACACCCCTGCCCTCCCTCCACCACCTGCGGCTCACCCAAAGACTATTACCATAGCAAGAAGGCGAATCTACGCCACTCGCGCCACACCCATACCCCTGCCTAATTCTGCCAGACATGAGCCGCAAATTAGCATTGCCATCGCTAAGGAACTTCAGAAGTGTGGATGCTCTGCCCCCACCAATCTGCAAATACAAATAAATGCAACCACCGGTACTGTTGCCATTACAACTCCACCAGGAGCTGAGTCGATTGAATACACTAGTTACTTAGCCCCCATGACTACTGCTCTGAACGCTGTGCTTCCTGAGGGTTCACAAGACTACATGGAATTCAGGAGAGCCCCTACCAACTCACAGGTTGTGATACACGGCTCGCTCTCGAAGCAACATCTAATGATAAGAAGACGATGCTTTCAGTTATGAAGAAGTCTCTTTTTGTGGGACAACAAGTTAATGTCACTTCAGCTAGGTTTTTGCAGAAAGACCCTGAGATTAGGCTTCCCAAGAAGTTTACCTCAGTGGTTGTATCCGTCCCTACTGACGAAGTGGACAAAATCACTCCCTCGGTGCTAATTCACGGCCGCTACAAGGCTTCTGCACTAATGTGGCACTCGAACCCGATGAAACAATGCAAAAAATGCTCTCAATACGGACATCCTGAAGAAGGATGCAAGGCTACCCACCACACCTGTCCTATCTGTGCCGGTGAACACAGACTAAAGGAGCATAAATGCGCATCCCCAAATTGCCCCAAGAAGGGCAATAGGAAGGTTATCGCAGATTGTTGCCCCATTACCCCGTCCGAGTGTACAGCTTGCGGCGGGAACCACCCGGTGTACTCTGTGGAATGCCCTGTTAAAATCAAGGCAAAACAGGACGTCAAAGAACATTACGACCGAAGAAGAGTCTCCCAATCTTCTGAGGGTATGGACACAACTAAATAACCATGATTGAGTCACAGAGCTCAGATGGTCATGCTCCTTTACATTGTTTTTCTATAGTACAACATAATTGCAGGGGAAGCAATTTGGTGTTTTGGACTTTATTTTCGCTCATTAGGAATAGAAATGTTTCTTTTGTGTGTTTACAAGATTCTCCTTTGTTTCAAGGTGGCCCACTTAGGGAACCTGGTTTTCAATGTTACTTTTCAAATATTCTTGGTTTCAAGAAAAGAGTGGCTACTTATGTTAACCTTTCATTGGCTAAAGATTTTAATTATTTATGTTTTTCTCCTACTGTTGATGTTCTTCGGTTGGTTTTGTCAAGAAACGGCAGAAGGCCGGTACTTGGAGGATTTAATAGTTTTTCCTTGATTAATACTTATAACAGACAGGTGGATGGAGTTAATACAGTTAAAGCTGCCAACCTGTTTACAGATGATTTTCATCCCTCCCTGGTTGTCGGGACCTCAACGTATACATGCTTTACACAGATCCTGCTAGGAATATGTCGAGCACTGAACGCCGGAAGGGAGAACAATACTTTAGAGTGGCAGGGCTATGAGGCTTTGCCATAATCAACGAACATGCAGTCTACACCAGGACTCCGGAAAACACAAATGACAGACCTTCCGTTATCGATTACACCTTGGCCAATTGACAGTTGGCCGACTTTGTCAAAATATGGAAGACTAATATCCCACACACTGGTTCAGATCATACGGCCATAGTTACTTCTATTACCTCTGCCCCATACGTCACGGCTAGGCCTTCTCCTAACTGGGGAAAAATAAGCTGGAAAGTCGAGGGCAAACCGAATACTATGATAGAAGTGGAAGTTAGGAAGCTCATGGGCCCAACGATTAACAACGAACACACGGCCTCATTGAGATGGACTAGGGTGACTGAACCCGAAAATGTAGTTGACGACTTCGATTTCAATCTATCTCTCTTAATCCACACGATCAAGAAACATGCACCCATGAAGAGACCGTGTAGATGGTCGAAGCCTTGGTAGACTCCAGAACTCACACAGCTTAGGAAGGACTTCACATGCGCCGCTAGGAAGGCCAAGATAGACCCCAGCCTAACCCAAAACGCAAAAGAAAAGAAAAAGGCCTACAAGTCTAGTGTCAAAAGGGCTAAAGCAGCTCACTGGCGAAACTTTCTCGAAAATGCAAAGAAAAATGATCTCTGGACGGCACATCAATTTAGAAAGAAAAGGCTAGGTGTTATGGTGCCAGGTGGACACGCTCACATAAGTGCATCTTCACTTAACAAGTCAATCATGCAACACTTCTTTCCGCCAAACCCTAGCCCGGTCACCCTGCGACCAGCAGGTTTTGTTAAGCTAGAAGAAAAAGACGAAGTCGATGCAATGGAGGTCTCACAGGCCCTCCTGAAATACAGCAACAACTTTGCTCCAGGACCGGATCAGCTGCCATATGGAGTCTGGAAGGGAATACATACTGTCAATCACCATGATATCCCTAAACTCATTTACCACCTACTCTCCTTGTCAATCCACCCACCCTCAATCAAGGACTCGCTAGGCATACTTCTCCCCAAACCTGCCAAAGGGGACTACGATGCATTTGAGAGCTATAGAGTAATAGCACTCATGAAGACTTTTTCGAAGATAGCGGAAAGAATCATCAACCAAAGGCTCATCAAATTTGCCAAACTCAACGGCCTCTACTCACTAAGGCAGACAGGAAGCCTACCGCAAAGAGCGACCTTCAACGCTGGCATTTCACTAAGACATTGGGTACAAGAGGCACAAGCTGCAGGCCTTAAAGCCAGCACTATGTTCCTTGATATCAAAGGCGGATTTGACAACATGGACTACTCCACCCTAGTGCGGAGGCTACAGACCAAAAGTGTACCTGACTACATGGTAAAGTGGATATCCGATTTTATCTTCTACAGACAATGCGCCATTATCTTCCCGGGCTCCCCTAGGGAGATGAGAGGCATTAATACTGGAATATCACAGGGTTGACCCCTTTCTCCCATACTCTTTGTAATCTATTGTTAGGCGGGATCCTATCTCAAAGTCTTACGAGATAACTCAGGCCGATAATCTTAATCATAGACGGAGATTGTCTAGGACGGCACAATATCTCAAATAAAGGTAGGTAAAGTGATAAAGCTTTTCTAGCGTAAACTTATAATATTGATAAGATCTCTTCTCCGTTGTTTGATAATATTCAAATAGCTCGGAAGACACCTCAATATTTATATACCCCGTCTGGGTGGTCCCGGGCTACATCTAATTCTTATAATAACTAAGTACCTGCTAACAAATTCCAGCTTCTTCTAAAAGTGCGAACACCATTTGACCCTGACAATTCTGTTTACTCACTTCGACTTCCAAATCACAGCACCTTGATTTTTCCTGACGGTGCTCCCACACATCAGTTCATTGGTTACGATCAATCTTTGTCGGCATAGAGTCTTGCTTACCATTGCATACGCAAAATGGTCTCCATGATCAAACCAACAAAGGGGCCAGCTTTATTATTGAACCTCTCAGCATTGCAGACATATCCTGCAACTGACATCTGTGAGGCATAAGATAGACTTGTCACGATAATCGCATCAATAGCCATTATCCCTCTGTGTCATATCGTTATCGTACGGTTCCGTCAGCATCCTACAAATACTATTGACGTGTGTGAGTGAGGGTATGCCTGATTTCTCAAACTACCTCATCCAACAACAACACCATTCACTTCTGCGACTTCCATCGCGAGAGTATGGATGTTAGGCGGGAGCCTATATCAAAGTCTTGCGAGATAACTCAGGCCGATAATCTTAATCGTAGACGGAGATTGTCTAGGAAGGCTCAATGATTTAAAATAGAGGTAGGTAAAGCAATCAAGATTTTTCTAGCGTAAAAACTTATATTGATAAGCTCTCTTCTCCGTTGCTTGATACTGTTCAAATAGCTCGGGAGGCACCTCGATATTTATATGCCGCGTCTGGGTGGTCGCGGGCTACATCTAATTCTCATATTAACTAAGTACTGTGAGGCCCGTGATAGGGAAAGCTAGGTCTATAGTTTGTTTACTGTTTATATAGCTAGCTACAGTAGATAGATAGGGCGAGTGATAGGTGTGTTTTTTCTTTTTTGTGTTGCCCGGCCATGGGCAACAGCGGAAGCTATATAAGCCCTTAAGGCATTGTGTATTTACTGAGGAGAGACGGACGATCGTGAAAACAACACCAGTGACAAGCGAGAAAGGAAAGGAGCGAGCCTTACCTTATGAACTTTCGGGCTATTGAGTGCCTGCTTCCCTCTATCTATCTACAGACTTCAGACTGAAGTTATTTTTCTTTCACCAGTGTTTGACCACTGAATACTTTATATTTCCCTTCCTTTTTCATTCGTTCCCCTATCCTATTCTATCCCAGACCCATCCCTTTCTCTTTTTCCCTTTAGCAAGTGGAGTAGAACCCAGGGCGAAGTCCTTTTTCTCAGTGGTGGTCTGAAACGGATTCTTGGGTGCTACTCCTGAGAGACCTTGCTGCGGTTGTTCACATCTCTTTCCTACTTACTTTCATCTCCGTTCCTGGTTTTACCTCTTCTTCGTGTGTTTGCTATATACAAACCG
>Ga0307509_10010868_pt1 | contig 11097 bp, 8 predicted proteins | sample 10_EM_MG_FD_202245 | JGI IMG/M metagenome (GOLD analysis project Ga0307509, IMG submission 202245) | Populus trichocarpa ectomycorrhiza microbial communities from riparian zone in the Pacific Northwest, United States - 10_EM | ecosystem: Host-associated > Plants > Roots > Unclassified | place... | reverse complement strand
GGGTGGATAGGGTTTTCTTTTGTTAGTTGTTTTATTATAGGTTTTGTTTACGCCATAGCTTACCGCTGCATGCGAGTTCTTTGTACCTTTAAACAAACGAATACATGACTTAAACAAAAAAAAAAAATCCTTTCATTTAGATACAACGAACACCGCTTCTCTCCTCCCAACGATTGAAATCAACACCATGGTTTTTTATCGTCACTTTCTCTCCTCGCACTCTCAGTGAGCTGCACCCTCTGCACTCTTCGTGAGCTGCTTCTCCCTTCGGTCGCGTCGCTTCGCTTCAGTTATCTTTGGTTCTCGGTTGCGTCGCGTTGCCTCTGTCGTACTCTTCTCCCCTGCCACATGGTGGGTCTCCTCCTCTCTCGGGCGTCTTCCCTCGTCAATGGGTCGGTCGCAGTTTCGGGTTATCGTCGAAGTAGTGGCCACGGTGGTCCTGCTGCCTGATATCGCACTCCCTTCTGGCATCATCGATCAGTACGGTCGGCTTTTCGAAAAGTCGTGATCCTGTCACAGTCCTCCCTCCCTCGTACTTCTTGGGTCGATTACTCTCGTGTCCCGTGTCTCGTTCCCGTCGCTCGGTTACAGCTATCTACACTCTCCTTGGAGGCATCCTGATGCCACCCCCTCCCCTCACCGTCCACCTCCCCGTGGTGGCGCCTTGGTGGTCCAGTCTTGAGCAGGCTCGCCTCGGTCTCGGAAGTAATGTTCGGCGTGCGTCAACGTGTTTTTGGTGCGACTGCCTTCCCCCTTGCCATGCTTTGGTTTTCCTTACGGGTTGCTTTATTTTTTTCTTTTGTTTGGTTTGGAACACGGCTAGGGTTTTCCGTTCATTTCCTCCCCGCCTTGTTGTTTAGGCTTTTTGCTAGGTACATGTAGTTAGTAGATTTTCTTTTCTTTCGAGGTGGCTGGCGTGCGGTTGGTCTCATACCAGAGAGACTTGGGGTGTTTGTGTTTTTCCTAAGGCCGGTAAGAGGGGGTTCACAGAGGGTTTGTTTACGCCATAGCTCACCGCTGCATGCGAGTTCTTTGTCCCTATTTAAACAAATGAATACATGACTTAAACAAAAAATCCTTTCATTTAGATACAACGAACACTGCTTCTCTCCTCCCAACGATTGAAATCAACACCATGGTTTTTTATCGTCACTTTCTCTCCTCGCACTCTTAGTGAGCTGCACCATCCGCACTCTTCATGAGCTGCTTCTCCCTTCGGTCGCGTCACTTCCCTTCAGTTATCTTTGGTTCTCGGTTGCGTTGCGTTGCTTCTGTCGTACTCTTCTCCCCTGCCTCATGGTGGGTCTCCTCCTCTCTCGGGCGTCTTCCCTCGTCAACGGGTCGGTCGCAGTTTCGGGTTATCGTCGAAGTAGTGGCCACGGTGGTCCTGCTGCCTGATATCGCACTCCCTTCTGGCATCATCGATCGGTACGGTCGGCTTTTCGAAAAGTCGTGATCCTGTTACGGTCCTCCCTCCCTCGCACTTCTTGGGTCGTTTACTCTCGTGTCCCGTGTCTCGTTCCCGTCGCTCGGTTACAGCTATCTACACTCTCTTTGGAGGCATCCTGATGCCACCCCCCTCACTGCCCACCGCCCCGTGGTGGCACCTCGGTCGGCCCCGTCGTCGTATTGCTCTATCTCGGTGACTGAAGTTTGGCCTTGGACTTGGTTGTAATGATGGCGTTCGTCGGCTGTTTCGATGTTTTAGCCTCCCCCTTGCTTCGTTGCTTTGGTTTACTGCTACGGGTTGCTTTATTTTTCTTTTGTTCGGTTGGTACACGGCTAGGGTTTTCCTTTCATTTCCTCCCCGCTTAGTTGTTTAGGATTTCTGCTGGTTTCATGTAGTTAGTAGATTTTCTTTTCTTTCGAGGTGGCTGGCGTGCGGTTGGTCTCAGACCAGAGAGACTTGGGGTGTTTGTGTTTTTTCCTTAGGCCAGTAAGAGGGGGTTTCACAGAGGGTTTGTTTACGCCATATCTCACCGATGCATGCGAGTTCTTTGTCCCTAGTTAGCTTCGCCCTGTCGGGCTCAGCCGAAAACAAATGAATACATGACTTAAACAAAAAAAAAAAAAACCTTTCATTTAGATAGATCACGCAAGCTTGGAATATACTTCTACAGTCTTAAACTATATTGTGTTCTAAATATTGTTACCAACCTTCTACGAAGACAAGTACACTATTCCACATATTTTCAGGTTATGAGCCCGGGCTAGTCAGATACTTCTGCTACCCATATAACATAGCTGTTCAAGACATAAGATACTCTTCTTTAGCGAAGCGTGATACACCATCCTCTATACACACTTTCTCCTCCTTCAAACTGGCTAGAAAATACTATGACGCCGAAAGTTTTTACCTGTGCCCACATTGCAAAAAGAAAAACACCGATTTCTCTCTCCTCCCTCTCATTCGAAAAACACCCATTGACATCTGCTGTCCGAGAAACTACCTTGACCTACGAGCTAAGACAATATACTGTTTACGACACTGTCACGACAGCAAATACGCTAGAACCGGCATAAGATACAAATCCAAAGCCGTTTAAGCGATGTCTTTCTCAGCCAAGAAATCCGCCTTCTCTCTTACGATCAAAGATTACCCCAAACTCACCGGTAAAGCCGACTATCTCACCTGGGCCAAATCATGGCAATGGGCCTTCAAATCAGCCAGGTTATGGCCTATAGTCAGTGGTGAAAAAACGAAACCGGAAGTAAGAGAAGAAGGAAAGTCATCGGACTCGACGGTTAAGACAGCAACAGAATGGGAAGAGGAAAATACTCAGGCAATGTTTCTCCTTATCCAAGGAGTATCAAGCACACTGCAACCAGACATAGTCTCCTATGAAACCGCCGCCGAAGCCTGGCAAGCAATGAAGGACAGGTTCGACAAAGAAACCATTCCACCAGACACACCATCCGAAATACCTGGGACATTTCCCACAGAAGAACCTACTCGACGAACGTCACCACAAGTTAAACTGACGGACAAAGCAGTTGAACAACTCCAACTCGAAAAAGAAAAAATAAGACGATCCATTCAAAACATATATAAGAAGATGTCTAAAGAAGCAGATACATTTGCTAAAGACATGACTGAAATGACTGATTCTAACCAAATCGAAGATCGAAAACAACAACACGTACTTCGAAGACAATTTCAACAAGAGAAAATCAGCAACCTTCAGGCAAGGATCGACAAAAAGGAATTCGCAGGATTAATGTATCACATTCCAGATCCAAATTCCTATCGAGAAGCAATGGAGTCAGACGAAGTTGAAGAATGGAAAAAGGCAATGGATTAGGAGATGGCAGTATTGGAAAGTAGAGGAGTTGGGGAAGAGGTTGATCGACCAACTGATAAGACAGTTCTGAAAGGACGATGGGTTTACAAAGCAAAAGTTAAAAAGGATGGTACCATTGAACGACGAAAAGGAAGGTAGTGCGCCAAAGGATATAGTCAGAAACCAGGGGAAGATTTCGACGACATTTATGCTCCAGTAGCACGACTCGAATCCCTACGAATTCTCCTGAGCATATCGGTCAAACGAAACTATACCCTGCGACAACTAGACGTTAAAAGTGCATTCCTTTACAGTAACATTGACGGCGAAACTTACTTGGAATTACCCGAAGGATATCGGAAACCAGGAAAAGTCTGGCGATTACATAGAGCAATTTACGGCCTTAAGCAATCCCCTCGCCTATGGCACTTTCACCTAACCGAAGCCCTCAAAGACATGAACCTAACAGTTACCGACTTCGATCCCTGTATCCTTGTCTCCAAGGATCTTTACTGTTGCATTTACGTAGATGATATTTTAATCACCGGAAAATCACACCTCGTCAAACAATGTATCGACACATTACAATCACGGTTCAAATGCACTAACGTTGAAACCTCCCTCTTACTTGGCATGCAAATCGAAAAAACCTCCGAACACATCAAATTATACCAAGAACGATACATCACAGAAATCTTGGAACGATTCGGAATGGACGATAGCAACCCAGTAAAAACACCGATTGAAACCAGTTCGACATTGAAAAAAGCGACCCAAGACGAAGACCTATGCGACCAGAAACTATATCAATCCATGATAGGATCATTGATGTACGCAGCAACGGCAACCCGTCCTGATATCGCTCACGCTACACACTTCCTAGGACAATTCTCCTCGCAACCAACAACAACCCACCAGGCAGCTGCAAAAAGAATTCTACGATACCTGAAAGGAACACCTACTCGCGGCGTGACGTATAAATACAACACCAACGAGATACCTCTCAGGGTATATAGTGATAGCTCATTCGCCTCCAACCTCACTGACCGACATTCATATACCGGTCTTATAATTCAAACATACGGACATACAGTTATATGGCGATCGAAGAAACAAAAAACGGTTTCCGACTCAACCACTGTTGCCGAATATGTTGCCCTCGCCTTTGCATCAAAACAAAGCATATGGGTACGACGTGGATTAGCACTACTCAACATCAACACCACACCTACGATACATTGCGACAACCAAGCCGCTGTCAAGCTCACCGAAAACAGCGGTGTATCAGACCGAACCAAACACATCGATGTTAAGTACCATGTTGTCAGGTAATTAAGGGAAAAGGGAGATATTAGGATTGTTTCTGTTAATACGAAGGATAACCTAGCAGATGTATGTACTAAAGGACTAGCGAGGATTTTATTGGAAGGATTTCTGGATAGATTAGGAATGGAAACGTAGGGGAAGTGTTAAAATATACGATTTCCTATCCTGTAATAGAACGGTCCTGTATGAACTAGTGGATTCTAGAAGTTTCCTTGGGGTATTATTAATGTTCGTGTAACATCAGATGGATATAAAAGGGGGCTGGATTTCCTTTCATTTAGATAGATCATGCAAGCTTGGAATATACTTCTACAGTCTTAAACTATATTGTGTTCTTAATATTGTTACCAACCTTCTACGAAGACAAGTACAATATCCCACATATTTTCACTCACACCAATGTCCTATTGGGGAGAGATGGTGAGAGAACTTCTTTGTATCTCAATCTCTTCTCACATGAGAGAGATGTGAGACTGTCCTTCTATTAACAAGGTCGTGGTTGCTCTGACGCTAAGAGCTCGAGTTGCTTGTATGCAAGCAAGAGGTAAAGGTAAAGGTAAGGTAAAGAGAATATTGTAAGAAAGTACTTAGATGGTTGCGTGAAGAGCTCTAACTACTGTGACCGTTTCTTTTTTTTGGAATCATATGCATTTGTTTAAGGTACAAAGACACACGCTCCGCGCCCTCTCACACGCTCCGCGCCCTCTTTTTTCCTCTCGCTTAAAATACTTTCCACATTGGGCCAACATAAACCTCAGGGTTTGGTCTTTATTTCTTCACGATACATCTATTTTGGCTTTTCACTTGGGCTTCAACTTCAAGTGAAATATATATTTCACCTTTGCTGAGAGGATTTTTTTTATTCTTGGAAAGTTGAACTGGTAGTTTGACTTTATTTTCTCTCTCCTCCTCCTCCCTGTCCCACGGCCTGGCCTGTTGGCCTTGTCCAGATGTCGTCTACCCCTCTCGCTTCCACTGGTGCAGGCCCGGCCTCGGCTGTCGGCCCTGCTCGCTCTGCCTCCTCTCGCCAGGACCGTAGGGCTGATCCTATCTCTCGCTCGTCGTCGTCCCAGTCCAGTCACGCCTCTCTCTCCGGGGAGGCTGACAATGTCGCCAACATGCTTGGGCATGCTGCCAGGCTCGCTCGCCTTGACCCCGCTTCGTTCCCTACTGTCTACAATGCGTCCGCCACTACTTTCCCTGATAGCCAACTCGCTATGGCCCCGCTTCTCGCCCAACTCATCGCCATGGTTAATGACCTTGGTGCCTCTGTTACCTTCTTGACTTCGCAGGTTGAGTCCCTCATGTCCGCCCAGGCAGAGCGCTCAGCCACCCCCTCACCACCAGCCACATCCAACCTGGAGGCGTCCCTCAAGGACTTGTCCTCTCATGTTGCTGCTCTCTCTTCACACCGCGCCACACAGGTGGCACCCCCGGTACCCCAAGCGCCACCCCCTCCCCCCGCTGCTGTCCAAGCCAAACCTGCTCAGCAGAAGAAAAAACTCGCCACCCGCCTCACATCTCGCACGGTCGCCGCGCCGGATTTTCCCTTCCTCTTTGAGGGAAAATGGTATGGCAACCTGGACACATACGCCAAACGCCACCCGGACTCACCCCAAGCGGCTATCCTTTTCGTCTCTCGCCACCCACAGTCAGAGGAAGCCAAACTCTACTCTGAGCGCTACCCAGCCACCTCTCTCTTCCATACCGGTCCTCCCCCCGGTTTCACTGTTTCTGATCCCCCGCAGCCACAAGAACAAACCTGGGCACAGGTTACCAGGAAGGGCGGTAAGGGCAAGAAGAACGCCACTGCAGCACAAGTCGCTGCGTCAAGCAAGAGTAGTGTCCCCAAAGGACCCCCACCGCTCCCAGCTGCTCAACGTCGTTTCTTTGCTCCCCGCACCTCCCCAACCCTCCCGAACGATTCTTTCATCATGACTGCTACCCTTCCCGACATCATGGCCGCTGTGCTTAAAGAGGCCAACTGCTCTCTACCTCTTTCCCTTACTGCCTCGGTTAATCGCAATGGGGCTGTCCCTCTCACAGCCAATCCCTACACCCCGTCTTCCGCTTACTCTCCTTTCTTTGATGCAATGACTAAGAAGCTCAATCAGAGCTTCCCGGTTGGTGACAATCCGTTCCAGGTTTTCAGGGAAGCGCCCACAAGTGTGGACCTTCTCATCCACAATCTTCCTCTCTCTATTCTCCCACACAAGCCTACTGACCTCTTCCCCTCACTCCTTGAATCAATCAGCAATGCTATTGACGTCCCCATATTTGGAGCTAGATTTTTACAGTCAGATCCGGTAAAAAGGGCTGAGAAGCGCACGACCTCGGTGGTCGTGGCAGTCGACCCACTCCACGTTTCCCGGTACGGCGAATCCATTCGACTTTTCTCCCGCGCTCGCACAGTCGCCCCCGCCTACTCTGCCTCCAAATCCACGCAGTGCCGAAAGTGCTGGCGTTTTGGCCACTCTGCTCCTTTATGCAAAGAAGAGGCACAAGCTTGCCCGATCTGCACTCTCCTCCATCACCGCTCCGCCGACAGATGTGCTAACCAGAGCTGCCCGAAAGGGGGCTTTGAGAAGTCAGTCGTGGGTTGCTGCAACGCCTCCCCCCCTCTCTGTATCAACTGTGGTGGTCAACACGCCTCTTTCGATGGCACCTGTCACATCCGCCGCGAAATCCTCTCCGCCCTCCGTCCTTTTAGGGACCAAGACATTCCCGATGCCCCCGATGTGGGCCCCCCCCAAACCACCCCTCAGGGTCCTGCTGTTCACCCAACTGTACCGGCCACTCCAGCCAGACACGGTCCTCGTTTACCTCCCGCCAGCGAATCTACCCAACCTGAAACGGTTAAAATGGTTCGCAGCGCCTCCGCCCACTCTGGCCTTGCCGCCCCCCTCCCCTGCAGAAACCTCTTTGGTGCAGGCAGCACCCTCTTCAGAGCTAGCACCGGTACCGACTGGAGCGAGCCTGCGCCGACCGATGTCCACATGGATCTTTAGATGTCGAGAAGCCCAGCCCCAACACAGAGTCCTTCACCATCCCAATCATTCTATTATCCTGGTTGTTTAAATCTTTCCATTGTTCAGCATAATTGTCTCGGTAGCAGTAATGTTTTTCAAACTCTTTTTAGTTTTTTTACCTCGGTAGAAAGTTCTCCTCACATTGTGGCTCTTCAGGACATTCCTCTTTGGAGGAATTGTCCTCCTGTTTTTCGCAACTATAAATGTTTTTTTCCTCCAGCAACTGACAACTATAAGCCTCGGGTTGCAAACTATGTTCACGAAAGGCTGTTAAGTGTTATTTCTATTCTTCCACTGTTTTTTGAAAGGGGTGACCTCATGGCAGTGAATTTTCATTCCCCTGAGGGACTTTTTGATACCTCTCATAATTTATTTCGTTTGTACAATGCTTATTCTATTCCTGAGGGTCACACTAGGTCAGTTTCTCCTGTTGATTTGTTTCCTCAGCATGATTTTCCTACACTTGTCCTTGGGGACCTCAACATTCATCATTTTATTTCCGACCCAACTCGTTTGCTTTCTGGCTACGATCAGTTTATAAGTTCCCCTTATTTCGACAGAGCGTCAGCTCTGTTGTTTTCTCTCCTCAACACTCCCGGAGTCTACACCAGGTTCCCGTTCACCTCCAATCACCGCCCTGCAGTACTTGATTTGTCCTTTGCCAACAGTGCTCTGCTCCCCTATTTCTCCTCCTGGAACCCCTCCCTCCCGCCAACCGGCTCGGACCACACCGCCCTCTCAATCATTCTCTCCACTCCGCTCCTAAAGCCCCCGCCCAGGGGCCTTAATTGGAAACTCACGTATTGGGATCACATTTCCCCTCTACTCACCGATCTTACACTAGCAGCCCCCCCTGCTCTCCCCACTCCAAACTCACTCGACCTATGGTTCGACGACTCCCTCGCCAAAATCACGCACCTCATCACCTCCAACACCCTAACCAAATGCCCGTCCTCCTACTCTAAGCCGTGGTGGACTCCAGAACTCACGCAGCTACGACGCATCCATCACCATACAACCCGCCTCATGAGGAAGAATCAATCCTCGCCCGCCCTGGCCCATGCAGCTCGGAACAGGTATTTCAAGGCACTCCAGACCGCCAAGAGAGTCCACTGGTCGCAGTCTTTGGCGAATGTCGACTCCCAATCGGTCTGGGATGCTCGCAAGATTGCAGCCGGCAGGGCGCCGGATCGGTTCCCCACGCTTGAGAACGCCTCCTCTCCCACCGAAATTAACAATACACTTCTACAACATTTCTTCCCTCCTAGGCCCTCTCCTCCTCCTCCTCTCATCCTTCCTGCGTTTAAGGACGTCCCCCCGGTTTCACCAGCAGAAGTGTCCTCCGCACTTCGAAAATCCTCCAACACCTCAGCCACTGGCCCAAGTGCTATTCCTTACTCTATCTGCAAGCAGGTTCATAAGGCCAATGAGCTGCTTCTTCCAGCTCTTTTCACTCCCCTCCTTACCCACGGATACCACCCCCTAGCCATGAAGAAGGCCAACGGCATTGTCCTGGACAAACCAGGCAAACCTGATTACCTGACACCTGCTTCCTTCCGCATCATAGTCCTGCTCGAAACTGTTTCCAAGATCCTCGAAAGACTTTCTGCTCTTCGTCTCGCCTCCGCCGCCCGCTCCCTTGGTCTCTTGCACCCCAATCAGTGTGGCTCCCTAGCCGGTCTGGGCTGTTTTGACGCTGTCGCTACTCTTACCCATGAGGTTCGCCTACTTCAGGCTGCTTCCTTCAAAGTATCAACTCTTTTCCTGGATGTCATAGGAGGCTTTGACAATGTCTGCGCTAACAAGCTGGCCAATGCCCTCACCAAAGGAGGTGTCTCCGCCTATCTGGTTGCCTGGATCAAGTCTTTCCTCTCCAAACGCCAATGCCGACTTATCTTCCAAGGTGCGCCTAAGGTCTTCTGCCCGGTCGAGGTTGGCACCCCTCAAGGCTCGCCTATTTCTCCTCTTCTTTTTGTGCTTTATATAGCCAGCCTCCACCCTACTATCCCCCAAGGTCTGGTGATTTCCTATGTCGACGACCTCACCATAACGGTCGGCTCGGACACTGTTCGCTCGAATATCAGCGCTCTTCAATACTTTTTCGGTATCATCCAGAGGCGGGGTGCCGACCTGGGGGTGGCTTTTTCTGTCCCCAAAACTGAACTCATTCACTGGAGGACTCCAAAGGACCGCTCAGATGTTTCCTTCGCCCCTATAGTGATCAACGACATGTTTTTTCCTCCCTCTCAAGCTGTGAGGTGGCTTGGCTACTGGCTCACCCCTACTATTCACTCCTCCGTTCATTTCCTGAGACGACTGGCACTTGCCAAAGCCTCTTTCACTTCAATCCGTTGGCTCAGTGCAGCTGGCAAAGGCCTCTCCTCCTGGTGCAACAGGAAGCTAGTCTTCGGCGCCATCCTTCCGATTCTCACCTATGGCTGCGACCTATTTGTTCCGGATGCGGCCACTCTTAAGAAACTCAATTCGTTCTGGCATGGCGTGCTCCGGTGGACAACAAACTGTTTTTACACCACTGCCCTCGGCGCTCTGTACCGGGAAGCATCGCTACCCCCCATTTCCTCAATCTGCAAACATAGCCGTCGGTCAGCTGCCCTCCGTTTGGTCTGCGCCCGCTCGGAATTCAACCCTGCTACCGCCCGGATACCTGAGTCTGTGCCCACCTGGGACCAGGGTCGTTCAGCAGACGATCATCGTTTCCTCCTCCGAGGCTCCTCCAAAGCCGTTCACCTTACTTCATGGTTGGGCCCAGCAGTGAATTCTGCCCAACACCTACCACTAGACTCTTTGTGTCACGAGGTCTCAGACCTTATTGAGGAAATTTCTATCCTCCCGCTCGCCTCAACCGATCTCGTGGCGCAACCGCTGTCGAGGGTACCCTCCGTCACCTACCAAGCTCTCAGAACTCCTCTGATACAATCACTCCTCGCAGAGTGGCTGGATATAAGCCCACCGGTGCCCTCTTACTACCCTTATGGTGCCTGCCTCACTCCCCATGCCTTTACTGGCCTTCCTCGATTTATATGTGGCCGCATATATCAGATGCGTTGAGGTGCCAGCTACTTTGCCGCACATATATCCTGGAGGAACAGGGACGCCAGCACCGTCTGTCCTTTCTGTGAGGAAGACGATGAGTCCTTCCAACACGCGATTCTCCATTGCCGCGCTAAGGCTCACCCTCGCCTCACCCATCTCTCAGGTGTGGACGACATTGGCCCTGACGGTCCCCTCTGGCTCTCGGTTCCCCTCCTTAGAGGGTTAGCTGAGTATCTCTACGCTACTCGCACGGGTTTTCCTCCAACCATGTTGCGCATTTGAGCCAGTACTGTGACTCCTGAGCCGGGTTCCGGCTCAGAAAGTGCTTAACACTTATCTCCCTAGCTTGGCTCCGGCCTTCTAGGTATTGCTACTTTCAAACTCCCCTGCTTGAGGTTCTCTTCGGG
>Ga0307509_10010867_pt1 | contig 11098 bp, 7 predicted proteins | sample 10_EM_MG_FD_202245 | JGI IMG/M metagenome (GOLD analysis project Ga0307509, IMG submission 202245) | Populus trichocarpa ectomycorrhiza microbial communities from riparian zone in the Pacific Northwest, United States - 10_EM | ecosystem: Host-associated > Plants > Roots > Unclassified | place... | reverse complement strand
TTGTACTTCAGGTTTTCTGCAGGCACTTGTACCAGTACATTTGTTACTGCCAATATTTTTCCCTGGTACCTCTTGATCCGCGAGAACTTTGCGAACGAGGCTGTACTGTGCATGGTTCCCTTATTCTAGTTAATATGGTACAGGCCGAGGAAGTTCTGGGAATGCTCGCAGGGGGAAATAGGAGGCGGTAAGGCCCGTCTGGATAGGACGGTTCCGTTCCGTTGGCCTATACAAATGACCGTTTCCTTCCGTTTCAAAAAGGTATAAATAGAAATGCCCGTTGGAAACAGGTATCAAGCTTCCCATTTCAAAACAGTGGCAACAAAGTGGTTGCCATGTGGTGGGATTTTTGCAATATTGGAGTGAAAGGTTTTCATGGGGCAACAAATGATTGATTGTTCGCGAAGATTATTTCTACTAGTATAGGTCAAATTGTTTCATAATCAAACGGCCACCGTTTCCTTCATTGCCGAACAGGCCCTTATCTTGGCCTTTTAGAAGGGAGAGGTTTTAACACTTTTTGGCGGGTCTTTGGATCGAGTGATAATCTGTGTGAAACGTAGTTCTTATGTGTAGCTTTAGGCTAACTTAGCTCATACATGAGGGCGGAGTGCTGTGTATGAGGTGTAGTAGAGAATCAGGGCAATAATGCTACGTTAAGGTATCACAAAACGAAAAAAGTGAAGATCTTGTCATTGACAAGATAAATTATCAGGTTAGAAAGGAAACAAAAAGGAAGATGGTCTCCTGCTAGAGATTTACACAAATTCCGGGAGCCAGATTCTATTGGTTTAGAGGAATGGTTGGACCTCCTGCCTCTCCCCCCCCCTTTTTTTTTTGCGTGAGCGGCCGAGTTTACAGTGCTTGCGGCGCCCTACTGAAATTAAATTTTACTTTGCAAAGAAGGTCTGATTATGAGTTAATTGGACCCGCCAGGTGACATTACTTGAAGTTTAGTGATGCCGGCAGGGTGTAAGAAGATAAGGACGATAATGTATCAGTACTTTTAGGAATGATATCATGATGGGAATGTAGGAAAAGGAGAGTAGGTGAGCTCCAATTCCTGCCGCTGCTGGTATAATACAGATGCTTATCACAGAGATTGTTTCCCCTCCTCCCACCGAGGGCCATGAGGAAGGGGGGCTTCTATTCAGTGGTGCTAAAGAAGAAAAGCCTCTAATTTGACAGGAAAAATGAGTAACGGATGTCTTGAAGCCAATTGTGAGGAGGAACTATTTGTAGAAAAAATGGTAGAGAGAGAAAATTCATTATATACGCAACGGCAATGCAATTATGGACAAATTTGATGACTGCGTAAGTCAACGGAACCGCCCTCTCTAATACATCCCCGGCTACTCTCCCCGCACACGGGATACGATTGAAGTCGATGAGAAAAATTGTCCCCTATCTTTCGGGTGGGATGGTAAGGCCGCCATTAGGATAGAAGGAGTACAGATCGGAAAGAGGGGGGAAAAGTAATAGAAATGCTAGTAATATTGTAAAACAGCAACAGACGGGGAAAGGAGGCAGAGGTCGCATGGTAGGAGTGTTAGGGTGCTAAGTACCCCCCAGTCTGAGGCTGACCAAGTGAAATTTTGAGGAGTAGGGAGATGTGCTGAAGTTTGGCTTTGAACGTCAAAATCTGCGGAATCTTTTGGAGGGCCGCTGATCTGGATTGGACGACTCGGGTGAGGAAATTGTTGTAAATACGTTGCCATCTAAAGGGGGAATTGGATTCCTATGTGCGGATAGTAATTTCACAATTGCATGATGTCCACGATCCAGAGCTTGCGAAAGTGGAGTTTCACTTGCGAGATTGGCTATATCGGGGTTGACATCCGCTCGTCCTAGCAGCATCTCTACGGCTGCATTACGTCCTTCCCTAGCGGCTATGAAGAGAGGCGTTTCGCCAGATGAATCCGCAATGTTAGGGTTGACATCGTTCCGCTCCAGCAGCATCTTCACAACTCCTTCATGTCCTTCGCAGGCGGCTATGTGGAGCGGTGTTTGCTCAGATACATCCTTAGTGTTTGGACTGACATCGCCTCGCTCTAGCAGAATCTTCACAACTCCTTCATGTCCCTGGAAGGCGGCTATCATGAGTGGTGTTCGGCCATCTTGATCAGTAGTGCTGGGGTTGGTATCGCCTCGCTCTAGAAGCATCTTAACGACTGCTTCATGCCCACCCTTTGAGGCCCAGTAAAGCGGTGTTAAGCCGTTCCCCGTGTAGGGACTAACGCCGGCTCGCTTTGATGCCATCTTCAGGGAACCGAAGGAACGAATATTCACCCAGGCAGCAATAAAAGAACCAATTTCCGGCCTCTAAAAGGAACAGAGAGGTGAGCAGACGAGTGGTGTTTTGAACTGGTCACATAGTGGTTAGTATTTGCTTTTTCGCCGAACGTTCACAACAGGAAACAGGAAAGTACAAGTGCAGGCGGTAGCGGCTGAGGGGGCTCCCACAAAGAACAAATCGATTCTCGCCCTGTCGGGTTCTTCCTTTCTCGTCTAGAAGGATGTTGTTGTCGTTTTCGTCTTCTCTGTCGCTCCTATTTAACTTCCCCCCACAAACTCTCCCAAAAGCAGTCACCTAAACAATACGTATGGACTGTTAACCGCAATTGTGGGCAAAGGATTTCAAACTTATATCGGGCCGGCTACTCCTGCAGCAACGCCTCTCTTCGCATGGGGAAGGCTTATTAATTCGGAAGAAATATTTTAAAGGTCTCACATTCAATTCCTATAGTTATTGTACATGTTGACTCACCTGTTGGCTTTGTATTTCTTACTAACACATTTCTGATGGATAGGTCACTCGAAATAACATTGTTACGATATGCCTCCATGATCCTATCAGCACATGCCCAACAATTCCGGATCTAATGGGTTTGAACTCCATATTAAGTTAATATGGAATATAGAAATGGAGATTATTGAAAGAAATTTTTTGAATAGGTGCCGGCGGCGGAAATGAACTCTAGAGCTCCGGGTACTGTACGGTACAGTTTTATATAATCCTTGCACCAAAGTGATAGTTGGTGGCACCAAAAATCCGGGCCGCTGGAAATCCGGATTTGCACCTGCGCTCTCCCCCCGCTTTGATACTAGCCACATCTACAACTACGGTACTTCCGAGTTCTCGGTATCACCGCTATCAAGCCCTGAGCTGGAATAACGTTTCCGGTGACACCCTGGGTTGTATGCCATAGAAGCCAGATATTACCTTGCTGGGTAGACCCATTTCGGCAATGGCGGGGGCACCTCTCCTACCGTATTGTTCATGTCAGAACTATGCTCATGGTCATAGCGTTATACTATCTCGCCCACCAAGGGATATGTTATTGCGAATGCAGGTACTATCTTGGCGCTTTAAGGTTGCCCCTTGGTGTAGGCGCAGCTACCGTATTAGATTGAATAGGAGAACTATGTTATATGTAGTCAATAATTTCCTAAATTTACCTTGGAAAGAGTTGGAAAAACACGGCAAAATAAAGTGAAAAAAAGCTAGACTTTACCGGGGGGAGGGGGAGGGGGTAACTCAAGGGACATAGAACTGTACATGGTGCTCTTATCCCAGTTAATACGGTATAGGCGGAGGGAGTTCCGGGAATGCTTAATGGGAGGAAAGCAGTTAGCTCGACATTTCAGAAGGGAGAGGTTTTACTTTGTTATGGTAAAGTATTTAGCGATTTTTGGCGGGTCTTTAGATGGCATGGTTGTTTGTGTTACATGTAGTTCTTATATGTAGCTTTGGGCTGCATATGGAGTGCAGTACAGTATCTGGGCAATAGACCTTGTTAAAGTATAAAGAAGAAAGTGGAGATCATGCGAATAAGATAAAGTATGGGGCAATTGAGAGAAAAAGGGAAATGACCCCCTACTCTTGATCTTCATAAGTTCCTGGAACTAGGATCTATGAGTGCATAGAAAGATTGGGTCTCTTGTATTTTTATTTTTATTCCCATTGCTTGGGCGGCCGAGTGCAATGTCACTACTGAAATTACAAAATTTGACTTGTAAAAGAAGAGGGTTTTTATTGCGCATTAATTGAACCTGCTGGATGGCATTGCTTAGAGTTTAGTTATGCGGGTAGTGGATAAGGTACAGTATGTAGTAGTACTTTCAGGCATGATATCATGATAGAAAGATAGAAAAAGGGAGGTATGTAAGCTCAGATTCCCACCGTTGCTGGTATGATAGATTTAGGAATTACAGATACTGTTTCTGTCAACCGGGATTGTTTCTCGGCTTCTAACTGAACGGCCGCGAGGAAGGGGGGGGCTTCTGTTCTGTGATGATGAAAAAAAATAGAAAAGAAAGCCTTTGGTTTGACAGGAAAAATATGAGTAAAGATGTCCCAGAGCGGGCGGTAAAGAAAAAGAGTCTATAGAAAGAAAGGGGCGAAGGGAAAAAGTTATGATGGATACAATGGCCATGCTTTGGTGGTTAAATTTGCTGGCTGCGTAAACCGGTGAAACCGCATGCTCTAACTCATCCACAGCCACTCTCCCAGGACAGGGCACGCGATTAGAGTCTGGGAAAATCGTCTCCAGCTTTTCGGGTATGATGACGGCGCCGAATGTGGGTAATATTGTAAGACAAAGCAACGGATGGGGGCAGGTAGGTCGAGGTTGCGTGATAGGAGTGTTAAAGGCTAGTAGCCGCTGATCTGGGGTTTAGCTAGATGGAGGTTCGAGGAATAGGGGGTCTTCTGAGCCTTGGCCTTGAGCATCAAAACCTTCTTATCCTCTTTGAGGCACGCTGATCTGGATCGGACGGCTCGGGTGAGGAAAATGTTGGATGTTCATCCCCATCTAGTGGGTGAATGACATCCCTACGTTCTGATAGTAATTCCGCAACGGCTTCGTGTCCGCGATTGAGAGCTTGAGACAGCGGAGTTTCGCCGGCGGGATCTGGCGTGTTGGGGTTGACGTCTGCTCGTTCTAGCAGCATCTTTACGACTCCTTCGTGTCCGTACTTGGCTGCTATGAAGAGTGGTGTTTCGCCATATTCATTGGCAATATTGGGATTGACGTCCACTCGTTCCAACAGCATCTCTACCACTTCTTCATATCCCTCGCAGGCGGCTATGTAGAGTAGTGTTTCTCCATATTCATTGATAATATTGGGATTGAGGTCCCTTCGTTCCAGTAGCATCTGCAGGACTCCTTCATGTTCCATCCAGAGGGCTTCGCGGAGTGGTGCTTGGTTGTTGTTATCGGTAGTATTTGGGTTGACGTCCGCTCGCTCCAGCAGAATCTCTACGACTCCTTCGTGTCCTTCGATGATCGCTCTAAGGAGTGCCGTTTGGCCGTTTTTATTGACAATATTGGGGTTGATATCCCCTCGCTCCAGCAGCATCTCCACAACCCCATCATGTCCCTCGCAAGCGGCTATGTAGAGTGATGTTCGGCCATCCTTATCAGCAGTGTTGGGGTTGACATCGCCTCGCTCTAGCAGCATCTTAACGACTGCTTCATGCCCACCTTTTGCAGCCCACGAAAGCGGTGTTAAGCCGTTCCCCTCGTAGGGACTAACATCCGCCATCCCTAGAACCATCTTCGCGGCACTGGAAGAGCGAGTATCCACCCGGAAACCGATGGAGGAGCAGGTGGTCGGCCTCTAAAAGGAATAGCGAGAAATTCGAGTTTGATTTTTAGTCGAACGTACACAGTAGGAGCGTATAGGCCGCGGTTCGTAGCTGTTCGTGAGGGCTTGCGCAAGGAAGAACAAAAGAAACAATGAAAGAGCGATCTATTCTCGTCGCGTTCGGGTTCCTCCCTTCTCGTCTATGATAGAAGGATGTGATTTCTTTTTTAGTGCGGGGGGAAACCCTCCAAAAAAGTTTTCTCTCCCACCAACTCTCCCAACGACAGTCACCTACACAAGCACTGTTGCTGACCATCCCAAACCCGTATCATACTAAGCCCATTGCATCCTATAGTGCCTCTGTAAGGATAAAGGGTTATAAAAGCGCAGAATTGTATCTAGAGGGCCAGGGCCCTATCTCCGGCCTGTTGGACTCTGATTCAATAATCATTATTTCGAGGGTCTATAATAATAACATTATAATAATATTATTAAATTTAGTCTCGAACTCTCAGATATGAAATATTGGGTACACACCAACGGGTCCATAGATGCATACTAGACCATTGTTATTTGTGCTTTGGCTGGATATTAGAGGCCTGTTAGTAATAGGAAATACAAATCCCACAGATGGGTGAGCTACTCGTACGATAATCAGAAAAAACTACGAACACTTCTAAGCCTCAAGTTTATACGGTATAAATAACTATACCCTTACCCATGGAGATGAGAAGATACAAGGGGCTTGGTACAGGTTTGGAAATTTTTGGGTATAATAATATGATATCATACACACGTAACTGTTGTATGACGCTTTGTGTCCTTTCTAGTAATGATATTATTATTATTATGATATCCACGGGGGTCGTAAGTACTCGTACGTGACTGAGGGTAGGTACTATACCGAGCGTTGCAATGCGTGTATGTACGAGTATCATATCTCAAGCAATCTAGAACCGCCCTGATATCTCATGATCCTCCATGATCCGTAAAGCCTATGCCCTGTACTCACTCCCTTATCCCCGATGGAAATGGTATGTATCAACAAAATTAGGGACAGTACTTCTAGCTGCCCTGGAAAATGCCGAGTTTCCATCGACATTGGTTGAACTAAGGTCTTATCCCCCCTCCTCTAGTAAGTGCACTCGTTATCTCCACGATCCCGAGATGGCTGGCCGCCATCCTGAAGTTGATCAGACGGGACCCGAGGAATGGGTGGTGGGTTGGGTTTTGGCCTTAAGCGTTAGAAGCTTCGAGTCCTTTTGGAGGGGCGCTGATCCAGATCAGACTCCTCGGGTGAGAAAGTGGCTGGAAATTTACCACCATCGGAGAGGGTGGCTAAATTTTTGCGTTCAGAGAGTAATTTCGCAATGGTATTATGTCTATTCTTCAGAGCACGCCAAGGTGCTATTTCGCCAGAGGGGTCTACAGCATCGAAGCTGTCATCCACTCGCTCTAGCAGTAGTTTCACGACCCCTTCATGTCCTTCCCAGGCGGCTCTGAAGAGCGGTGTTTGGCCATACCTATTCGCAGTGTCAGGGCTGACATCGACTCGTTTTAGTAACATCTTCACTAGTTCCTCACGTCCTTTCCAGGCGGCTATGAAGAGCGGCGTTTGGCCATGTTCATCCACAGTATTGGGGTTGACTTCAGCTTGGTCCAGCAACATCTTAACGACTCGTTCATGTCCCTCCCAGGCGGCTATGAAGAGTGGCGTTTGGCCATATTTATTTGTAGTATTGGGGTTGATATCCGCTTGTTCAAGTAGCATCTTGACGACTCCGTCATGTCCCTCCCAGGCGGCTCTGAAGAGTGGAGTTTCGCCACCATCATCGGCAGTATTGGGATTGACATTCACTTTGCCGAGCAGCATTTTTACGACTCTTTCATGTCTCTCCCGGGCGGCTATGAAGAGCGGCGTTTGGCCACATTTATTTGTAGAGTTGGGATTGACATCCACTCGCTCCAACAGCATCTTCGTGACTCCTTCATGCCCTTCCCAGGCGACTATGAAGAGCGGAGTTTGGCCATATTCATCCGCAGTGTTAGGGTTGACATCCCTCCGCTCTAGTAGGATCTTAACAACCCCCTCATGTCCCTCCCAGGCGGCTATGAAAAGTGGCGTTTGGCCATATTTATTCGATGTGTCAGGGTTGATATCCGCTCGTTCTAGCAGCATCTTCATGACCCCCTCATGCCCCTTCCAAGCAGCTCTAAAAAGTGGTGTTTGCCCATGTTCATCCGCGGTGCAGGGATTGACATCATTCCGCTCTAACAGCACCCTAGCGATTCCCTCATGCCCCTCGCAGGCGGCTCCGAAGAGTGGTGTTTGGCCACATTTATTCGCAGTGTTGGGGTTGACATCCCTTCGTTCTAGGAGCATCTTCACGACTCCTTCGTGCCCCTCGCAGGCAGCCCGGAAGAGTGGTGTTTCGCCATCATTGTCCGTAGTGTTGGGATTAACGTCCACCCGTTCCAGTAGCAGCCTAACAACCCCTTCATGTCCCTCCCAGGCGGCTCTGAAGAGTGGTGTCTGTCCCAGTTCATCGGCAGTGCTTGGGTTGACATCGTCCCGCCCCAACAGCACCCTAACGACTCCCTCTTGCCCGCCCTTAACAGCCCATGAAAGTGGCGTTAAGTCGTCCTTATCCCTTGCACAGGGGCTAACATCTCCTCGCCCCAACAGCATTCTCACGACACCTTCGCACCCACGGGCGGCTGCGAGTGAGAGCGGTGTTTGACCACATATATCTGCTGTGTCAGGACAGACATCCACTCGTTCCAGCAACATCATTACCACCCCTTGATGTCCATTCCAGGCGGCCTGCGAAAGCGGGGTCAGACCGTTTGAATCCCTCGTGTCGGGTTCGATATCCACCCGTTCTAGGAGCATCTTCACAACTCTTTCATGTCCATTCGAGACGGCCCACGAAAGTGGAGTCCGGCCATATCTGTCAATCGTGTTAGGATTGATATCCGTTCGTTTCACGAGAATATTGACCACTCCCTCACGCCCATACTCAGCAGCCAACGAGAGCGGTGTTTGCCCATATTTGTCCCTCCTGTCAAAAACCACTTCCGCCCGTTCCAAGAGCATCCCCACCACGCCCACATACCCACACGCGGCAGCCCATGAGAGGGGTGTTCGACCATCTGTGTTTGCGGTATCGGGGTTAACACTCCGTCGCGCCAGTAGCATCTTTACCACATCCTCATGTCCCTTTCTAGCCGCCCAGGCAAATGCCGTATTTCCCTCGACATCGGTTGCATTAAGATCCGGTTCCATCGTCTCCATAAAAGCATCTGTGATCTCAGCCAGGCCCAAGTAGGCTGAACCGTGAAGTCCTGAGAACCCCTTAAGGTCAATACTATTTTCTTGTTCAGAACGGTGCCATCGCCAATCCCCTTTGTGAATTAAGAGTAGCTTAGAGGACACATGTTGGTCATAGCCGTCAAGAAGTTTTAATGCCAGTAATTTCGCTCCTTGGCTGAGATCCTTTCGTGCATGTGTTCCCCAATAACAGGAGGCATAGCCGACAAAGGGGCTTGTTATTGGTGGCGACTCAAGAGCGGTTGAAAGGTCATTGATGCACTCAAAGTTGAGGAACGTCAAACAAATCTCCGCCATCATCGAGTGGGGACTGTGGAACAGGGAGGGGGCATTGGATAGATGTTCTTGGAGAGTGAAATGAACAAGCCGGACTATAGATGATGATGCCTCAATCGTGAGAAGCCCAAGCGAACAGCATAGCACAGTTTCTATTGCAGGTATGTTCCCAGAATTCTGGTCCGTATCTCCTCTCTCTACCCCCAGCGCCTGACATAACTCAAGAGCCTTCAATGGCCGCTCGGAATGTGATATCCACATGAGGGCTTCCATTCCGAGCCTCGACTTGCTTCCACCCTGTGAGCTTATCCGTGTGAGGGTTGCCGTGTACGCATCTCCCAGCCCCTTCCCTTTTGTCATCTCCTCGAGCTTCTTTCTTCTCTTGTAGATCGTCACCTCTCCCAGGATTGCGTCGATATTTAGTGAAACTAGGAGGAATCTAGGTACTAGTGTCAGTGAATTGCCCTTGCATCTATCGCCAAAAGCCTAATATTACTACTCACACTTCGGAAATCATTTCAGGGATTATTCTCATAATATCCCTCCACAAATCATGGTCCATTGCATAGAGCTCCGTGTCCTTATCTAACCTCATGCTCAAATATGCCCTGATGTCATCCTCAGTCGGACTGACGGGTATTATAATAGCCTCCGTGAAGTATTTCTTCACTTCCTCCTGAACATGAGATCTCCCGGTAAAAAATATCCGCGTGCTTGGTGACCCCCGAACAATGTTTCGCAGTGACTCAAGCAGCGCCTGTCGATCTTTCGGAACAGATTCGTCCAAGGCATCTATGCATATATACACTGGGGGCAGCAACGCGATAGTCATCTTTAGCATTCCCATTATATCGGGCAATCGTAGACCTCGGTGAGAAAACCGCTTTCGAAACGTTTGTCGCATATTCGCGGGGATCTCCCCAATGCTTACAAGCTGCTTTAGGATGGCGCCTAGCATGGCCGTTACCGACTGTTCTTCGTGGGCAATGAAATCGCAATATAGCCAAGCGACAGCCAGATCCTTTTCCTCGGCCTGGTCACATAGGCTGTCAATCACTAGGGAACTAGGATTTTTTACTATTCAGTGACATTCGCGTTCCTTTCATTCCAGGCGGAGGGGTTTTAATACCTCAGGTATGTCTTTCCCACACCTGGACCCCCAGTACAAAATAACACCCGCTCAAGGGATCCATCCTCACCAAGTGATTCACCCCCTCCGCTACTCCATTTGCGAAACTCGCTGGTTTCCAGCAGCCAATTCCCCACGCCATCGAGCCGGTCGGCTCGCAAGTCTTGGTGCCGCTGTTGAGGTTTTAGAGGCGATAGCCACTCCCGGATCTGATCATCCTCGTCAGACCTCCCCGCGTTGACGTTGATAACATGATTGTAATTGAAAGAGTTGATATTGTCGGTGATTCTTAAGTTTTGCGACGATTTTGGGGGCATGTTGCTCGAGTCAGCATCCGCTGCGCACCAAGCAACTGAGGGGGGTTTCCGTGGATTTTAAGACTCGAACTAGAATAAGCCTTTAGTATTTCACAAGCAGCTAATTATCCAGCCACCTAAGGCCAACCAAATTCTGGAGTGCTTTTAGCTTTATGCATCTACAATCACCTCACTATCCTACCCGTAGCACTCATGCGGCACATCGGGACGCCTGCACACGCCACAACCTTGCTTAGATATACCCAAAGGGGACCTCCGGGTATACTGACTAATTGAGAGAAGAGGAACGGATGAAAGTAGCTTTCCCCGGAAGTTAAGTGGTTGTCCAATACTCGTAATGTCCTGACGTTTGTGAACACAACTGCTATTGCATACCGCCAAAATTCAGCTTTTTTGCCCTGATCTTGGCATCATGCAATAGCAGTTGTGTTCACAAACGTCAGGACATTACGAGTA
>Ga0307509_10010866_pt1 | contig 11099 bp, 8 predicted proteins | sample 10_EM_MG_FD_202245 | JGI IMG/M metagenome (GOLD analysis project Ga0307509, IMG submission 202245) | Populus trichocarpa ectomycorrhiza microbial communities from riparian zone in the Pacific Northwest, United States - 10_EM | ecosystem: Host-associated > Plants > Roots > Unclassified | place... | reverse complement strand
ATAAGATAAAGGGAAAAGTATGTCATGGTTGAACGGAAGGAGTGTGAGCGTCTGGGACTTAGAGTGAAAAAGGAGGAAAAACGGTGAAAATCATGACAGTTAGCGACAGTGATAAACACACGCAGAATCGGAAGAATCGGAATACATACTCGGATTCCTTGGAAACAGAGGCCCAGTTCGTTGGCAGGTTGATATTTGGATGAGGGCAGGCAGGGCACACAACAGCGAGTTCTCCTGGGGAAGTCCCATTGACACCGGTTGATGCGTGAGCTCTCCCGCCTCGCCTCAGAAGTTGCAAATGGCGCCACATTCGGATCATGCGCAGAAATTCCACATAACGACTCTATGTGGGTGTGTTAGATGGTTGGCTGTGATAATGCCAAGTACGTACCTTCACACCAGAGGTATGCGTTGCATCAGTCAGAGTCTCAATTGAAATATAGTAATCGTATAGAGAAAGCTTCGATTGGACGCTGAGGACATGAGCTGATTCGAGGAGGGCGAAAGTTGCCCCAGTCTGTGGATCCCTCGTTGTGGCGGGGAACAAACGACGCCACAGAAGCTGTTAGGTGTGGTCACCGTGATTGCTTGCCCGGCTACAGGCACAGAACAAGACATTGATAAGGTGAATGCCATTTGTATGGATGACGGTGAACGCGCGAGCGTTAGGGTTCGTGCATGTACCCCCGGGGTAGTGACCGAGCTGAATGCTCAAACCGGCCTTCTGTAGGCTGGTCTTCTTGAAAAATGTTCCCGTCCACTCCTGTAAAGATTTCAGCTGGACGAAAACCCCTGGGTTCATTTAAGAAAGACATACCTGGACTCTGTGAAACGGATTGTACGTGTGCATATCAACGAGGCACGCATTGCAGCATAGGGGCCCGCCCACGCAGTCCAGACACCGGTATGAGCCTGGAGTGTGTGTACCAGAGCTCAAACAAACGTGGCACATGCCATGGCTGAATTCCATACGTCCTTCCAACCACATAAAATCTTGAAGCTGAATGTCGCGTTCTCCACGCCATATCCAAAACGAATCCAACTACAATCAAGATGTGGGTCAGAGACAAAGGAAAATAGAGAGAAATGCGAACGTACACGGTCCCCCCCATTCCCTCCACTTGGAGGCTCAACATTGAAGAATCCAAGGAATGCGGCCTCGTCCTCCTCAACCTCTTCAACCACTGGGCGCGGGTCAAAACGTAGAGGGGGCGGATTGGGTTGTGACATGGGGACTTGGTGGATAGTTTGTTCAATACGACGACCGTCCTTCGACGAGTGTTGAACAACGACTGGGAGTGTTCCAGTCTCTTTGAAGGCGTACTCCCCCAGGTTAACTTTGACGACATTGTGAGCTTTTTGCTTGCGTTTTCCCATAACCACAGAAGGTGCCTTGATGATTTAACGGAGCAGGAGGACAAAGTGGGAACCGGAGGAGATCAATGTGCTGGCAGGCTAAGTCTCTGGCGCCCAATCGACTTCATGTTAGTAGGCCCAGCTATCTGCCCTGCATGCCAGCTCTACACCTGTGGTCGTACCCCAGGTAACGGAGCCAGAGCACACTCAAATCCTCTGACCCCCTGTCTACAGTATCCCATACTGTTTCAAGTCCCACCCGCGAGCACGATCTACTGTACGTTTATCTCCCCCACTTTGAATCCTCACGACTTATAGGTATCTTCTCCACCCCAGACCAACCGCTCACTGGCCGATTCCCCACCCAGCCACAATGTATTCCTTGCAGATGTCTTTACAACCTTTCACTATCTTCGCGATCCCATCAATCCCCCACCCAGCCGCAATGGATCCCTTGCAGAGATCTCCTCCAATTCATGCTGTTCTCACGAGTTCCCCACTCATTCGCAATATATTCTTTGCAGGAGTCCCCACCAAATCCCTACAAAGTCACAATGTATCCCTTGCAGATATCTCCACCGGATTGTGGTGATCCTACCGGTTTTTCTCCCAGTCACAGTATCTCCCGGATATCTTCACAAATTTGGGTCCCCCTCACCATCTCCCCGCCAAGTCACAATGTACGCTTTACCACCCCACTGTACCGGGTTTTTTCTTGCCAATCCCCTATCGAGTCACGACGTATCCCATGAAGATATCTTCACTGTTCCACCAAACACGATGTTTCCCTCCAGAGTATCTCGTACGTACCAGATCTCAATTCAACCGACTTGCACCGGGTCACAATCCATACTCCGTAGACATCCTCAGTACCTCACACCGACGTGTCATCAGCGGCAGAGTCTGTGACTTAGCCAGCGGCTCATGTGTTGAGCTTGTAACCTCAGAAGGTTGCGGCATATGTTCCCCAGATCCTGTTGTGCGAAGGAATTTTATTCGTGGGACCTTGTATCTATCACATTCCAAAACGGCCTGTCTACTTAAATTTTCTTACAACTCGTGCGCTCCCGTGGAGAGGGGCAAAGTGTGGATTTTGAACTCGAGAGTGCTGAACCGTGCAAACCCCACGACTCGACTTAGATGAATCTACGATCGCAATGGCTCGCGACCCGGTACGCACAGTCAATTGGTCTTGTACACAACGATATATAGTGCAGACGGACAAGTGGGAAACAGGAATGCGGCTCCAACTCACTGACGGGTTTGTCCAAACCATGGAGTATGTAGGCCGGAGGAGAGGAGTAATCGACACCCGAAACCATCAAGCGAGAGAGAACAGATATCCAAGATCCGATAAGAACCTGACACCAACATGGATTATTCGAGAGGATAAGAATTCGTAAATTCAACATATTTGAACGCTTTCGCACTGTGTACAACGCGCGCCGTGACGTCTGGCACGGTGCTGCTAAGGCAAGCCAGATGTGTTGGTATCGCTTGCGATTTCCTTCGTCTCCTCACACCGACAGCCCTGCGGCAGTCCCGGATATCCTTCACCGCTCCATCCTGACGATATCTAATTCCCTGAAAGATTGCAATATATCCTCACGGATATCTCCGCTACTCCCACCGCTGATTTCATGGGTGAGTCCCACCAAGGCACAATGTATCGCTCGCGGATATCTTCACCGGTTCATGTCTACCGCAATGATTCCGAGTTACAATGTGCCCCTTGGGGACACAGTTCTGACGATTCTCACCAAGCCCAATGCATTTCTTGTTGGTACTACCCCGCGTTTATCAGTTGTCGGTTGATTCGTTGTCGCCGAGTGGCGGTCGTTATCTACATCCTCTTTTTTTTTTGCCGGGTTACGAGATCCCCGCCGTCGGTAGTCGCGGTCCATTGATAGGTTGAGAACTCCCCTCTCCCCAAAAATATACCTTTTACACGAGAAGTTTTCCCCACCCATGAAAAGGTACGGACAGAGGCGAAACCCAGTATCAGCGCATGGCAAATGGGAAAGTCAATTTACGAGGCAACACCACACGACATACGCAACGCGCAAGGGACTATGCACAACATGATGAGGGGAGTATGGACACGTAGTACGTTATATTATGGTCGGTTCATCCAGGGACCCGCCTATTCCTTGGGGACGACCTGAACCTCGCCTTTATCAAAGAAGGAGGTCCACAAATTCCACCCATCTTTCTCAGAGTTTGCCCGACGAACTCCTCCCGGAGCAGGACAAGCTCTTCTCAGGGCCTCGCTACAATGCTTGTTAGAACTTGGATGCGGTAATTGTAGATAGCGTCACAACATACAGTCCCATGTAAACACCAGGGTCAGCTCCAGCGAAGCAACACCACCACGATTCGTCTTTCGGTGCATCAGGAACAGGATGCTCGATAGGAGAGGGGGTTTTCGGTTTAACCGAGGCTTGGGATCGGCCACCGAGATCCGGAGCGAGAGGCGGTGTTTCCGGCTGCAATACATACTTGTCAAGGGCGCGCTGACCCTCCTCGACACTCTCACAACAACAGTAGATATTGTTAGGAAACCCAGAGACCGATGCGCGGAGTTCTTCGCTGTCCCAATAAAATGTTAGTACGAGGTGAAAGAATAGCGTCAAATACTCACTAGGACGTGAAAACGCCTCGCTTTCGGCCGACAAAAACAACCCAAGGTCCGCATCCATGAGAGGGGATGGTTCCGTCTTCGATGAATTGGTTCCAGGCACGATGTGCTTGGGCAGAGTCATCAAACGCCAACTTGAATGCGTTGGGGAAACCCTCGGTTTGTTCAGTAGCATCAATACTAGGGAAAGTTGTTGGTATTAGAAGCGCAACCAGAAAAGCACGAAGAACGTACGAGGACATATAGACACCTGGGACACGTCCTCAAAAGACGACCCAATGCCTCCCGACGGGGAGCGGTACCGGCTCACCTGATGTCGATGGAATCAAAGAAGACTCTGTGGAGGGTGAGGAGATGGGCAGAGAGGCCGGCACCTGGATTTCCCTATGAGGGAAGTAATCGGCCGCTGTTTGTTGGAGAACTGCCTCGAGCTCAGAGTTGATTGATAGCCGGTCGCTGAAGGAGTACTCTGTGGAGGCTGAAGAACAGCGCTCCTTGTTGTGCACAGACGGCGTTGGGCTCGCGACCCTGGTTGGTGAAGAGGGAGGCGATGAAGCGGCGTCATGGAATTCTTCTGGTGAAGGGGGTGGGTTGCTGTCAGGGGGGTCCAATGAGGACGGGGGACGGGCATTCGCGGGCTGCGGCGGGGGTGGAGGTGGTGCCGGTGCAGTTTCACCACGACGGTAGTGCGTGACTGCGTGGTTCGCCGGGGTCATCGATAGCGGCGGCGGAAGGTGAGCCGGCATGCAAAAGTCAACGTTGAAACATTGGCGAGGGTCGAGAGGGAGGTGGCAACCGGGACAGAGAGCAAAAGTGGGGGTTTGGTCGGGGACTTTGGTCAACATGGTGGGCGACGTTTCCTGGCAGCGGAGGGGGTGTTTATGTGGGGGACAACTGCTCCCATTTCCCACCCCGTTTCCAACGTGGGGTACGGACAGCATGCCACAATGTGACCCCAGTAATCCATCCCTTGGCGACGGAGTATTTAAACGGGGGCGGGGGTCAATCAGAACCACTAAAAAGTGTCATATGACATCGTTGTGGCATGGAATGGACGTTCTCGTTCGGGAACACACTCAAAAAGGTTAGGGTTCACCACTTTTAGAAAAAAGATGGCGGTGGGCCTTCCGTAAGCTTGGCCATACACAACGTTCGAAGCGAACATGAGGAGGGTGGTGGACTGACCGTTCACGGCTCGCGTCAACGATGTGGAGACGATGCCTCTTTTGGAAGCGCTTGCACCACATTGGGTGATTTGTGGAGGCGGCAATATTTGAGCGTGGGAGGATGAAAGCCACAGACATGGTCACAGGCGGACGTTTAGCCTTGAGGATGGCGCGGGGTTCTGGACATCAGGTTTACATCCAACCTGAACGCATTTAAGGGTACTTGCCAGGTGTTGTTCGCACAGGTAGGAAAATGGCCTCCCGGTGCTGTTTGGACCAAGGGGACTTCTCCGTGTTCGTAAGCAGACGTATCAGATGCCGGTGGGAACAGTTTCCGTGCAACTTCCGCGCAATTTCCATGCCATTATCACCGAAGGAAGAGCAGGCGGGTGCCAACGGATGTGCCCGAAAATAATCAATTTTGAATCCTTGCGAGAGCCTGTATAAATCGGAGGCATGCAACTAAGCGGCCAGCAATCAACTATCCCCCTCCTCCGACCAGCAAAAAACGAGAACGTGCAACAATGCCTGCGAGGAAAAGTAGGTTCATTTGGCTTTGCATACGTGATCACTTAACTCACCGAGTGCAGCTGAGCCTAAGAAGCGTGGAGCCAAGGATTACTTCACGGGTTCTAGGTATGACTTCTTGAACAGCTACCGCGAGGAGTACATCTCGTTGCGGGGCAAGAGTTGTGCCAAATTTTGGCTCAAGCTCTTCGGGGAATGGTGGAAAACTTACCCTTGGCGACTGGCGGACAATGAAGAACCCCCCATCCACGATGCCGAGAAGATGAGATCGTTGTCGCAGGTTAGCGATGACAACAAGCTTGAGCGTGGGCTCAAGCATGGTGTGGAGGAGAGGTTGCAAAAGGTGAGCCCTCTCTCCATTCTCCGACTTGGCGTTTGTGTAATGATCGGCGCTGTTCAATTCTGCAGAAGATCACCACGTGGTTCAGCTACCGAGCCAACGTTCACAACGCCCGCCACGAGGGTGGTGTCTGGTTCGAGATCCTCAAGCACATACACGAGCAGGCCAACACCAAACCGCGCTGTCGTTCCGTCTCCCAGCAGTTTATACTCGAGAATCCACAGGTCGTGTGGACGCCGCCTTCAGCCAACGTTTCGGTCAAGGGGAGGATTTTAATCAAGTCCAGAAGATGAACCGCCAAAACGGGCTTGCCAAGGAACTGGTCAACACAACCTACAAGCACCTCGCCGAGGACCTCGCGGCGCGTGCAAAGGAAACCCACAAACGAGAATTGGAGGAGTGGGGCCTTTGTTTGGAGGATATAGGTGAGGCAGATGACGTCCAATTGTGAGTGGTGCCCCATGCCCTAGCCTGCTATCCCCCATTGACCGTACGGTGCAGAGCGCGTGATAGCATGTTTTCGGCAGTCAATCCTCTCCTCAACTTCATCGGTCGTTACTCAGGGTGCTACATCACCCTACTCGCTTCCAGTGCCTCCCCTCAAGAGGATGGAACACCATACTTCTCCGCGTGTGTACTTGTTCGCTTGCTACCCATGTACCTCGTTGACTTATCACACGCAGTCTTCATTACTTCCCAGAGGACAAGCCGAGGCGGAAGAACTGGACTGAGTATGACAAACAGGCATTCAAGACGGGCGTTGCAGGCCCATTTATCAAGTATATTCGTTGGATGGGTATGTTCTCCAGCCTTCTACTTTTAGTTACCGCCGCTTACGGAAATTCCTCAGAGGGTTCCGAGGGTGAAGAATCCAGAATCGCGGGGCGGCTCCCAAGCAGACCCAGCACGGCGGCCTCATTCTCGCAACCTCCTTCCACCAATTCTCCCCACCAACCCGTCGGCACTTTTCGTCAGCCCATGAGCATAGTCGATCAGGGACAGAGCACAAACCCTAAAAAGAGGCGTATGACCTCCCACGAATTCACCGATGAAGAGGGTACCGACATGGCCACCGAGGACAACTTGAGTTCTAGCTCCTCGGCGGACCCCGATGAATTCCTTGCGAAACGGCTCCGCAGATCCACCATCATTGCGCGTGGCTCCAGTGCCACTTCCACCGCTGTCACCCGGTCCTCTTCCACTGCCGTCACCCGGTCTTCCAGCACTAATGCCAGTGACGAAAATAATGGATGGATCATTGTTAGAGACCCCACCCTCAACATACAGAGTTCAGGGATGGACGCTGACTGGGATCAGTGGGGGCTCACTCAGAATCTTGACGTCACTGGCAGAGCTACCCCGCTCCAGTTTCGACAGGATGACGACGCTTCATCTGAGGCCGACGCTGAACCCTCCCCTATGCCCGATCCACCTCTCGACGTCGAACCGATAGTCCCAAACTTCCTTACCGCGAAGCACAACATCTACGGCTATCTTGTCAATATCAATGAACCCGGATTTGTGGAGTTGCTTGACAACTACATCACATTTGAACTTGCCGACAATTCCGGCGTCCGTGGCAACCTCCCCACTACCCACCGACCAACAGCCATCACGTGGTGGTCATCTCGTGCCCGCCCGGACAAAATTCCGCCATTGGATGACTTGAACAAGTTTGCAAGCGAGGTGGTGGAGTGGTGGATTTTCATCCAGCCCGATTGGCGAAGGGGGCTCACGTGCGGGGAGACTAGCCGGAGTAACGGGTGCTGGGAATGTCTCTATCAGCCAGGCATCAACGGCCTCCTTAACGTTGTTATCCTTGTATATTGGTGGGCCAAGGCCTTGGAGGTGAAGGGAGAGTTGGGTGACACAGCCTATCGTTGGCTTGTTGCGGATATCACCTGGGTCCTATCCCAACTTGTACACGTTGCAACTGAGGGTTTCAGCCCTTCTTAGACAGCCTAGCTACATGGCTTCATATACTCATATCCAAGTATTTCTTCTGATACAATCCTATTCCTTGGTTTCATCGAGTGAACGCCCACTACCCTTGGAAAACAAGCTCACATACAGGAGTGCCCATACTCTAAACGTGGCAGAACTTGGGCGAAGCGCGCTTCTGTCCGGCCACTCTTGTTTACACAATTGCTACCGAGTGCTGGCATCGGGATCGAGTTACGGTTGGGATACATGAACGGCTCATCATTGTCGGTGCTGGGGATGGACCTGGCTCTGGGTCTTGCACTTAGACTTCAATTCACTCATTGTGATTCAAATCATTTCCTTGCCGCTGCTGGAACCACCCTCAAGCGAACCCAGTGAACCGGGCTGAGTTTTCCCTCGAGAGTTGAGAAACAGGGGGTCTGAGCTGAGTTGACCGCTCGCGACCTATATATTTATAGATTCTACAACAGTAGAGATAGATACCAATCTTTCAACCACAGAACGCCCTCATCCCGGCAACAGCCTTCGGGATGGCTCTCGTGTTGCATGCCTTGTCACCGAGTGGTCCATGAGCATGGAATCTGGTAGGGGTTCGTGTGTCGTCGGGATGCTGGGAGAACCGGTAACGATGCCAACTGCGCGCCTTGCACGTGGTGAGTGGGGGTGGGTTGCACGCTTGAGAAAGGTGTATGTGGGAGGTGCGTATGATGGGTGGTCGGACGTGTCAAATGGGGCAGGGATGTTGATTCAACAGAAACTGGGGTGTTGGGGTAGGGGCTGAAGGCCTCGGCATTGAGGCAATCAAGCTGGTGTTGTAGGGTTGTGATCACGATCCGGCGTGGGTACCTGCGCCAGAACTTTGCCGGGACATGGTGTGGAGAATGGTTCATGGGATAGGTAGTCAAGCACGTAAGAGAGAGTAAGTACTGCAAGTGGGGTTGTAGAGCGTCTCCATTGCTCTCGGTTTTGGTTTCCGAGGCAATGGACAAGGGCGGGTCTTGGGTTGCGTCGGTCATGGGCTCGTTCTGAGTAAGTGAGCAATCATTCGCCAAGCGGGTGTATGGAATGGGGACTTACGCCGGTTACGCAGGGGTAGAGCGTTTGTAGTGGCTGAAGTCGTCGTTGATGATCTGGCAACACGGGGGCGCAGTAAGCCGAGCAGCCTGACACTACTGGCGATGTTTGGCCTGGACTTGGTGTTGAGCGGGTGTCCACTTGTGAACTTCGTGTGGCACACATGGTTCTACTAGGATTTGGTCCGCTGGTGGAATCCTTGTGAGCGGGATGCAGCTGACGACGCGATTGAAAGTCGCCTGGGTGCTGGACAGATAGAATGGTTCAACACCCGTCAAACTCTGTGGGAAGAGTCTGGAATCCTAGGAAAGGGTCAGCGGGTGATTTTCCGTGAGGGAGTTACCCTTACCATGGCTAACCACAATTCCAAGATGGGGGCTGGGACGAGAACCGCTTGCGATTTCCAAATAAGGGAACCCCACCAACGTGCCACATCATCAGCACAGACGATCCCAGCAATCACGCTTCGTAGGTTCAAATCCGGACGGATCCCCACTGTGGGTATCACGTTGAAGCATTAGGAATGTAGTACATAATATACTGTTTCCCCTTGTGGTTCTGTCGTGTGTTTTAGGCGGGGTGCAGCCTGGGCACGGCCAGTGCTGGGGGCGGAATCCCCAGGATTCCCAGGGGTGCTCATCCTCTGATACACGATTTGACCTGAACAGGCACGGAGGAACCGGGAGCCGAGTGATGAGTGATGGGGGATATGTCTTTTTCACGGGATTGCAACACACAGGATCAACCCGGTTACAAACCCGAACCACATCTACGGTCCAGTTCTCACATCCCGGGGTGATGGGCCATCAAATCAGGAAAGCTGGGGCTCTCCCTTAGTTCGGGTTATCTCCGAGGGTTTAGGGCTCAGGGGGCAAGGGAGGGCAGTTTTACATTAGTGGCAGTTTAACCAACAGAATTGCAATTGCAGGGGTACTAGTTGACTATGTTTAATGCATTGATTGAGTTATAGCTATTGCCGACGACACGCAGGGCACCCTCACGTTCCTGTTCAAGGAGGTGAAGACGAGCAGCGGCGGGCCCAGCGACAGGATTCTCGGCCTCACGAACAAACACGTTGCCTCCCTCGACGCCACCACCGATTACGAGCTCGACGAGGCAAACCCTCAGCACATCCTTGTTTGTGGTGATCGCCGTCTCACTCGTGCCATTACCGAGATCGAGGACGCCGTCACCGCGGGGCTCCGTAGGGCCTTCATACTTTCCAGAGATTTCAAGGAAACGTCCAAGGGGGATACGTCGGCTCTGAGACGCCTGAAGAACGCTATGGAGGACCAGACGGAGGACAACGTTACTCTCCAGGCCTTGTTCGCCGAAGTCAAAGCCAACTGGCAAGATACCAATGGCCGCAGGTTCGGTGTTGTCGACTATGCTCCCCACATCTCCGTCAGGGTTGACGACCGCCACTACACTCGCGACATCGCCACGTTCGTAGTCGATAGGGAGAAGCTCGAGAATTTTGAAAGTAACATCGTTGATCTCGGTGCGTTCCGTTCAGTTTCCCCCCTTCATTCCAATCTCGCTTACTAACATTCAACTCTTTAGGAGATCAATACGACCTCGGTCAGCTCGTCGATCTATTCTGGCCCATCTCTGCCATTCGCGATGACAGGAGGATCCCGGGCGGCCTCCGGCTCCCCATCCATACCACTCTTAGTCGCCGCCTCGCCTTGAACCCCAACACGGAGGACGTGAATGGCGAGCCCCTCTACATCGTTGGCAAGTACGGGAATACGACCAAGCTTACCCTGGGCCGCTACTCTGGTATGGAAGCCTATACCTGCCCCGAGCTCGGGCTCGAGTCCAGGGAGGTCGCCGTGTACAACTATAGCAAAAGTTCGGGCAATTTCTCAGACTACGGCGACTCGGGCTCACTGATCTTCACGGGAGACGGCAGCGCGCTCGCCATGTTGCACTCGGGAATGCCTCGAGGCGTGCACAACCATGTTACCTATGGAACGCCCATCTGGTGGGTAATTAAGCAGATCCTCGTCAGGTATCCTGACGCCGAGTTCTACGGCATGGCCTACACCCT
>Ga0307509_10010865_pt1 | contig 11099 bp, 7 predicted proteins | sample 10_EM_MG_FD_202245 | JGI IMG/M metagenome (GOLD analysis project Ga0307509, IMG submission 202245) | Populus trichocarpa ectomycorrhiza microbial communities from riparian zone in the Pacific Northwest, United States - 10_EM | ecosystem: Host-associated > Plants > Roots > Unclassified | place... | reverse complement strand
CGACGACGGCGATGGGAGCGGCGGGGCTTGCGGCGGTCATGATGACGCAGCCTCCAAGGGGGATGTCCGGTCATAAAGGGCGTCGGCTATGTCGTTCAGGTCGGCGAGCAGCCCGGCCTGCGCCGTGCGTACCCGATCAAGGGGAAGTGCGGCGGCGGGGTCCGAGCGCGGATCGGACGCGGCGGACGCCGGCTGCGCGCCGACGACCAGCCGCAGCCCCTCCTCGGCGACCTTCAGCGCGGCCTCCCGGGCGAAGACGCGGCTGATTGCGGCCAGCGTCGCCGGCCCGAATCGCCGGTCCGCCTTGTCCGGCAGCGCGCCGGCGGCTGCCGCGGCGGCCCGGCGGGCGAGCGCACCGGCGCTCTCGGCGTACGCGATCAGCTCGCCAAGGCGCAGCAGGACGTGCTGGTTGCGGGTGAGCCGGCCGGTCCGGCACGCGTCCAGCACCGCGGCGAGGCAGTCCAGCGCCAGGGCGGCGATCGGCCCGCCGGACGTGCCGGGCAGTTCGGCGAGTTCGCGTGCCACGTCGCGGTGATAGCGGCCGGCGGTCTTCAGGTGCTGCTGCCACCGGTCCCGGGCGATCGTCATCTCCAGGATCTCCGACGTGCCCTCGTAGATCGTGGTGATCCGGACGTCCCGCTTGATCTTCTCGACCAGGTAGGGCCGGGTGTATCCGTACCCGCCGTGCGCCTGGATCGCCGCCTCGGCCGCGGCGTTGCCCGCCTCGGTAGCCAGGTATTTCGCGATGGCGCCCTCGGTGTTCAGCGCCCCGTCGGCGCCCTCGCCGGCGTCGAGGCGCCCGGCGGTCTCCTCCAGGAAGGCGCGGGCGGCTTCGAGGCGGACCGCGTGCGGCACGATCAGCTTGTGGGTGTACCCCTGCTTCTCGGCCAAGGGCGTTCCGCCCTGGATCCGGCTCGCGGAGTAGGCGATGGCCCGGTCGAGTGCTTCCCAACCGCCGCCCAGCCCGAACGCCGCGACCATCACCCGCGTGTAACCGAAGACCTGCTGGGCCTGGACGAGACCGCGGCCCTCGACCCGGCCGATCAGGTTTTCCACCGGAACCAGCACGTCGTCGAGGAACAATGCCGCGGTGTTCGACAGCCGGATCCCGTGCTTGTCCTCGGGCGGGGCGGCGGAGAAGCCCGGGGTGCCACGCTCGACGACGAACCAGGACGGTCCGCCCGGGGCGAGCGCGAGGATCGTGCAGACATCGGCGATGGATCCGTTGCTGATCCACTGTTTGCGCCCGGTCAGCCGGTACCCGGTGATCCGCCCGCCGGTCTCGACCGGCGTGGCCGTGGTGGTCATCGCGCCCAGGTCGCTGCCCGCCTCCGGCTCGGTGGCGCCGTAGGCGAACAGGATGCCCTGCTCGGCGATCCGGCCGAGCCACTCTTTGCGCTGCTCCGTGGTCGCTCCGACCAGGATCGGGTCGCTGCCCAGGAAGGTGGCGAACACCGCGGTGGCGACGCCGATGTCGATCCGCGCCATCCGCTCGCAGATCAGGTACGAGTCGAACGCACCGCCGCCCAGACCGCCGTACTCCTCGGGGATGAAGACGAGATGGACGCCGAGGTCGTCGCCGCACATCGCGCGGACGGTCTGCTCGGGGCAGGTGTCGTCCCGATCGAGGTCGAGCCGGCGGCTCTCCGGCATCTCCTGGGCGAGGAAGTCGTCCAGCGAGGACAGCATGAGATGGAGCGTGTCCTTGTCGAGGCCGGTGGTCGTCGTCATGGCTTGGCCCTTCCGGAATCGTTCGTCGTCGTCGGTGGTGGTGCCGGCCGGCCCGGTTCGGCCACGGTGCCGGCGGGTTCGCGCACGGAGCGCAGCAGGATTTCCGCCACGTCGGTCACCACGACGTGTGCCCCGGCCCGGCCCTGTTGCTGGCGCAGCGCCACTCCGTCGGCGAGCATGTCGACGCAGTAGGGACAGGCCGCCGCGACGACGTCCGGCTCGGCCGCGAGCAGTTCGTCGGTGCGGTTCTCGTTGATCCGGGTGCCGAGCGTCTCGTCCAGCCACATCCGCGCGCCTCCGGCGCCGCAGCAGAAAGACCTCTCCCGGGTACGCTCGGGCTCCGCCAGGCGAGCGCCGGGCAGGCTGCCGAGAATCTCCCGCGGGGGTGTGAAGACCCGGTTGTGCCGGCCGAGGTAGCACGGATCGTGGTAGGTGATGGCGGCGTCGATCGGCGTCACGGGAGTGAGGCGGCCGTCGGCGACGAGCCGGGCCAGCAGCTGGGTGTGGTGCAGCACCTCGTAGGCCCCGCCCACCTGCGGGTACTCGTTCGCCAGGGTGTTGAAGCAGTGTGCGCAGGTCGCCACGATCCGGCGTACGCCCGCGCTGTTGAGCGTCTCGACGTTCTGGCCGGCGAGCTGCTGGAATAGCAGCTCGTGGCCGATGCGCCGGGCCGGGTCGCCGGTGCACGTCTCGTCGCTGCCGAGCACGGCGAACTCCACGCCGGCGGTGTGCAGCAGTTCGGCCACCGCGCGACTGGTGCGCTGCGCGCGATCGTCGAAGGCGCCGGCGCAGCCCACCCAGAACAGGTATTCGACGTCGTCCGGGATGCGCTGCCCGTCCAGCGTCCGCACCGGGAACCCCAGCCCGGCGGTCCATTCGGTACGGGCGCCGGCCCCGCGGCCCCACGGGTCGCCGGCGTGTTCGAGGTTGCGCAGCAGCACCCCGGCCTCGGGCGGGAAGCTGGACTCCATCAGCACCTGGTAACGGCGCATGTCGACGATGTGGTCGACGTGCTCGATGTCGACCGGGCACTGCTCCACGCAGGCGCCGCAAGTGGTGCACGACCAGAGCACATCCGGGTGGATGACGCCATCGGTGCCGACCAGCGCGGTCTGCGCGGCGGCCGTCGCGAGCGCGTCCACCCGGGACTTGTCACCGGCCAGCAGGTACGGCGCCGCGGCCAGGGCGTGGTCCCGCAATCCCATGACCAGCAACTTGGGCGACAGCGGCTTGCCGGTGTTCCAGGCCGGGCACTGCGACTGGCACCGCCCGCACTCCGTGCAGGTGGCGAAGTCGAGCAGGCCCTTCCAGGTGAAGTCCTCGATCGAGGCGCGGCCGATCCGGTCCTCCTCGCCGGGATCGGAGAAGTCGACCACCTTGCCGGCGGAGTACACCGGCAGCAGGGCGCCCAGCGCCCGCGGCCGGCGGCCGAACGCGACGTTGATGACCGCGGTGAAGATGTGCAGATGCTTGGAGTGCACAACGAGCACCAGGAACAGCAGGACGATACCGAGCGCGACGAGCAGACCCGCGGTCTCGACGACGTCATTGCCGCTCGCGCCGAGGGGCCGGATCAGCCGGGCCATCGCCTCGGAGGCGAAGGCACCCCTCGGGTACGGGAAGTTGCCGGTGTTGATCTGCGCGCCCCGGTACAGCAGCAGGCTCCACACCACGTTGAAGATCATGAACAGCACCAGCCACGCGGCGTCCAGATGCGACCCGAAGAAGCGCGAGCCGCGGCCCTCGCGGGCGGGCGAGTGCCGAATCCGGATCGCCGCGAAGATCAGCACCGACACCAGCGTCGCGACGACGAACAGGTCCTCCAGGAAGCCGAGCCAGGGCCGGGTGCCGATCAGCGGCAGGTGGAAGTCGCGCTGGAACAGCGCTCCGTATCCCTCGACGATCGTCAGCCCGAGCACCAGGAAGCCCCAGAACGCGAGCACGTGCGCTACCCCGGGCACCGTCCAGGTCAGCAGCTTGCGCTGGCCGAGAACCTCGGTGAGTTCGGCACGCAGCCGGGCGGCCACGCCACGCGTGCGGCCGGGCTCGACCGGTTGCGCGGCACGGCCGAGCCGGTAGAGCATGGCGAGCCGACGGCCGGCGACCGCGAACGCCAGCGCGGTCATCACCAGCCCGAGGGCCAGCCGAAATGCCATGACGTCACCCTCCGCGCTTGCGAATCTCGTCGATCAGGGCTGGTAGGACCGTGTGCAGATCGCCCACCACGCCGAAATCGGCGATCTGGAAGATCGGCGCCTTCGGGTCCTTGTTGATCGCCACGATGGTCTGGGACCCCTGCATGCCGGCGCGGTGCTGGATCGCCCCGGAGATGCCGCCCGCCAGGTAGAGCCGCGGGGCGACGGTCTTGCCGGTCTGTCCGACCTGCCACTCGTGCGGGCACCAGGCGAGGTCAGTGGCGGCCCGGGACGCACCGACGGCCCCACCGAGCACGTCCGCCAACCGTTCGATCAACGCGAAGCCCTCGGCGGAGCCCACGCCGCGGCCGCCGGCGACGACAACGGTGGCCTCGGTCAGGTCCGGCCGCCCGGTGACGGCCTTCGCCCGGCTCGCCACCACGCGGGGCATCGCGGCGGCCGCCGCCGGCTCCGCGAGCTCGACCCGTTCGACGACCGGCCGGACCGGGGCGAGTACCGGCTCCGGGGTGACGGCGTTCGGTCGTACCGTGATGACGGGCGTTCCGCGGCGCACCCGGCTCTCCACGAGCCACGTGCCCGCGAAAACCGACTGGGTGACCACCGGGCCGTCGGCCTCGGCGCGCACCTGCACCGCATCCGTGACGATGCCGGCGTCGAGCCGGACCGCGACGCGGGCCGCGACCTCCATGCCGCCCGGCCCGGAGGTGATCAGGACGGCGACCGGTGCGGTACGGGCGGCAAGTTCGGCCAGTGCCAGTGCCTCGACAACCGGCCGGTACGCCGGCGGCTCGGGTGGCGTGATGGCGTGCACCGTCGTCGCGCCGTACCGGCCGAGCGCGTCGATCAGGGCGTCGCTCGTGTCGCCGTGGACGACGGCAGCGGGGTCGCCGAGCCGACGGGCCAGGGTCAGCAGTTCGAGGCTCGGCTTTCGGATGACCCCATCGTCGTGGTGGACGAGGACCAGGACTGTGCTCACCGCAGCCTCCAAAGGCTCGTGGTCTACAGAAGCTTGTTGGCGGCGAGGAAATCGGCCAGCCGTGCGGCGGCGTCACCCTCGTCGGTGATGACCGTGCCTGCCTCGCGGGGCGGGCGCTGCCGGATCGCCAGGACCTCCGTGGCGGCGCCACCGGTACCGACCCGATCGGCCGCGATCTCCAGATCCGCCAGCGACCAGGTGGTTACCGGCTTCTTCTTGGCGGCGACGATTCCCTTGAACGACGGGTAGCGGGCCTCGCCGGACCGGTCGGTGACCGACACCAGTGCGGGCAGCGGCGCGACGACCTCCTCGGTGGCGTCGTCGGTGTCGCGCTCAGCGGTGATGACGGAACCGTCCACTCGCAACGCCGCGGCGTTCACGACGGCCGGCAGGTGGAGCCGGTCGGCCACCATCACCGGCAAGACCGACATCTCGGCGTCGGTGGACGCCATGCCGCAGATGATCAGATCGACGTCCATCCGCCGGAGCGCGGCGGCCAGGACCAATGAGGTGCTGACGGCGTCCGAGCCGTGCAGCGCGTCGTCGAGGACGTGCACCGCCCGGTCGCCTCCCATGGCGAGCGCCTTGCGCACCGCGTCGACGGCCCGGGACGGACCCATCGTCAGATAACTGATCTCGGTCGCGACACCCGCCTCGGCGAGCCTGATCGCCTGCTCGACGGCGTATTCGTCCAGTTCGGAAAGCCGGCCCTCGACGCCCGCCCGGTCGAGCGTGCGATCGTCGGCGAAGCGCCAGGTCGCGGTCGCCTCCGGAACATACTTGATCAGAACTGCGATTTTCATGACGAACCACCCCGAAGTCGTGGTGCACTGACTACGGAGCGTAGAGAAGAATGTCGATCATTTGCAGTGCCGACAACCCCCTATGAGGGGCCTTTGGACCTCTTGACTTTCTCGACTTCCCGGCGCGGCCGACTGCGGCACTAGGGCCGAACGGCACTGGCGGCGGGCGGCGCTCCGGCGGACGCTCGGTCGGACTAGGCAACGCCACCAGCAGGCGCCCCCCTGCCCTGCGATGGGGAGAATGATGATGACCAAGTCGGCTCTCGGTCCACGAATCATCCAGGGCGGGATGGGCGTCGCGATCTCCGGCTGGCAACTCGCCCGGGCCGTGTCGCTGACCGGCCAGATGGGGGTGGTGTCCGGCACCGCACTCGAGGTCGTCTGCGCCCGCCGGCTGCAACAGGGCGACCTGGGCGGCGACGCGCGAAGGGCATTGGCCCATTTCCCGGCGCCCGGTATCGCCGACCGGATACTGCGCACGTACTACGTGGCCGGCGGCAAGGCCGCCGCGGCGCCGTTCCGCCCGGTGCTGCGGTTCAGCCTGCAGCCGTCTCGTGCGCTCGCCGAACTCACCATGGCCGCCAATTTCGTCGAAGTGTTCCTCGCCAAGGAAGGCCACGACGGCCTGGTCGGCATCAACTACCTGCGGAAGATCGAATTGCCCATTCCGTTCGCCTGCTACGGCGCGATGCTCGCCGGCGTCGACCATGTGCTGATGGGCGCCGGAAACCCTGCCGACCTACCCGCGCTGCTGGACGGGCTCGCCCGCCACCAGCCGGTCGAGTTGCCGATCCGGGTCCAGGGCGCCACGTCCGCGGACGGCGAGCACGCCATCCGGTTCGACCCACGCGCCTACGTCCCACCCGATCAGCGACCACCCCGGCGGCCTCGCTTCGACGCGATCGTCGCCTCCGTCGACCTGGCCGAGGCACTCGCCGCGAATCCTGTCACCCGGCCCGACGGCTTCATCGTGGAAGGCTTCGAGGCCGGCGGCCACAACGCGCCACCCCGTGGCCCGCGCCGCCTGGACGACTCCGGTCAACCCGTCTACGACGGACGCGACGTGGTCGACCCCCGGCTGATGGCCCGGGTGGGGCTGCCGTTCTGGATGGCCGGTTCGTACGGCACTCCGGCCGGCGTGGCCCGGGCGGTGTCCGCCGGCGCGGTCGGCGTCCAGGTGGGCACCGTGTTCGCGTACTGCCAGGAGTCGGGGATGGCTCCCGAGTGGAAGCGCCGCGTCATCGAGCTGGCTGCCCGCGGCGAGGTGCCGGTGCGCACCGACGGACGCGCTTCGCCGACCGGGTTCCCGTTCAAGGTGGTGCAGTTGCCCGGCACCCTGGCCGACGAGGACGTCTACGCCGCTCGGGAACGCCTGTGCGACCTCGGCGTGCTGCGCACTCCGTACCGCAAGCCCGACGGCACGGTCGGCTATCGCTGCCCGGCGGAACCCGTGGCCATGTACCAGGGCCACGGCGGGGGCCGGGAGGCCAACACGGTCGACCGGAGGTGCCTGTGCAACGGGCTGATGGCGGCCGCCGGCTTCGCCCAGCGGCGCGCCCACGGCTACACCGAGCCGGTGGTGATCACCGCCGGTACGGACTTCACCGGGGTACGGAACCTGCTGCAGCGGCTGCCCGCCGGCCAGGAGACCTACCGCGCTGCCGATGTGGTGGCCTATCTGCTCGGCCCGGAGGAGGCTCTTGGGTGACCGCCCGCACCGAGCGGCACCGGGACCAGCGGAACGGGTCTCGGCGGCGACCATCGCACGTCCGCGACCCATCGCCTCCGCAGCCTCCGCAGGCGTGCGCCGATCGCGTACGCGCGACCGCGGACCCCCACAGGACGGGACCTAAGGCCCTGGAGTGTTCCGCCGGCCCGCAGGAGGGTGAAGACGACGAGAGGACGCCATGACTCCGACGACCCTCCGGCGCGAGGATGGACTCGGCGTCGTTACTCCGATCCGCCACCGGATCTCCGCGCTCGCGCCAATCATCGGGCCGGTCCGATACGACGCCCTGCTCGAGGACGCCGAGACGTTCCGGCGGCAGTTCTCCGGTGCGACGGTCTGGAACGTCAACTCGACCGCCACCGGCGGCGGTGTCGCCGAGATGCTGCAGACGCTGGTCGGCTACGTCCGGGACCTGGGCGTGGACATGCGTTGGGTGGTGATCGCCGGGGAACCGGACTTCTTCGATGTCACCAAACGCCTGCACAACGCCCTGCACGGACACGCGTCTGCCCACCCCCTGGACGCCGCCGACTCAGCTGTTTATGAGCGGGTGTCGGCCTCGAATGCGGGCGCGCTGGTCCGCCGCCTGCGGCCGGGCGACGTGGTGATCCTGCACGATCCACAGACCGCTGGTCTGGCGCCGTGGCTAACCCGGGCCGGTGTACGCGTGGTGTGGCGGTGCCACATCGGTAGCGACCGGCATACCGAGATCACCCGGTCCGCGTGGCGGTTCCTGCGCCGCTACCTGGCCGACATAGACGGGTACGTGTTCTCCCGTGGCGCTTTCGCACCGGATTGGGTGCCCGCGGGGTGTACCTGGATCATCCCGCCCTCGATCGACCCGTTCGCGCCGAAGAACGCGCCGCAGGAGCCGGCAACCGTTCTGGCCGTGCTGACAGCCGCCGGGTTGCTGGACGGACCGATACCCGGCGAGGCTCCCTGCTTCAGCGGCCTGGACGGTTCGCCGGGCTGGATCACCCGCCGCGCCGAGGTGGTGGCCGACCGCTTGCCCGGTCCGGCCGAGCCCATGCTGCTCCAGGTGTCTCGCTGGGACCGGCTCAAGGACATGGCCGGTGTCCTGGACGCCTTCGCCCGATACGTCGCGCCGCGGGCCGAATGCACCCTCGCCCTGGTCGGTCCCGCGGTGCACGGCGTCACCGATGACCCCGAAGGTGCACAGGTCTACGCAGCGTGCGTCCGGCAATGGCAGCAGACCCCTCCGCCGATCCGGGCCCGGATCATGATCGCTGCGCTGCCGATGGACGACGTCGACGAGAACGCGGTCGTGGTCAACGCACTGCAGCGGCACGCGACCGTGGTCACTCAGAAAAGCCTGGCCGAAGGTTTCGGCCTGACCGTGGCCGAGGCGATGTGGAAAGGCCGCGCGGTGATCGGCTCGGCGGTCGGAGGTATCCCCGACCAGATCGTCGCGGGCGCCGGCCTCCTGCTCCCTGATCCGTCGGATCTGCCGACATTCGGCGATCAGGTGCGACAGTTGCTCGCGGACGAGGCGCTCCGCAACGGCCTCGGCGCGGCCGCGCGGGAACACGTCCGCAAGTACTTCGTCGGCGACGTGCACCTGCGCCGGTACGCCGCGATGTTCAGCACCCTGAGCACGACGTGAAGCGGTTGCCGCGCTCCGGCCGATCGGGCGGGACGGTCGGCTCGACCGAGGCGCGGCAGCAGCGGTCGGCCCTTAACCACGACAAGTCAGGGCCTTGGACCGTGATGTCAAGGACTTTCTACCCGTAACACAGCGGGGCTGAAGTACCACAATCAAGAGCATGGATCAGCTCAGCCTCGGAGTCATGTCGCGCTCGTGCAAGGAACATGAGCGCCGGCTGCCGCTGCACCCGCAACACATCGAGCGCATCGACGTCGCCCTGCGCAAGAGCATCTATCTCGAACGCGGGTATGGCGAACACTTCGGCGTGCCGGACGAGCAGTTGGCGCCCTATGTCGCCGGGATATTCGACCGCGAGCGGCTCATCGCTGAATGTGACGTCATCCTGCTCCCCAAGCCGATTCCGGAGGATCTGGCCGCGCTGCGAGACGGACAGATCTTGTGGGGTTGGCCGCATTGTGTGCAGAGCGGGGAGATCACACAACTGGCCATCGATCACCGCCTCACCCTGATCGCTTTCGAAGCGATGAACCACTGGACTCACGACGGCCAGTTCGCGCTGCACGTTTTTCACAAGAACAACGAGATGGCCGGTTACTGCTCGGTGCTGCACGCCCTTGAACTCGTCGGCATCACCGGCGACTACGGTCGCCACCTTCGGGCCGCCGTCATCGGTTTCGGATCCACCGGCCGAGGCGCGGTCACGGCCCTCAACGCGCACGGGGTGCACGATGTGGACGTGCTCACCCACCGGGGCTCCGCCGCTGTCGCCTCTCCGATTCATTCGACTCGCCTCTCGCATTTCGAGCCCAATTCCAACGATCCGGCACGAAGCGATGTACTCATGGACGACAGGCGGGTGCCGATGGCGGCATTCCTCGCCGAACATGACATTGTGGTGAATTGCGTCCTGCAACACACCGACGAGCCGAAAATCTTCGTTACGGACAACGACCTGGCCGGCTTCCTTCCCGGCAGCCTCATCGTCGACGTCTCCTGTGACCAAGGGATGGGCTTCAGCTGGGCGCGGCCCACCTCGTTCACGCAGCCGTTACTCACCGTCGGTCACAACGTCGGTTACTACGCCGTCGACCACAGCCCCTCGTACCTCTGGAACTCAGCCACCTGGGAGATCAGCGAAGCTCTACTGCCCTTCCTGGGCCCTGTGCTCGGTGGCGCCAAAGCTTGGGACGACAACGAGACTCTCCGGCGCGCCATCGAGATTCACGACGGAGTCATCCAGAATCCGCAAATACTCTCCTTCCAGCACCGCTCAGCTCAATATCCCCACCCCAGCATCTGAAGCATGCGGCCGGGGATCCGCCAGTGCGGTCACCGGATGGCCGGCGTACGGCATCAACGTGTTGCTCGCATCCGCCCTGGTCGGCGCGCCGTTGCGGTACGCGGTCCAGGGACGGGAGCGGATTACTTGTCGCCGGACTCGATGAGTTGCTTGAGCCGGCGATAGCTCGCCGGCCATCGCCGGCCGCATGCTCGGATCGCGCGCGGACGCCGAGGACGTGGTCCAGGAGGTCTGGCTGCGGATCTCCAGCCACGGTGTGAACGACGTACGCAACCTGAGCGGCTGGCTGACGACGGTCACCAGCCGGATCTGCCTCGACCATCTGCGGGCCCACGCGTTACGGCCGGAGGAGCCCCTGGACGACAACGAGCTTGCCGGCGACCACGGCGACCCGCAGGAGGCTGCTGTCCTGGCCGACACGGTGGGGGGCGCGCTGCTCGTGGTGCTGGACACGTTGGCGCCGGCCGAGCGGCTGGCCTTCGTGCTGCACGACTTGTTCGACGTACCGTTCAGCGAGATCGCGCCGATCGTCAACCGGTCCGCCGACGCGGCCAAGATGCTGGCCAGCCGAGCCCGGCGGCACATCCGAAGCGCAGGGCCCGCGATAGCGACAGACCTTGCCCGGCAGCGCACGGTGGTGGACGCGTTCCTGTCCGCCGCGCGCGACGGTGACATGGCGGCGCTGCTGGCCATACTCGATCCAGGCGTGGTCGTCCGGGCGGATGCCCTGGCCAGCCCGACCGGCGCCCCGATCGAGGTACGCGGGGCCGAGGCCGT
>Ga0307509_10010864_pt1 | contig 11099 bp, 9 predicted proteins | sample 10_EM_MG_FD_202245 | JGI IMG/M metagenome (GOLD analysis project Ga0307509, IMG submission 202245) | Populus trichocarpa ectomycorrhiza microbial communities from riparian zone in the Pacific Northwest, United States - 10_EM | ecosystem: Host-associated > Plants > Roots > Unclassified | place... | reverse complement strand
TATTGGTTTACCTCGAGATTATCCAACAAACCAATTACAACTTCTCATAAATATTAAATATTCATTATCAATTATCAACGTCCATACAAATTAATACATATATATCAATTTACGGAAATTACAACTCAACAATACCATTGATGATAAAAATTAAAACGGACCCATTAAACAAGCTATTAATTATTTCAAAACAACACATGTAATTCGGTAATTCAATAAAGTTTCAACAATTTACAAACAAATACAATCTTACAAAATCTAAAACAAACCATAACAAGTATATAATTATACATTCATATACTGTGACATCTACTAACAAAATAACAATAAAACATGATATTTAAAAACATGTACATCTACTAATAAAATACATATACTAAAAAAAAAAAAACCATGATATTTAAATGTTAAAATTTAAAAAGATAGAATTACTTACAAAAACTGATAAAAATCCGTCGGTAAATCAAAAAAAAATGTTGTGACATTTTGTCTGCTATAAGATATATGACTTGTTGTGCTGAGAAGAGGGAGATTTTTTTTTTTGGGGGGGCACTAGTTGTTTGCAGTTGGGGAGAGTTGAGATGAGGAAAAAGAAGGAGAAATAGGGGAGGATAGGGTCGAGTAAGAGGGGGTATATTAACTTTTGCCGACGGCTTCACCGACAGACTATTTTGTCTGTGATTCCGTCGGCTACTCTGTCGGCAAACAGGGCACGTCACCATACGGTGCTGCCGTTTTGAATCCGTCGGTGATTCCATCGGCATCGGTGAATCGGTCACGTCACCGTACAGAGCTGACATTTTGAATCCTTCGGTGATTCCGTCAGCATTTCCATCGGTGAATCGGTCACGTCACCGTACGGAGCTGAAGTTTTGAATCCCTCGGTGATTCAGCGAACTGCCTTCTTTTTTTAAATTCTCAACATTTCATCCGTAATTTCGTCGGTATATACCGACGGATTTTAGTCGTCGGTATATAACGATGAAATTACCGACGGAGTAAAGTCTGTCAGTAATGGCGACCCCAAATTACCGATAGAATTATTTCGTTGGCAATTCCATTGGTATTAAGCGAATTTCTGGTAGTGTATGATGTTATCGCTTTAAGTTGAAGTATTTAAACTAAAACATTTTTTATCCCACATTGAAAAAACATAACTTTTTTCTTGAAAACATAAAGTATATATACTAATGGGTTTCAAATCCCACATTTGAAGAAAACAAAAACATCGGGTCTCGTCCGGGTTCGCCCAGGTCATGGGTTGACCTGCCGGGTCGACCGGGTTTTGCCGGGTTGTTGCCCCGACCGGTCTTTTATTAAACCTGGACCGGTCCAGCCACTAGGTCGACCGGGTCCCAGGTCGACCCGCTGGGTCGGGCTGGGTTTTATAACCAAGGATAATAGTGCTAAGCATCTTATTTTTTAAAAAAAAAAATGATCTTGCAATATTTTTTTCATTAAATAAAAAAATTAAAGGGCTCAGGTTTTTTATGTAGCATCTAGTTTGTATTTGTTTTAAAGTTGATTCTTTCTTTTTTTTATTTGTTTTGATTTTTAAGACTTTTTAATTTTTTTTTTCAATTTCATCCATATGTATTTTATTTCATAGAATTTTGATATTCAATTTAGTTCTCATTCTTTTGATTGTTATTTTTTTATCCTTTGCATTAATTTTTTTTTATTTCATCATTTAGAATTTAATTTAATTTTGTTTTGTTTCCAATTTTGGTCATCATTTTTTATTGCTTGTTTTATCCTTTCATTCATTTATTTTATTTTTCAATTTAATCCCTAATTATTTTCTTTCAATTATTTTTTTGTGCATGATTTAGTCCTCATTGTTTTTATTTTTTATTTTTTTTCAATTTTTTTATTATTGAGAATTTTTATTCATTATTATTTCTTGTTAGTCTTCTACAATCATAACCCGGTCCATTAGTTTTGATGAATAACCCGGTTTAAGTTTGATATTTTTTAAAATTATTTTTCAAAAAACCTGATTTTGTTTTTCATTTTCATGATTTGACATTGACCTATTGGGCCTCGAGATTCGTGATTTATTAACTCGGTTTAAGTCTTGATTTCTTTTTGTGAGGTTATCCCTATCTTATATCTCAGGTCGTGAGTTATTAAATTTAAGCCGGGTTGGCTCGGGTTTTTTTGTTTGATCATTCAGTATTTTTTTCTCACTTTCGAGGGGACTTTTCTAACTTTTTGAGAGTAACACAAGTTGCCTCAGATTTTTTTTTTTTTATCTTTGCTGGATTTACCTCTTTTAAAACATTTTTTTTTAATTAGATTAAATCAATTTATTTTATCTTTCAATATTAACTTTATCTGGTATTGCCTCAGCTTTTTTAGTGCTCTTTATTAGATTTTGCTCTTTTAACGAGGATTCTTTTTTTTAATTAAATTAACTTATTTCATCCTTCAACATTGAATTTGTTTTATATTGAGCTTCTTAGTTGAGTCAAGGTTTGAAATTTAACGGTTTGCGACTTTAGAAGATTAACCGGGACTTAGAAGGTTCATTCAAATTTGCTTAGGTTTTCCCCTTTTTAGCTCTTTTTTTTTTCAGTTTCATCCTGGAATGTCTTCTTACTTTTTTTTTTCCAATTCCTATGGTATTTTCCATTTGTTTTGAAAAAAACATGTGTTGCTTGAGTTTTTTTTTAGTCTTTGTTCAATTTAGTTGTTTTATGAGGATTTTTGCTTTTGAATTAAATATAAGTATCAAATGTTTTTTGTGCTTTGTTCCAATTACTTTTGAGACCCAGGGCTGACCTAAACCTCGAGTCTCCTAGGTCACGAGTCAACCCATTGGGTTGAGTATTTTGAGCATCAAATAGTGTATTTTGATTTTGATTTTTTCAATCTTTATTTGGTCCTCACTCACTTGATTTTTATTTTTGTTTTGGACTCTTTTGTGAATTTATGGACTTAAGAATTCTCAATTTGGCCTTTTAGTTCAATATTTGATGGCATTTTAGGTTTTGGCCCTTAATGTTTTGGTTTTAAATTTTTATTCTTAGCACCCTTATGAAATTTAATTTGTTTTCAATTTAATCATTGGATCTATAATCTTGATTTTTTTCAATTTCATCACCTGGGTTTGCTGGTAAATTGTTTGTACTTTTTTTTACATTGATTGTTTTTCTCGATTTTATCTTTCATCCTTTGGATTCTTAGGAATTGACAGTTGATATTTTTTCCGTTCTCTTTCCACGATGTGGAACTGTTAATTTTTTTTTTAAAAAATACTTACAACTCTTTATCATCAAATTTTTACGCTTTAAAAAAATTGAGTCAGCCAGAAGCGAAGCGCGGACAAGCTATTTAGTCATATATAAAAACAATCAATCAAAATGTGTGCACCCACACACACACATGTTAAGAATTTGTTCAAAAGAAAAGGTTCAATAAGAATGGTATGGAGTAATCTAATACTATAAAATAATGTTTGCATGTGTAGTCTTACTATATAGAGGCCGGTTATAGCAAAGAATTAGTCGCATTGTTATACTTGTTTGGTTCATGGAATCTAAAAAATGCTTGTGCTCAAATCACATTTTTATTTTGATTTTTTTCTTTTTATTTTAAATCCCCCTATGATTCCTGCTCTTTATCTAAGGAGTAGTTATTGAAAGATGAAAACCTTCGCCAAAATTTGTTAGGTCTTATTAAGGAAAGAGACCTTATATATGTAAATACCTTTATATAGGAATAGTTATCATGTGTAGTACATTTCACCATTGTATTGTATACAACCCTAAAGGTATAAATACAAATGAATGGTTGGTCTTATTGACAATCATCACAATTAATACAAAGATTATCTCTCAATAGATCTTAACTTGGTATTAGAACAACCAAATCATCCAGCAGCCCTCTTCCTTACATCAGGTCTTCATCTTCTTCCTCTTATAACCATTCCTTTTTCCTTTTCCTCCTTATCTGTTATATCCGGACTTCATCTTCGTCATAAAACCAAACTACATCTTCTCCTCTCTTGCAAAATGGACAATCAAGAACTTTAATAATATGTTGTCGTTGCATCAGCACTTCAATCGTCTTTCTCCCTTATGACGGCATTAGTTACCTATGGTGCATCCACTGCTGTTGCTACCATCATACCTCTTCTGAACACACAACAAGTAATCTCCTTAAAACTCTCTAACACTAATTTTCTGTATTGGAGGATGCAGCCAAGGCGTGTACTCCTTTGTCGATGGCACATCACCATGTCCCCATTCTCATATGGCATCTATTGCGACATCTTCACCTTTTGTCAATCCTGTATATTTGTCATGAAAGCATCAAGATCACTTAATCATGAGCGCCCTCTTCTCTTCTCTCTCGGTGGAAGTTCTGTATTTAGTTGTGGATTGTAACACCTCTCATGATATCTGGACAATGCTGGAAACAACACTTGCCTCTCCTTCCAATTCACGGATTATGCAACTTCATGGTTCGTTCCAAGATTTATGATAGAATGATGATTTTGTCAGCATCTACTTGTAGAAGGTAAAGGCTTTGTTTGATGAACTTGTTGCGGCTGGCAAACCGATCTCCTTGGCAGAATTCAACTTGTATGTGTTTTAGGGATTACACAGCGATTTCAAGGATCTTGTCCACTAAGGCTAATCTCATCTCCTACACTGATCTTCATAGCAATCTCCTTACACATGAGTTTCTCCACAAAGCTTTTCTCCAACCTGCCGTAACAGCTCCTTTGTTACCAACTCCAACGCAGCAGCCAGCTGTGTTCTTTGTGCAGCGTCACTCTGGTTTCAGTACTGGCAGACGAGGTCATTTTCATAAGGGCTGGAGACATAAAAATCGTAATAACTATTATCATAGCAATCATGGCAATGGCTCAACCTAGAACTTCAACACTCACAGTTATGTTTCAGGACAATAGGGAAACCAATTCTCTTTTGGTTCTCCTTCTCGGATAATAGGAAATTTTTAGAAGCAAGGTAACCGTTTTGGTGGTTATAATCGCAATGTAAAGTGTCAACTGTGTTATGAATATGGGTATACTGCCCAACAATGTTCTCAGTTGGCTACTCATCCTCTTCAAGTTAATGCCAATCTCACATTTAATAATGCCCCTTAACTACTTTTGTTACTTGGTTTTCTAATACATGTGCAAATCATCATGTAACGCTGGACCTTGTAAGTATGATGAGTTTAGAACCTTACCTTGGTAATGATCATCTGCATGTTAGTGATGGTAAGGGCCTTGTTATTTCAAATATTGCTCACTCTAAAATTCGTTCACCCAAATGCATGTTTACTTTATCTAATATTTTACATGTCCCTGACATTAAAAAATCTTAGCTATTTGTTCAAAAATTTTATCTTAAGAATAACATCTTTTTTGAATTTCATTCCTTTCTATTTTATGTTAAGGATCTCATGACAAAGGAAGTGCTTCTTTTCGGTCGGAGTAGAGATGGTCTATATGTTTTGTCCAAGTTGTCTACAACGTCATTACCTCAAGTTTTCTCATCTACATGTCTCTCTACTTCCGCTAATGTGTGGCATCATCGACTTGGGCATCCCGGTCCATGTATTATGTATTTTTTGTGAAAAATTAAAAGGTGTCATGTACCTCAAATTAATTTAATTTTAATTGTCCTGCGTGCCCTTTGGGCAAGTCGTCTCGTCTGACTCTTAAAACTACGAGTCATCAAACTCGAGCTCCTCTTAACTTGATTTTTAGTGATGTTTTGGGTCCCTCCTCTATGTTGCCATCTGATGGTTTTTGCTATTTTGTTATTTTTATGGATGCCCATATGAAGTTTATCTAGTTTTATCCTTTGGTTACTAAGTCTGATGTTTTAAATATTTTTCATCAGTTTCAGACGCTCATTGAGCGCCAATTTTCTTTAAAAATTAAGTTTGTTCAAACAGATTGGGGTGGTGAATATTGAAACTCAATATGTATTTTAAAACGAATGGTATCCATCATCGTGTGATCTGCCTGCACACTAATGAACAAAATGGCATGGTTGAATGTCGTCATAGATATATTGTTGAAACTTAGCTTAATCTTCTTGGGCAATGTAACGCTCCCCTTAAATATTGGAGTTATGCTTTTGAAAGTTCTGTTTATTTGATTAATCACATGCCAACTTCGGTTCTTAATCATGAGACACCTTTTGAATGTCATTTAAAATTGACTCCTGATTATGCGTTTCTTCGAACTTCCGGATGTCTCTACTTCTCATTCCTTTGTCCATACAATGCTCATAAGTTAGATTTTTGCTTTTCTGCTTGTGTTTTTCTAGGATATAATAACTTTCATTTAGGTTATCGATGTCTTGATTTATCGTCTAAATGTATTTATCTTACTCGTCATGTCTGGTTTCACGAAAATGTTTTTCCTCTTGATAAGTCTGAATAGATTGTAATTCCACCCACACAACCTTCTGCTGCCACAATACCCGTCACTTTACACCCTCTCACACCACCCTCTTAAGTACTTCCACCGCTACCCCCTACACTCCTTACACCTTCTTCGGCTCCCTTTCCATTATCTGCATGTTATTATCAAGATCATTCTTCATGTGCAAGTTCAGATTCGCCATATTTGCATGCGTTGTCCATTGCCCCTGCCAGCTCCCCTGGTTTTTCCTCTGCTAGTTCACCTGTTGAAGTCGTTTCCCGTGTAATTTCTCCAGCTGGTTCTCCCTCATGACCTGCGCATACATTGAGCTCTTCACCACCAGGTTCTTCCTCTGATTCCCCTCATGGAATTAACTTATGTGTTGATTTGTCTAAATTCCATCTTCAGCAAGTCCCAACCAGTGTCTCCTCCACTCTATCCCAAATGGCCCGCACCCCGTCATATGGTGCTTCGCCCACATCCAGCTAAAAATGCTAATTTCAGTATTGTGACTGCCTCACGGGTTGTATCTTTACCTCAACAGGAGCCATTGTCATTTAAGGATGCCAACAAGTATTTGATTTGGCATAATGTCATGCAGGAGGAAATCAGGGCACTTCACTCTAATCAGACTTGGTCGTTGGTGCCCTCTCATCAATCTATGAATGTGATTGGTAATAGGTGGGTGTACAAGATTAAACGACATGTTAATGGTCGGATTGACTGATATAAAGCATGGTTGGTTACCTGCGGCTTCACTCAGCAAGAGGGGATTGATTATTTAGAGTTGTTTAGTATGGTGGTTAAGCCTATAATGGTTCGTCTTGTGCTCACTATTGTTGTCTCGTATGGTTGGAACATTCATCGGTTGGATGTTCATAATACTTTCTTGAATGACATTCTTCAGGAAGAGGTATACATAACACAACGACCTGGGTTTGTTGATCCTGCACTTTCATCTCATGTGTGTCATCTTCATAAATCTTTGTATGGCTTGAAACAAGCACCTCGAGCTTGGTACAACTAGTTGATCGAGTTTTTAATTTCCATTGGATTTCAGGCATTCAAGGTTTAGACTTCTCTGCTTATTCTCTCTCTCGATGATGTCATGATTTATTTGCTTGTGTATGTTGAGGATATTTTATTGACCGGGTGTAACTCAATTTTGCTTCATAGATTGATTACTTTGCTGCAATCAAAATTTAAGCTTCGGGATTTGGGTTCTGTTCATTTCTTCTTGGGCATTGAAGTGAAACCTACCGCTATGGGTATCTTATTAAGTCAACACAAGTATGCACTCGATATCATCCAACAAGCAGGTATGGCTTCTTGCAAACCGGTTGATACTCCTATATCTACCTCTACTAAAATAGGAATCGTGCTCGGTACCCTTCACTATAATCCGACGTGGTATCGACAAATTATTGGGGGCACAACAATACTTTACCTTCATTAGACCTGATATTTGTTATGCAATCAACAAGGTATGTCAATTCATGCATGCCCCTACTAAGGATCATTGGGTTGTTGTTAAACATATCCTGCGTTACCTCCAGGCTACAACAATCTATGGTCTGCACATTACTTGGGATTATTTCTTGTCTTTTCATGGTTTTATAGATGTTGATTGGGCGTATTGACGATTGAAAATCCACAAGTGGTTATCTTGTATATCTTGGTTCTACTCCTATTTCATGGAAATCCGAGAAACAACACACTGTTTCGAGGTCTTCTACAGAAGCAGAATACAAAGCCTTAGCTGATGGTACTATTGAAATTTTGTGGATTTGCTCGTTATTGTTAGAACTTCAAATTTCTTCTTTGTCAATGACTATGTTATGGTGTGATAATTTTGGGGCCACTTTCTTATCTTACAATCTACTGTTTCACGCTCATACTAAACATGTTGAAGTTGATTATCACTTTGTTCGTGATCGCGTTGCTAAGCGAGGAATTCAGGTACGGTTCATCTCTTCCAAGGATCAACTAGCTGATGTTCTTACCAAGCCTCTCCCTCCAGTGTCGTTTGCTTATTTTCGATCTAAGCTTCGGGTAGAATCTCCACTTTTAGCTTGACGGGGTGTATTAAGAAAAGAGACCCTATATATGTAAATACCTTTATAGAGCAATAGTTATCATGTGCAGTACATTCCACTATTGTATTGTATACAACCCTAAAGGTATAAATATAAAGGAATGGTTGCTCTTATTGACAATCATCATAATTAATACAAAGACTATCTCTCAATTGATCTTAACTAGTCTATAGTCCTAACCAATAAAATCATAAAGCTCTTATGGATATTTTATGTATTTTGCAACAAATTCAACTACATACATATAAAAGTTTTTGGATCCAACAGATCACTAGGACTGTTGAGCCTGAGCATGGCCAAGTCCTTCATATGGTCAGGTTTTGGTTTTTTTCTTATATATATATATATATATCAACCCATTAGAATGTATATAATATGTCAACCCATTAACCACACCAATTAAAACGTTTTTTTATTGAACAAGTGTGCTTTCATTACTCAAAAAATAATTATACATTAGAACTTGCAATATTATGCAACTAGGGAGGAACATTCTTTATAATAACATGCTCTTAGCTATCATTTTTAGCTAATTGTGCTAAGTTGTGAGCAAGTTTATTACAGATCACTCTTGGCATATAATTAAGAGTAAAGGAAGTACTAATTACCGTAATATCTTCAACTACAATTTTAAAATAAGACCAACTTGCAGATGTGTTTTTTCAAACTTGTGCACCAGGTTAAGTGAGATTCAATGTCTAAGTGCAATCTGCAAACCATAGAGAGTTGCAGCTGCTTCTGTCTCTTTCTCATAGTTATTGTTGAGCTAAATGCTTGTATACGGACACCATCACACATCTATAATGGCTTCTGATCACTATGATCAATCCCATGCTACCATCAGACAAAGCCGCAACATTTGAGTTAAGTTTGTAAAAACTTTGCTAAGATGGTTGCCAAAGAAGAATACCAGGCTGTCGGGTAACCATTAAACTTAATTGAAAAGTATGGTATGTGAATAAAATATCAATGTTGCTCCTTATGGAAAAATTGGATGAACTACTTGATGCTCAAATCATTGCAAATTCCGAGACTTCCACTAAACATGCTATCATTGCTGCCTTTTCTTTTATTCCATAATCTTCCATATCCAAAAAACTTAAGAAAACATTCAGATAAACAAGTCTGTCATTTAATCCCGGCAGACATCCAAACCACAATTCCTTGGCATAGGGTCACCATGAAAACATTGCTATTATTGAAAGTAAACAAGATTTTGGTTTTTATGAAAAATAGAGGAACTGGTCAACTGATTCAGAAATGGTCGATCGGTTAAGTCGGTAGAATATATTTACTGTTCAGATTAGGATTTTCTTTTAATAGTTTAATTCCTTATTTGTCTAGGACTTGAGACCTATAAATAGGCTTGTAATCAAAAGTATAATTCAATATGTATAGAGAGGAATACACATGAGAACATTTAATAAGATTATTTTCCTTCCAAATCTTTTTCTTGTTCTTTAGTTTTGCTTATTGTTTTGCTATCCATAAACATCTACCACACCTATTTTTCTTCCAAGAAGTGGTATCAAAATTTGTTTTTGATTGTCTGATATGGCTAAAATAAACTTCCCACTTTAATATTCTCGTTTGACAAAGGACAATTATGAAATTTGATGTATTCATGTGAAAGCTTGGCTAGGTTCCCAAGATGTGTGGGAAACGATTAAAAAAGGCTTTGAGGAGTTTATAGAAGGAGCAACATTGACTTTAGCTCAAAGGGAGGCCATGCAAAAGGCGCGAAGGAATGATTAACAAGCACTCGCAGTCATCCACCAGTGTCTAGATGATGATATTTTTTAGATAGTGGCTAATGCAACCATCACCAAGCAAGCATAAGAAGTTTTGCAACAATCAAATTAGAGAGCTGATAATGTTAGAAAGGTACACTTATAAAAGTTATAAGATAACTTTGAAAGCTACATGTGTTTGAATCGGAGAGTATTTTTATATTACTTTACTAGAGTATTGATCATATACAGTTAAATGAAAAGATATGATGAGAAGATGGAGGAAACACGTGTAGTAGAAAAGATTATATGCTCGCTAAAAAAAAATTCCATTATGTGGTGGTCGCAATAAAGGAGTCACAAAATATGGATTTTCTTATAATTCAAGGACTCATGGGAAAACTATAAGCCTATAAGAAAAAGTCAATGACATTCAAGAAGATGTAGGAGCATAAACACTCTTTCAAAACACTATTCAAAATGGAAGCAAGATTGATCTGGATATACCCAATGAGATAGAGGATGTGGACAAGGCAAAGGAAAAGAAGGAAGAGGCATATTTAAAAGAAGAGGTTGAGGCAGCCTCAACTGGTTGACCGAATAAAACAAATTGGTTGACCAATTCATCTGACAATGGAAATCTGAGACCCGGGTTTGACATATCAAAAGTTAAATGCTATAATTGTTAAAAGGTAAGACATTATGTTAGGGATTGTTGGAATTCAACCAGGAGAGTTGAAAAGAATGCCAATCTTGTGTGAATGATGAGACTTGGCTTTGGCTTATGAGACTTGGGCATGTGAACTTTAATAGCTTAAAGATGATGACACAAAATAAGATGTTGAAGGGTATATTATATATTATACATCTAAATTAGTT
>Ga0307509_10010863_pt1 | contig 11099 bp, 13 predicted proteins | sample 10_EM_MG_FD_202245 | JGI IMG/M metagenome (GOLD analysis project Ga0307509, IMG submission 202245) | Populus trichocarpa ectomycorrhiza microbial communities from riparian zone in the Pacific Northwest, United States - 10_EM | ecosystem: Host-associated > Plants > Roots > Unclassified | place... | reverse complement strand
TGTTTTACCTGGTGGAAGCTAGTCATATATTATTAAGAGTGATAGTAATGTAAGGTTGAATGGTGTAGTGGTAATTGTGTTTTTGCTTACATGAGTGAGCACCATAGGTCTGTGGGTTCGATTCCCGTGTAGTGCAAAACATTGTCTTATTTTTCACACCCCTCACAAATTTTTCCAGCCCAATCGGAGACTGGGATCGGACTCAGGCAATTAAAATACGTCGATTGCCGGTGTTTCTGAAGTACAGGCATTAAATTTGAGTTTGGACGTAACTTTTTTTTGGCATCATTTTTTAAATGTGTTTTTTGGGCTTTTCTAATGAAAATACATCTTTAAAAAAAATTGTTGTCTTTTGCTGTCCCGCACTGTACTACGAAGATGACTTCGGTGGGTGTACTTGGACGCTGCTCCCACCCAAGGTTGTATGCATACGCCATGAGGCGCAGGCAGACGAGGAAATCGTCGCGTGGGTCAAGCAACACACAAACTTAATTGCCCATCTGCCGCTCTCCACCTTTCCGGATTTCATTTTTCTACTTCTATTGTACATCCATCCCGCCTACTGACTTTTTTGTCTTGGCTCAGATACTTCGGGGGCATGCTTGATGCTCCCGCGTGACAAGGTCGGGGTCGTCGATCCATGGCCAAGGTCAGTAAAAAGAATTCATGCAAATTTAAAAAAATGCTGCCCACATCGCTCAGCTTTTTGTTTACTTACGTCTGTCCCTGCGTATTGCGGTGGTTTGACTATTTTTCGCAGATGTACGGGACGCACAACTTGCGCGTCGTCGATCACCGGTGCGCCCACCCAAAGTACGTCGTGCTTCTTCCGTTCCGTGGCCTGTGCCGATATTTGGCCCGTCGACAGCGTACGTATATGGCTTGGTTGAACAGGGTAAGACCAGCGTTAATGATTTACGCATTCTTATCGCCGATGGCCAAGGCATGGGGCTGCATTTCGTCACCTTGCTTAGCTGCTGATATCATCAAGGGCGTCATTTGAGCCCCTCCGAAATTTGGATTCAACGACGCACAACGACGGACTACTTCAAGTTGTTGGTTTCGAGGATCTGCCATGCTGATGGATATTGATTTCGTTTCGTCATTCGTCGAAAAGGGTTCCTACTTCAACGAGAAAGTTGTTCGACATTAACCTGTACTACCAGTAGTGCTGTATAGGCCACTGTTACCAATCCTTCTGAATGGGATCTCATCGCCGCCACGACTTGGCGTCCGAGTCGATATAATTCCCGTATCTCGCGCCTTCAAGTTCGTGGCAGTATGCTGACCCATGCGCGCGCGGCCTGTGTTGAGGTGCCAGCTTGTCTCATGACCAACAGCATGCTTATCATGCCCGAGTGGAAAGTCGCACACGAGTGCCGAGTTCCGCCAGGTCGGCGCATGCTGATGGGAAAATGGTTATACAGTGGTGGGGCGGCGTTTGGGTCCGCAGTCAAATCGCAGTTGCGTCAATAGCTCCACTGGGGTCATGATACCCCGTCGAATCACCTACACTTTGCTTGAGTAGCCGGCTTTACAGCTAGCATCTCCTGGGAAAGCAAGGGTCACGAGAAGAAAATCGATCGATGAGGCCAGCGGCCGTGGTCGTGGTTCGATCGGTACGTCTTACTAAGGCATGATCAGGAATTCCTTGATCCGTCAAAGTCGGGCTATGTTGAACACATCTAGATGGATTGGATGTCCTCCAGACCAGACCCCGAAAATCCAGTTCATTTGGTTGGGGCGAACCGACGATAGAAAGTGAGCCCACTCTTGGTGCTACGGTTAGAGCGCCACTGAGGTGATTCCCGCCCCTGGTCTTCTTCAGGTCCGCCCAATGTACGTTCCATCATAAGAACGAGATTGTGTGCGGCTTTCACCTCGAGACGTTGAAAGAGAAAGTGTACATGAAGAAATGCAATTATGCTCGTTTAGACGATCTCCGAAGCACATCTAGGGTAACCTTGCCCTTTTTTGTGACAAAGTGGGTGCATATACGAGCTGTGGGGCCGAATTACTCGTATAGCTGATGGCAGATGGTGGTGTACTGTACCTACCGCCTGCTTCCATAAAACCAGGAATCTAAGTGCAACATGGAAGAGGCATCACCAGCGGTACCTATCCCTCCTTTCGGCGAGAAGCAGTACATAGAATGGATTATGGGGTGCTGACTCTGACAGGAACAAGGGGAGCACAGTCCGATTCGTAGAGTATATGGCATCTTTTCAGTAAGGCGTCAGTATCGGGCAAAATTAAATCCAAACTTGGCAAAAGATTCTCGTTGTTCGCGTCCGAAATATTCGAGAACGAAACCTGACGTCTCGCAGATTCAATACAACATCTTGGACCTATGGGGAGGCCCAGGCACTTGTTGCTCTGGTAGCGGGTGGCCTACGGGCAGGGATAACCGACGTCTCGAGACATGCTCGTATCAACAGAGACAAGCGCCGAGCGTAGGTCCATGCCAGCCACATAACTACCCCTTGACCGATCGGTAAAGCCTTGAAACGTGTAACAAGTTCTTTTTCGGCTGCCGCGGTACGTAAGTGGAGTGGACCTGAGCGAGTTGCCGCGCGTAATCATGGATGATAGGGGGCTAGAGGGTGCATCGCCGCAGTAGCAAATGAATGCTGTGATGAGGCTCCACTGAAAACCAAAAGTAAAGGGATGAGTTACCGCGTCTGTGTCTGCGCCTGCTCGGCCGCCCAATTGAATGTTAATCCTGCTCGTCCCATTTCAAGTCCTCTCGGCTCCTGAACGCGACGCGTCGCATGCGCTTCTTCATGGCTGTCTCGGTATTCACCGATTGGAAAGTGGTGAGGGGTAGGAGGACGAGGAGAAGGGGTAGCGGGTGACAATAGTCAGTAGTGCGGGGCGAGTGTCAGTCGTAGCTAGTCTGGGCGTATGGGTGGTGGAGTTTGTTCCAGAATCGTAGCTGATGTGTAGGAGTTGAACCAAAGTGTGCTCCGGCAGTGCCCCGGCCAAGGGTCCCTGCATGGTCAAATTCCACTCCACATGGAGCCGGACCTTCAAATGCCAACGACCAGCTTGTAAATTGGAACACAGATCAAATTGACAGTGTGAGAAGTCTCGAAAGATGCCTTCATGATAGTAACATGGCAATTCAGCAAGCGTTTGTTGTTCTCGCGAATCGCCTTGCCGAAATGTACTTAACTCTAACTAAAGCCTTGTTTTAAATTTAATTAAACGTAAGTTAGACCGGTTCGCAGGCAACAACGGGGTGTTCAACCGCACTACGACCCGGCTCCTTCGCATCAGACAACACGCACCAGGTTGCAGTGCCAGTTCATAGTACCAACTTTATTACTATCTTGTGCATACATGACGGATGCCGGGACTATCTTGCGTCTTCTGCTTAGTCCCTACCAGCGCGCATACACACCTTTTCTAACTACATGTACTGCACACCGCGGTTCTCATGAATTCGCGACTCGCACAAGCAATGCGTATGAGTCGCACACGTGCGAGCCTCATTCCTTCCTTCCTCGGAGATCCGCTGGCTTCAATATCTGTGACAATATCCGAAAACTTAAACGGGTAAAGTCTGTCTGTGTTCTCGTCTTGAACAAAATTTCCGTCTGAACCATTCTGTATTCCTGGTCTCTACTGGAAGCGAACTGCCGATCGCGTACGTTGAGGGCATCGTGCGTAGAAACGTGCCGCTATCTCCGTCTCTGGACCCTCGACATCCCCAAAAACAAACAGAGCCATTTCTGCGACCCACGTTCGACGTTGGCCCCATATCTATCGATGAGTATGAAGTCTGATATAGCCACTTCCCACCCTCAATTGGATTGAACTTGGAAGGTCATAAATGGTAGTGATCGTTTTGGGACCGTTTCGGAGTTGAGGCTGTCTCGCTTGGAAGGACCTTCCCCGTCCAGCGAACGTGTTAGCTTATACTCTGAATCGACCCCGAGGAGCCTCACCTCGCCATCCATGGCTTCCGTACATCAGCAAGATGACATTCGGCTGGACCACCGGAAATGCCGGGGCTGGTGGGCAAATCAACCCCAGTCGTCCCGGGCCGCATCAGCATTGATTCCAGCCATTCTAGTCAACGCAGTGTTCTAGTGACGCGATCCGGGTCCAGGTCTCCCAGATGTGAAAATTTTCCTATTAGTTCCACCAGCGCCTTGTGGTCGTAGTACGAAGGTACCATGTTCGAGATATGACATTGTTCGAAGGCAAGCTTCGAGTAGGGGGGCGGCATCGCCTCAAACATTTTTTTAACGAACGTGAGGTCGGTCGTGGTGTCGTTCGCGAGATTTTCCAATCGCCCTGATGTGTAAGGTGAGTTGGCACAACTTGAAATGCCAGTGCCTTTGTGCCAGGGCTTCCCGAGTCCGTGCTTCCAGACGTACGGTGCGGTACTACCAGCTCTGCATGCTCGCGTCATCGCGTGCTTCTTGGAAGAATGCCTGACCCTGGTACCTCATCAAGGGTGAGGGGTGTGCGTGTCGTTTTATCAGCAATACCCAGATCTCTTCCCTTTTTCCATACCTATAAACCCCAAATAATGCTTTTGATTGGCGTGTAGGTATCACGCTGCTTACGAATGCTACTGTCAGCGACCAAGGTTATGCGTGCGTCGTATATGGGCCGTACTGGCGGGATTGCGGTGGATGTAAGCCCTTTTGTCCCTTGCTACCGACCATTTCGCGTTACGCGATCAGCGCCCCTACCTGTCCGGTTTCTGTCAGCGCTTTGCGGCGAAAGGAGTATCATGCATGGAACGTCCTCCACTCGAGTCACGACTCGGCCCCGCTTCGTATCTCCGAGCAAGGTTCCCTTTCTGGTGGCCCTGAGCAGAAGCCAGTTCTGCCGCTACTTCCTGCAGTGCAGCGCTACAGCACATGTTCGACACGTGCATAGACGGAAATGACCACTTCGGGGCCAGTGACCCACCCAGACTTGTTTGACACTTGTACCGCGAGGACACATGATGATGAGCGTCCCCAGGTCCCCTATAAACTCAGCTGGCGCAGCACCAGGACGGAAGGAATACGTACAACGGTCATTTCCGGGTGTTCGGTTGGAGCAGAGAAGGTTATGCATGCATATGCATGGTGTGGTGTGGATAATGCCGAAGATTGGAAGCTCGAGTTCGGTAATTAAAAGAAAGGGGCAGCACACACAGTACTGTGCGAGTCGAGTCGATGACGACTTCCGAGTCGGCCACCCCCCCGCGGCCACTGCTGTTCCCGACTAGTGGCGCGCGTCGACTCCCTCCTAAGAGTGTGCTTCTTCTATTGTCTTAACTCTCCAAAAAAAAAAACTTTTCTTTTAATCATCTTGCACTCCATTCCCACTAGGCTAAGCGCCCTCGCCGTTAGGCGCAGGTGTTTTTTTCCTTCCAGAAAAAAGGCTAACGCGTGCTGGGGCCGGCGAGGGAACCTTTGCGGACTCGGAGGGCGTCGGCGATAAGTGGGAGAGGACTCTCCATGAAACAAGAACGTGACTTGCCTTGGTGGCATCGGCGCTCTCTTCCTCCGCTCAACGTGACTGAGCAATAGAAATCGACGATGGGTGCCTCTCCCCGCTTCTCGCTTCTCCAAGCTCCGTACTTCGTGCTGCGAATGTGTGCATGGGGATGTCGGCGTTCGCGGAATCGGCTGATCGCATAACTGTGTGATGCGCGTTAGGGTTGCGTCATGCAGCATGTGAAGCAGTGCTAAAAGTAAGCAACCTGGACCACACCGTAATGGACTGGTATTGATATTCCTATACTGTACTAGCTCGTGTGAAAGCGGCCGATTCGGTACAAGAACAGTCATGCGTATACACTAACTGGTGCTGCGGAGGCACGGCGTATTTGGGTTTTGTTGTTTCAGACTCCACCAAGCCTCAGGCCTCAGGCCCTCCAGCTCCACCTTTATCTCTAGCTCCAGCTCCTAGTTTGCATGCGCGATCCGCATATATGCAGTACTTTGCGCAAACAGTTGGGCACTATGACTCCGAATCCTCTGGTCACCATGCCGAGGGCAGAATGCATCCGCAAAGGATTCAATTGATAAAGGCACGGAGGAAGGGGCACACATAAGGCACTGTAACTGTACTGTACTGTGCAGAACGCGTACGTATTAGAACAGAGTGGCTACTGCGTAGTGGAAAAATTTCCGCGGCCATCGGGGCGCCAGGGTCGATTAATAAAGTCCTCTTGAGGCCTCTTCTGGAGTGAATGGGTGGGTCCGGACCCTATAGAAACGCCAAAGGGGTTCAGAAGCTTGCAGTAACCTTCCGGCGAAAGGTATATTGAACTTGCCAGAAGGGGTGTCCGGAGTACTGTAGTGCGGCGCCACCAATGAAAGCGAACCATTTACTGCAATGCACCCGGTTCGGCGGTGTTGGCCTTGGCCAATTTCGTTTCCCACGCACAAAGCCACCGACAAGGTTCGGCTCGCCAAAAGACTGCTGATGTGATTGATGCATCGTAAGATGAGGATGAGTGGCAAGAAATTACTGTGTGGACATGTGTGTTCGATGGACGAGAGAGAGGGATATAAAGATAGGCGTAATTACAATGCTTCGTTACATGCCAAGAACAAAAAGGAAAAGACACCGCCTGGGTAGGGATTAGTCCATGAGAGGTGCGGGAAAAAAGTGATCGACAAGGTTGTAAAAAAAAAAAAAAAAAAAGAAATATACGCTCAAGCAACAAAAAGTGGCCAATTTTAACTTGCATGTTTCATGACTTCGTCAATCAAGTCCCAATCGATGGCACGGCGGTCATCATAAGGGGATAATGAGGTATCGTCTTGAGGGATCGTCAGAGTGTCGGCGTGCCAACGTGGCAAAACAGATGGAGCGATCGGAGTATTATTCTCGCTGGGGGGGCCGGGAGGTACAGGCCGCGTAGGCAGTGGACGAACCCGGGGCTGTGCGGGAGAGGAGACGCTTCCGTCTAGATGTGTGGAGGGTGGTGACCTGGATGCTGGAGGGTGTCGCTCTTGAGGGGCAGGTGGTAGCATCACCGTCGGTCGCGTGGGCCGTGCTGCGAGTGCGGTCTCGGGGGGAGACCACGCGGGTGGTGGGGTCCTTGATCGGAATTGACCGGCGGCGGCGGCGGCGTCGGTCGAGAAAGGGGACCGCTCTAATGGCGCTGGTGGCCGAGGAAGCGGGCGCGATTTGCCGGGAGAGCGATTAGATGGACTAAATGAGGAAATGACAAGCATGGGGTTGCGATCGTGATCAGACAGGACATAGCATCCACATGGGAGGTCGATATGGGTCAGTCAGACGGCCGGGATTCACGGAGTAAAATAAAAGCACGTACGGTGGTGGAGACGGAGGTAACGACGGTGAGGAAGTGGAGCAGGACGTGGGGGATGTGCTCGGGAAGGACGAAGAGGAGGATGAAGAAGAAGAGGAAGAGGAGGAAGAGGACTCGCAGGATGCCTCGGAGATGATGGAAGGTCTGATTCGCAATGGGTTTGGACGTCGTGAAACGTCAAAGATTTGACTGGGTGATGGGGCAGTCATCATACAGGTTACAGAGGCGCCGAGTAAGCTTGGTAGTCGTGATCGGGAAGTGGAGCGTTGTGAGGAGATTGAAGAGTGCTGCTGTTGATGAGGAGCGAAAGGAAGAAGGGTGACGGTCGATGTCGTGCGTTTCATGGGGTCGATAGAGTGACAAATAGCTGGAAGTGTGGAAGAGCAGTCAGGTGGACTGCGAGATTCGCACGGGTGAAGAGGGACCAGGAGAAGGACGAGGGCGTAAAACAATAGACGGGTCTATTAGAGGGACGGGGGTCTATGCAGCACAAGGCGCGATAACGCTGTGGAAGGGAGAGAGAAATGGGATGTCAGGGCGTTTGCATGGGGATGATTATAAGGGGAGCGCCATCTCGCCGTGCATACTCGTATGTAGATTTCCCGCGTCTAGATCCAATCGGGTATGAAACCGACTGATGGATTTCGTAAGGCGAGTCATTTCAGGGCATCTGAGTGCGCCATTCCTTCGGCCATTCTGTCTCACGGCCATCCTCCTTAATATCCATCAATCCCATCACTCTCTACCATCCTTTCCCCCCCAGGTCGATATTTTTCATGGGATATTAGCCTTTCGGTGGATCGACACCTGTGACATTACCGTGAGCCTGTCAGACCAGCAAACCCATGCAAACGACGCGATCGAGCGGAATCTTTGCCCCGTTGTGTCGTGAGATGCCGTGCTCGTTTTGCAAACCCGTCCGTACCGATCAATGACGAGCCTATCTTCGGTACATTTACAGCTGCAACTCCGAAAGATCTTCTTCCAATTCCCCCATTTCGTCCTTGTCGTTCGCAAACACTCTCCAATCATGCAAGAAGACACCCTGGACGCCGTCGACTCTCTTCAGCACCTCTTTTCACTTAACGACTCTGATGACCTTCAACCACCAGCCTCATCCCTGTGTTTAGGTGACCAGATCGTGAAAATCAATTTTGCAGCCCCGATTCAACAAGCCGAGGAATCATATCGGACGATCACCCTCTCTCTTTTAGTCGATCCAAGCCCTGGATGCGGCGGCATCGCTTGGCCAGCTGGAGAGGTAGGCTCATACGCCCCTTACGGCTGTCGCTTACCGCCTTCATTATCGTCTTTTCGCTCTCTTTCATCGTTATCATGACACACCATCATTCAACGTGCGTCATCTTCAGGTGTTGGCGTGCTACATTGCCCGTCGTGGATTGGCTCTCCAGGGTACGAATGTGCTTGAGCTCGGCAGCGGGACGGGCCTCGTCGGTCTCGTTGCTGGATACCTAGGCGCACATGTATGCGTCACCGATCAGGCGTACGTTGCCCCACTTTCTCCCTCTCCCTGGTAGCCCCAAACATTGTACCTTATCGTCGTCTTCCATCTTACTATGTCTTCGGGCTGAGCACACAGCGCACTCATCCCGATCATGGAGCACAATATCTCGCTCAACAATTTGCAGTCAAATGTCACGGCTGCAGTACTCGACTGGTGCGTGCGTCGCGTCGTTTGCTGCTCGGCAAATCACGTGTCCGACTTGGTTGCAATTTTACTCTCCGTCTCATATTAAAAATTGCCCCCAGGGCCAAGCCCCTTCCTGAACTGCAACGCCGGGATTTAATCCTGGCTGCCGATTGCGTCTACTTCGAACCTGCGTTCCCGCTGCTTGTTTCCACATTAGCGGCGCTCGTTCCGCCGCCCCCTGAGCATGCGCCCGAGGTTCTATTTTGTTACAAGAAACGCCGAAAAGCCGATAAGCGATTCTTTGCTCTGCTCAAAAAATATTTCACCTGGAGTATCGTACGTGGCCAAGAACCGACGACTTTCTGACACGTGCGCACTGAAAATTGAGAGCCAGGTCAGTGATGACCCTGCTCAGGAGAAATATAGCAAGGAAGCGATCACGTTGCTCCGCTTGTTTCGCCGACCATAAGCGAAAGGGTTCGCGCCTTTGATCCGTCATGTTGTACTTGAATTGTGAATGGGCCACACAAGTCGCTAACCATATCGTCACGTGGTCATTTCGCGGGGGTTTTTGGTCCATATCTTCGCATGTGCTGCGCTACAGTATGATGAAGTCTACAAATAATCATGACGCATCATGGCGTGAGTTTGTCCAAAGAAAAGGAGGATCCTTGCAGGAATTCCAACGCTTCCTATGTTCCGGGAGTGAGGCTCCCATGGGGTACTCCTGATAGGAACCAAACGCCCAGGGTAACGCCGATGCCATTCCGGAGAGAAGAGTCCTAGGTTATCGGAGAGGGGAGGTAGGTGGGAAGAGAAACCCGGACAAGAAATTTGGGTCTCGTGTCTTCACCAATGAAACGTCGAACATCGATCGCATCGCAGTGCTATATTGCTCACATAGCTAACTCATTGGGCTCCACTACTCCCTGCCAACTACAGTTTTCTCTCAAGAAATCAACGTTGGCCCGGTCATGAGGGACAGTGTGAAAATTGGTAACCGCCCGCTCTAGTGCGGCGTCCCCGTCGGAGTACGTAAGCCTGCAATGACGGGCGCACGCCGGGCGCGTCCCTTGCGAAATGGCCCTGGATAATGAACGGACATACTGCATTGGGACTGTCGCTGTACTGTATTATACAGTTCTCTCTCCCTCCGGTCCTTGGCAGGACGGTCGGACGAGCGGAACTGCCGTGTAGCGTGGCGGGACCAAATCGCACACACACTGGTGGCAGTGTACAGTGGCGACAGTGTGGCATTATTACACCCACACTGAACAGTCGCTTTCATTAACTTGCCGATATGCCGACTGCAAGTTCACAACGTAGAGGGATTGCCCTAATCCCTTTCTTCGTCCTCAACGCCTCGGCCCGAAGTTGGGTTTGCAGGTTCGCGCGAGAGTCTTCCAGGAAAGTAGTATCCCGTCCGGGACCTTCCGAGTCCGTAGACGACGTGGCCAGTTACTGGAACAGTTACTCGTACAGTAAGTGCTGCACCTGACGGACAATTCAATGGATCAGTGCCATCATTCGTCGATTGCCGAGAGTCGCACTTTGATTTCCCACCGGGTCGCGTTGAGTTACCGAACGACGAACGACCCACGAGATGTGGCGTCGCCGCTGCAGGGCGTTGCAATTCTGTTACTTTGTGCTCTTGATGCGTCTGTTTATCATTATCACGTCACACCAAAAAGCCTGATTTCAGTGCCAAGTACGAGGATATAGTGCTGCCGATACGTGCCAGTATAATGCCGTATGTTGAAGGATCCGGGAGAGGCGAGGGAGAAGACTGGCACTTCTGGCGTACGATTTTCGCGGAGTTTCCTTTTTCCCTGATTGTGCGATATGACTGTCATATTAGGCCGTTGCTTGTATCATACATCTTTGGAAAGGGCGGGTGGGGTGCTAACTTGGTGCAAACCTGCCTCTTGACCCATCACCTGACCCTGTTGCCAACCCCTGCGTCACCGTCGCGTCTCGGGGGCTGTCAATCAAAGCCCCCCCCGCAGATCAGATCCTATCCGTTAGCCCGTCTGATGCGAGTTGGAAGGCGGGTCAGCGCACCACGTGGCATGCTCGCCGCGCTGCTGCCGACCGCGGGTTTTGATGCTTGGCGCTCACACGTCACATATTACACTTTGGTGGTGGGGAAACGGT
>Ga0307509_10010862_pt1 | contig 11099 bp, 6 predicted proteins | sample 10_EM_MG_FD_202245 | JGI IMG/M metagenome (GOLD analysis project Ga0307509, IMG submission 202245) | Populus trichocarpa ectomycorrhiza microbial communities from riparian zone in the Pacific Northwest, United States - 10_EM | ecosystem: Host-associated > Plants > Roots > Unclassified | place... | reverse complement strand
GTGGAAGTGATCTTAAGGTTTGTTATTTCTGTTTCTCTGTTTTCCAGAACATTTATAGCATCCATCAATGATATTCACAATGGACTAATTAGCTCATGATGTTGATTGATTACTATAAACAGAACTTGTGTGTCACAGCAGCATATCGACCGGTCAGAGAGCTTTTACAGCAGGAGCGAGTGAAGGATAAGGTAAGCCCTTTCTTGCATGTTATAGATGTATTTTCATTTTTCTTATTGAAATTAGTCCTTGCTGATACTTTTCTTGGTTTTTTGTTTCCATCAATCTCTCTAAAGGAAAAGAAGCAGAAAGCCGAAGAAGGCACAAGCTCTGAAGATGCTGCACATACAAAGGAAGAAGGCAAAAGCTCTGAAGATGCTGCAGATACAAAGGAAGAAGGCAAACAGGAAAGCGTAATCATTCTAAGGCCATTAAACATGGATGATATGAGACAGGCAAAGAATCAGGTAAGCTTACATGAATTTCCTTTTGATTTGGATTTGGATTGCTTCTTTTACTCTCAATCCATCAGCAAATAGTCTTTTCAAATTCAAATTCTTCTGTCACCAGAGTCTCATTCCATCTTCGACTTATGGTCCATAACTTATGATTTAAAATGCAAGTAGCTGGCACTAGACTAGAGTTAATATTCTATGGTTAGCAGCACTATTTCATTGAAGAAAGACATCCTCAACTAGTTAAGTAGCCCTGCTTTCTTTGTAGTGTGATTTGAACCAACGCCCATCTTGATGATTTGGTTCTGCAACATGGAAGTAAAAGAAATCTAGAATCTTGTGTTCTGTCCAGGGATGTTTCTAACTTAATAATGTATGCAGGTTGCTGCAAGTTTTGCAACTGAGGGTTCGGTAATGAATGAGCTGAAGCAATGGAATGAGTTGTATGGTGAAGGGGGTTCAAGGAAGAAGCAGCAGTTGACTTACTTCCTCTAGATTTTATAAAGCGATCACCCTATCATTAGTAACATTCTTTGAAAGTGGGAGGTTATGGAAGCTTTTCCCTGCAAGTAAAACATGGTTGTCACAAGCATACAACAGAGCGGCATTGAACGGAATGCAGAATGCCTTGACACCATTTCCTGAAATTGAAATGGCGAAGGAGTTTATGTTAGGGTGTTATATATACTTTCATTTCTGTCTGGAACGTGCAGATGGGGTGAAAGACGGGGGGATCTCACTTCTCAGTATTTTTTTAGGCCATTCTGCAAACAATTGCCACCACATTTTTAGTATTGTAATGATGTTATGTCTGCGTGGTACTTGAAAATGCTTATGGGTTTGTGGAATTTGAGAGGGAGCTATATTGAGTTTGTTAGATAGTTTGTAGTCTATGAACATAGAATTTGTAAATTAGTCTTTGTGAAAAATAATATATATATTTTTTACTCTTGTAGCTTTGTTCTGTTTTTTTTTACATGTGCTCCTGATGATTCAGAATTCTATTTTACCAGAAAAGAAAACCTAAATGGACTGTTAACGTCCATCTGCACAAGCTACACCCTTTCTGCAATTTGTACTGCACACAATGTAAATGAAAGTGTGAAACGTGCCATGAAAGCATTTCTAACTAAAACACAAGTAGCCAAATTCGACTTGCAAGTCTAGCTCATCTCCATGCTATGCATTTTCCTGTTATCAGGAGATGTTGACTTGGCATGATATAGATTTTTTTTTAACATGAAACAACTTTGGTTGAAGCTTAAATGGGATATTATATTTATTTCTGGGTGTGGTGTGATGCAATATACATTTTAATGAATTTAAAAGTGTTTAATTAATAATATTTTGAATAAGTTCTCTTATAAACTCTCTTTTAAAATCTTGGTTAAGAAAGAACTACAATTCTTAGTGTTTCTAAGATATATTTTCAAACTCTAAAAGCTATTATAGTAACAATCAAACATTGGTCATTAGAATCCAGAGAGATAGTTCAACTAGTCAGGTTTTAGATTTGTTCCCTAATGATCACGAGTTCGAGTCTTTTCAAAGCCACTGAAAGTTTACATAATCGTTAACTTCAAAGCTCGTGAGATTAATCGAGATACACACAAATTAGCCCGAATATCTAAATTAATCAAGAAAAAAACATTCATCATTAGTAACATCAAAGTCTAAAATAAAGATATAGAGTGACAAAACTGAATGTCAGTAAGAAAAAATAATTAAAAGAAGAAAGCAAAACTGAGGTATGAACTGTAGCTTCAATGGCGTGTCAAAAGGAACGCAGAATAAGGAGATGTGGCAGTCCACCTAAATACCTTAAGCGGTTTCTATTCAGGTTTTAAGTTTTGTTTTGAAGAAATAGATAATATCTAAAAGATGTAAGTTTTTTTATTCCTCTATTTTTGGATGTATTTGAAAGGGTAATAATAATTGTTTTTTAAAGTATTTTTTATTTAAAAATACATCAAATAATATATTTTTTTTATTTTTTAAAAATTATTTTTGATATCAGCACATCAAAATAATTTAAAAATACTAAAAAAATATTAATTTAAAATTAAAAAAAATTAAAAAAATTAATTTTTTTTCAAAAACACTTTTGAAATTTATAATCAAACAGGCTCTAGTGTTCGGTAGTATTTAATATCACGGTAATAATTGCTTTTTAAAGTGTTTTTCGTTTGAAAATATATTAAAATAATATTTTTAATTTTTTTCTATAAACACATCAAAACAATCCAAAAACACCAAGAAATTTAATTCAAAGCAGAAAAAAAATTAATTTTTTTAAAAAGCTCAACACCACAAAAACAAACAGGATATTTATTTGACACTATAGTAGCTTCTGTACTACAAAGTTTTTTAAAATTATTTTTCACTTGAAAAAATATTAAATTAATATTTTTATAGTTATTTTTCAATAATATTAATATGTTTATATTAAAAATTAAAAAATATAAAAATATATATTTTTAATATATTTTTAATTAATAAATATTTTTTAAAAATATCTTACTACACATTATCAAACAATAATCTAATTGCTATATACAAATATATATTCACTATCAAAAACGCAGTTGAGGTTGGAAATATCTTCAGAAAAGAATATAGATTAATATTTTGAACTTTAGATAAGGCCATTTTCAATAGAATACCTCTTTCATATTTGTCTATTATAATTTCTAAAAAGATTTTTTCTGCTTAGAAATCAATTTTCCTAGTGAAATTAGACTTAAAAAGAAAATAATAATAATAATAATAATAATATACTACTTTTCTTTTCATGTACGGTGAATAGAGAAACCGCAAAACCGACAGCAGGCCTGCTAGTTGCCTTTAACTCATCCCTTCTTCCTCCCAAAATTCGGTCTCTGCTCCCACTTTTTTTCATCACAATCTCGAAAATGTCAGACCAAGTGGAAAGATACCAAATTCTTGGTTACAAGGAGGCTCTAACAAGAACCCACCATTACCCTGTAGCTTGTAAAGAACTAAGCTTGATTCTACGAGAAGCTTATAGCAAACTCCCCAAGAATCTTCAATCTCTCGTCTTTCAAGACACCCTTTCTTCCTTCAAACTGCTTCCTCAGTAAGTCTTTCAATTTCTTGTTTGCTTGTCGTCTTTGTTGTTGTTTTTGTGAATTGTTAGGACCCTTTTTGTAATTTTGATGGATTTGATTGAATCAAGAATTGGTTAAAGAAACATGCTTTTTATTGATCTTGATTTTTGGGGTTTTGAAAACGAAACTGAATAAGAATATGCTGCTCCAATTTTAATGTTTGTACAAGAATTCATTTCTGTAATTGAAATTGGATGGTATTGTTGAACAGTTGATTGCGTTGGTGATAATTGAATGAAAGCAATTACCCAATTTCACGGCTTTTGATATATGGCCAATGAGACAATTTGGGTTTCTTGCACTAATTACTATGGATTATTGTTCTTGTCAAACTTCTCATGATTGTTTTGTTGGTATTTTTAATCTTAGAATGTGGACAAACAATGCTGTTTCAGCAGCGCATCTCCTAGTTCAGAGTGCTGAGGCTACATTGCCCAAGCAGAAGAAGAATGTTGCTACAAAAGAATTCAAACAAGCAATGGTTGCTTCTAAAAGGCGTGGTAAAGCGTGTCGGATGCAAGAATGTTAGTAGTACTACTATAATTTAGAGAATTTATAGTCTTATGTTAGAACGTTTGGTGTGCCATGTAATTTATGACTATGGTTTTATGGGTAATTTCAGGTCATACTGAATTGACACAGGATGTTCTTGTAGACATCTTCAGTTTGCTCGACACACGGTCATTGGTTTCTGCCTCACTAGTCTCCCGGTAATGAAATTACAAACCAAATCATCTAGTTTTTAGTTGCTTTCCTGATTGCTCTAGTGCATAACAGATTATCTTGGGTTCCTTGAGTATTATTCCCTGAGCATTTAATTCTTCGTTTGAGTTTAATGTTTCTTCTTGCTTTTTGTGAAGATCATGGAATGCTGCAGCTTGTAATAACCATCTGTGGCAATCCCTATATGCCACGATTTTTGCAAGTGACCATAATTCCTCGAATGCTAAGGATTTGCTGAATGGCAGGCGAGGTGAGGATAATAAGGATAACAACAGTGTTGATTGGAGAGAGGCCTTTAAAAGAGCATATATAGGTATGCTTATCTACTGAATATAATTGTTTCTGTTAGTTTCTCCCTAAGATTCATTTCTCATTAATATTGTTGTCTGGATTTCAGACAATTCATCGAAGAGACTAACAACTAGTAGAGGCTACTGTTTGTACTGTGATATGATAGTGTGGCTTGATGGCCTGAAATGTGGTAGTGGAAAATGCGGACCGCAGCCTAAAATGCAGCCAATTGTTCCCAAATCATCTGAGCAGGTATGGTCTTTATGTGGATGCTGTGTTCTTTTAGGTTGTGGGGATGGTGGGAGGGTTCTGTCGATTCAATTTTCATCACAAACCTTGTTTTGTCCCCGACCTGACTGAAGCACTTTCCTAAAATTTTGTACTTTTTGACTAACATTCTCCTATGCGCTCATGATTTTTAGGTTGTTGAGTATCTATTAGATGGCTCTTCATCTATGATGTCCTCGGACAGTGATAGTGACTTGGATGATTGCTTTGATGAATGGTACATTCCCAAGTTATGGGCACACCCACTGAATCAGTACAGGCCAGGATAAAAACTTACTTAGGAACAAAGCATGGATTGTTTCACCCCTTTCAGCAGGGACTCAGAATCATTTATTAGTTGTAGAATGTCTTACAAGAACGTTATCTATCCATTGAATGTCTTTATCATGAGAACACCGAAGGAGATAACTCGTAGATTGTATGTATATATATGTTTGTTGTGGAATTTAACGCCTCTTAATGGGAATGGTCCCATTTTTTTGTGATATACATGCGAGGATCATTGCAGCTGAATGGAGCACATCTGAATGTGAAATTGCGTCTTGCTCATGAAATGAAATAGGATTATGAGTTACCGCTTTCGAAGACTGGGATGATGTTTTTGCCTGGTTACAAAAATCCTACCATGCAATTAATAATGAGAAGTACTTTTGTGTATGTACACTAGATCAAAAGGAGAAGCAATTTTATTTGTATTTATGCATTATAGAAAACTCTACACGATCTGGGGTTTTTACAGTGCTTTTTATCAATTTAGTTCTCAAATCTTGTCTCTTCAAATTCAATGTTCAAATTTATGATCGATTTGTTAAAAACTTTTAAGGAGAAACAAAATTAAGACAAAGGGGACTTAGTATGAAACAAGAAGAAAACAGGTGACAACAATTTCAAGAATGGAGCGAGAAGTTCACTTGGGTCCTCTCACTTTTTAAATGATAATTTTTCAGTCTCTTAATATTTTAAAAATTAAATTGTGATGTAAAACTTTATTTTTTTATTTTTTAGATTATGATTTCAGAAAGTATGAGAAAGTGGTGGTAAGATTCCGATGATAGAGAAAGTCTTTGGCTAACATTGATTCTGGCCCAAAAAAAAAATTAATTTTGATGTTAACGAATTTTATTTAATAAAAAAAGTTTTATTTAGATATTTTTTTTTTCCTTTCCATTACTTGAGATAATAGACCTAAGCATGCAAGCCTTGGTTGAAAAGTCCACATATATGGGTTTTTTTTTATCTATTTTTTTATTTTTTTATTTCAATTTTATTCTTTAAAATTTCTTTTCTAATGTTAGGAGGGATTCTTTATAAGGAGCCCTACTTAACTTTTTTTTCTCTCATTTGATTTCATTCAATTAATTTTCTATAAATGTTTGTTTTATTATCATTTTATTATATAATACATTGGAAATAACATTATTAAATATAATTAAGTCTGTTATCAATGATATTAAATATCAACATTCATATCTATCTCTCCAAAGGCAGGAATCGCTTTATTTTTTTCCTTCTCCAAAATGGAATGTAAAATAATTTGTAATAGAGTTAAAATCTAGCATGAATATGCTGATGAAAAACACTACTGGAATGACACAATGAACAATGTTAAAATCGACAACACTGATAAGATCAAACATCAACACAATTGACAACAAGGGCTGGCTGATGATAAGTCTAGACTCGTAACTTGTAACCCCTCAAAACCTAACCATGAAAGAATGGAATTGACCATTTATGAGAGTCAAAATTCAACCCAGTGAACACTAGAGCTGGTCTCTCTCTCCCTCTCTCTAATCCTTCTTCTCTCCCTTCAATGCCCCCTTTGGAATTTTGCTTAAATATTTTTCATCAAACACTGCATACTGCTTCTTGATCTCAATCCATGCCTTTTCAGAATATGCATCAACCTGGTCCTCGTGCTTCTCATACAGCACTGGCACGGTGTGCAGCAAAACAAAGGCTGTTTCGAAGAAATCAAGTAAAAATCAGTCTGTCAATAAAAATCCATCTAGCATCTTAATAGAAAGTAATGGACATCTGAATCTCTTACATATGTAGAGCAAGGTCAGGATGTTAATGCAACTCCCAATAAGTGACAGAACCCACAAGCCAGCAATTACCTGACAGCCAAATGAGCAACAACTGATAAATGGTGCTATAAACCCAGCATAGGTTGGCACATATAAGGATGCATCATTGCAACTTTGATGCATTAACATGCCAATGAAACAGTAGAAATCACCAAGGAGTTAACAAATACAATCAATAAGAGACGGCATTCCCCAGCCAAAGATCAAACGCTATACCAACGATAGGAAGAGATCACTTACAGCAAGAACCTTCTTCAAATCTCTCCCAGATGCAATATCACGCAGGACAGCAAATCCTCGGTTGATTTCAATTCTCAGCACAGAAGCAACTTCACGAACACATTTTTCAGGAAGCACAACTTCAGGGATTTTAGGCGGGGGCCTAATGCATAAAAAAAATTGAAAATCAACACCATAAGAAGAATAACACATCACCAAATCCGAAGTGACATAAAGAGTATCTAAAAATCCTTACTTGTTCAAGAAATTGGATGTATTGGACCACAGGAAAAGAACAGCCAGAGAAAATATTGATAAATAGCAAACTAAAGTTATTAAATGATATCCAAGCAATTCAAATAGAACCCAGACTGTAGTTGCACCACCAAGCACCCCAGCAGAGATTTTCGTGTTCCTCCACAGGAAAACGTCAGCAGCTGCAAGAAACCAAAAAAAAAACCATCTGTTAGGGAAAAACAAACAGTTTCAAGAACAGAAATCAATCATTCTTCTGCATTTCCATGTCCCATCTAACAAAAACAAATGTATCCCAAATTTGCTTCCCTAGTCACCAATACAATACAATGCTCAATCATATAAAGGTGGAAATGCAGAAATTTCTTCTTCTCTATTTTCGAATAACAAATAAAAAAAAGATACAGAATCCAGTGATCCAATGCTACCATCTTCAAGCAACAAACAGATATCTCTATCAGATAACAGAAACAAAGAACAAAGAAGGGTTCTCTTCCATTTTCTCTAAATATTTATTCCATGGTTTCGTAAATCAAATCTTTGAAACAATCCCAAGAAAAAAATGCCATTTAATGCCAATTTCTACTAAAGAAAGCAGCAATATTTAAACTTTGAATCAAAGAATTAAAAACACAAGTATTTTTTATAATATATTCCATAAAATAAATAAATGAAAGAGAGAATGTCAGTGTTTGTTTACGTTTTCCACCGCCTAATACTTTGTGGACGGGTTTCTCTCTACCAAAAAGCCGAAAGATTTTCGATTTAACAGCATCAAACTTTTCGTTGTCGGAATCAGACGACGAAGATGAATCATGACCGCTGATCTTCTCTGTTATCTTATCCACCAGTGATTCAGCCGCTGATTCACGCTGCCCTTCGTGCTCCGCCATGGATGGATCTTTGAGTGTATGTGTGTGCTCGTTTTTTTGCATGTGATTATGTATATATATACTGTTTTCCAAGTTTTTGAGTTTTATTATGAGAGTGAGATCTGAGCCACACACTTTTTTTGTGTGTGAGTAATGGATGGAGAGGTGGAATCTGGACCGTTGAGAGGTGTGGGAAGTCCGAGGCTGAGGTTTGGAGAATGAACCTGCTGCTTGATTTGGAAAATAACGGAAACGGAGAGAAATTTGGAAGTGTCACGTGGGGAAATGTTCTGCATGTTATTTCCCTGTTTGATGCAATAATCACAGCTTTCAGTTTCGGTTCAGAAACAAATTCAGAAAAGGTTATTAAATTATTTAATTAATTTACAGATCATGATATCAATACAGGTTTATTACCTTAATCAATTATGTAATTTTTATTTTAAAAAATAAATTAGCATTAATAAATCAAGTTTAATCAAGTTATTAAAAATCTGATTAAATCAAACTCCTAGTTTTACAAGTAAATTTATTTTTTAACTCAATTCAAAATTTACCTTTAAATTATGTATTTTTTTAATCATCTTATTGAACCTGGTAAAATTTAATAACTATGGTAATAAATATTTGATTTTTTAAGACATTCCCTATTTATCTAGAGTGAACAAGGAAACCTAGGCTTAATTTGGAAGGTGTTCTACAAGGTGAAAAAAAAAAAGTTGACAATTGTAACATATTTATGACTTTGAGATGTTTTTAAGGTTGTCTTGTTTTCAATTGTATCAATAAAAAAATTAATATTATTTTCAATCCTTCCATTTATATTAAATTAAAATGATTGTATTTATTTGTAAAACATAAATTTCCATTAATCTAAAGGAAATAAAAATATTTTTATTTTCTTAATATTATAAAAAAAAACTAGATTGTATTTATTTGTAAAACATAAAGTTCCATTATATTAGTAATCTAAGTTTCTAACACTTACATATACTATTTCCTCTTTTTTTTCGGATGCCTGTATATAATTAAACTTATAAGGCAGATTATGCAGCACTGGGAAATGAACACGTAAGAAATTAAAAAAAAATGCTTGCGAAATAATATTTGAACTTTTAATATGTTACCTTCATTTAAATTAATTGATCAAATTCGCCAATTGGACTGTGATGCCAGTGGCAGCAATAAGCTGTCACGGTGTCCACATCGCATGCTCCTCTCGATTATTTTTTTATTCTAGCATGCTAAAAAAAAATTGATAAAATAATCTAGTGCGAAACATATTTAAAAAAATATTATACTTTTACAAAGTTGAATGTAATATATGTGATTTGATATAAAAAAAAGAAGACAAAGAGAAAAAAATTATAGAAGCACACCAAAACTTCGATGATGATGTCATTAGTATTATTGAAAAGACATCGATTAGACGATTCCAATGACATCAAAAAAGGTCACAAACGGTGACCGCAGTGGGCCATACCAGCGACCCAAAGACAAGTAAACCCCAACATCTTTGGACGGCTCGTATGATCCAATTCGTCCATCGTTTGTGATCTTTTCTAGTGTCGCTTGACTCGTTTCATCGAGATCTTTTAAATGATATTGATGGTGTCATCATCTTGGTGTCGTTGGAGTCTTTTCATTGAGATCTTTATAATGATACAATTGTGTTATTATCAAAGTTTTATGTATGCGCGTGAACAAGTATATCAAAGATGCATTTTCCAATTTCTCCTTAAATTTGAGATATCATGTCAATGTCAAAATTTATTGTATATGACATATCAACAATAGTTTTTGTGTTAATCACAATATTTAAGATTGGTTTAAAAAATTAAAATTTTTAATTAGATTTGAAACAACAAAAAATAAATATGTATGATTTATGAGAAGTTGATTTAAAAGATGTTGCTAGAAGATTTTTTTTTTTTTAATAAACGTGCCATAAGAAATCATTGTGGTAATTATTGGCAGGGTTGGGTTGTAATATTTAACAATAATTGTAATCTTTTAAATTAATAATTATAATGAAAAATACATTGCCTTTTAATGCAAGAGATATTATTATTCATAAGAGAATATAAAAATATAAAGAGATACAATTAATAGTCTTTAATATAATAAGATGTGAATTCTTCAAAAAAAAAGTGAGGAAAAAGTAGAATTTATAAACAATATTAAAGATGCATTTATATGTAATGAAAAATCATAGTGGTGACTATTGGTGAGATCTACCGTTCTTAGAATATGATGAAAAAAAGTACATTGCTTTTGATATAAAAGACATGATTGTTAGTTGAAAAAAATATATATATACGAAGAAATATGTTTTATATGTTTTAATCATAGTTTTGAAAACCAGCCCGGCCCAGCGGGTCGATTCGGGGCTGGAATCGAGCCAGGTTAAAGAAAAAATAGAGGAAAAAAAAATCCGGTGTGAGCCGGTTGCAACCCGTTGACTTTTAATTTTTTTTTAAAATCAAAATGACATCGTTTTGATTTTTAAAAAAAAAATTGACCCGGGTGACCCGGTCAAAACTCGGAACCCGGGCCTTGGACCGGGTCGGGTCTGGAAACTATGGTTTTAATAAACCCGACCCGGTCCAAGACCTGGGTTCCGGGTTTTGACCGGGTCGTCCAGGTTAATTCTTTTTTTTTTTACTAAAACAACGTCGTTTTGATTTAAAAAAATTGACCCGGATGACCCGGTCAAAACCCGGAATCCGGGCCTTGGACCGGGTCGGGTCTGGAAACTATGGTTTTAATAAAATAAAA